>Ga0114922_10005727_pt1 | contig 11445 bp, 8 predicted proteins | sample AartaG_FD_100975 | JGI IMG/M metagenome (GOLD analysis project Ga0114922, IMG submission 100975) | Deep subsurface microbial communities from Aarhus Bay to uncover new lineages of life (NeLLi) - Aarhus_00045 metaG | ecosystem: Environmental > Aquatic > Marine > Oceanic > Sediment | place: Aarhus...
GCAAGTTTTTCTTTGGCCAATTTTACAGCTTCAGTCTGCCCAGGATAATCATCTATCACTTTCTGGTAGGCCTCCTGAGCCTCATTAAGTCCCAGTTTTTCGTAACACAAACCGATGTGCAGCTGGGCCTTGGCCCCAATAGCACGATGGCCTTCATATTGGGTGATGATTTGTTTGTAAAGGTCGATGGCACCCTGGAGGTCGCCGTCAACCTCTTCCTTTTCCATGGCAGCTCGAAGCAACACGCCAGGATCATCTGTCTGATGCACGCTTCCTGCGAGAGAAAGCAAGGCCCCTAGAATCGCAATCAAAAAAAATGTCGAAATTAATTTGGTTTTCATCGGATTTTACCTCCTGCCCTCATAATAACGACCCGATATCCAAATCATATCCAGGTATCATCCAGAATCTGTCAAGATTGTTAGCCCTCGAAGCGATAGCCCATGCCTCGTACGCTGCAAATGTAGCAAGGTTTCTCTGGCACTGGTTCGACCTTCCTGCGCAGGTTGAGGATGTGGGTGTCCACAACCCTTTCGGTGACGACAATAGCAGGTCCCCAAGCGGCATCGATCAATTGGTCCCGGCTCAACACTCTGCCCCGGCGATGGATGAATGCTGTTAATAACCGGAATTCCAGAGCAGTGAGGTAGATGGGTTTCCCGCTACGACAGAGCTCGCTGCGTCTAAAATCAACCTCATAGTCTCCAAATTTATAAGTATCGAGGGATTTTTCAGGAATGCGTCGGAGCACAGCACGGATCCGGGCTCGAAGTTCCCTCGGACTGAAAGGTTTTGTGATGTAGTCGTCCGCGCCAAGTTCCAATCCGAATATTTTCTCGGCCTCATGGGTTTTAGCTGTCAGCATGATGATGGGAGTTTTGATGCCGATACGGCGCAGTTCCTGGCAAATTGTGAAGCCGTCTTTTCGCGGAAGCATGATATCCAGGATAATCAAGTCCCAGTCACCTTTTTTGACCAGGGACATGGCTTTCTCGCCATCGCCGACTGTCTCGACCTGGAATCCATGGCGAGTCAGATCTTCTTCGAGACCCAAGGCAATGTCTCTATCATCCTCGACAATAAGAATCTTAGCCATTATTTTAACCTCCAGAAGGCAGCAGAATCGTGAACGTGCTCCCTTTACCAAGCTCGCTGTCAATCAGAACCTTTCCACCATGGGCCTCTACGATATGTTTGACCATGGCCAATCCTATACCTGTCCCCTTGATGCCCAAAGCCTTGGCACTGGAACCACGAACAAACTTTCCGATTATGCGATTCTTTTCGGATGGTGAAATTCCCAATCCCTGGTCCCGAACGTGAATGGCGACTTGGTTTTCTGCTTCAACCTCAATAGAAATGTTAGGAACACCACTAGAGTATTTAACCGCATTGTCTAGGAGATTCCATAGAGCCTGGGCAAGTGCTTCCGAATCAACATTCACGATCGTACCTTCTACCGGTACAGAACACCCTATTACCAGACTATTGGAGTCGGTCTCTTGTTTAAACTCATTCACGATGTTTTTAACCAACAGGCCAACATCCATGCGTTCGAACCTGTAAGGATGAGCACCTGCCTCCATCCGGCCGAAATCGAGCAAGGATTCCACCAATCGGGAAAGACGGTGAGTGGCACGCTCCTGAGCTAGATAATATGTTCTCCGTTTCTCAGCTGGTAGATTTTCGTCTTCGACCAGCATCTCGGTGAACTGCCGCATCGAAGTGAGGGGAGTTCGGAACTCATGCGATACAGCCGAGACAAAATCCGACTGGAGTCTCGCTGCGGCCAATTCCCTGGAAACTGCTCGGCCGATGAGATAGCTAGCCGTGATGACTAGAATAGCCAGCATGCCCAAACCCATAGTCATCAGCCGCCGGCGTTGAACGAACTGGTTCAATCCTGCTTCGATGTTGGCGTTAACAAGAGAGATGTCCCAAGGCAAGCCCGTAATAGTGGCGAAACGGGTCGATTTGGGAGTCTCATTCGCCGGTTCATTTCCATAAACCAATATTCCCTCCGAATCACAAAAACTGACTCTGAAACCACTGAAATTAGGACTTTTGAAAAGCGGATCAAACCACTGGCTTTTCTGATAGTTGGGACCCGCTACAACAGCCGCCAATCGATCGTTCGACACCTGCCACAGAACGGTAGCGGAATTGCCATGAAATCGTAACGACCTGCGGCCGGAAGTATCCTGTTCGATGTCGGCGATGGTTTTCTGGTTTTGCCACAGCCATCCAACGGCGTCCGCCAAGACGTGTTGTATATTGTCTAATACTGCTTCCCGGCTTAACCACCGCGAAACCTCGTTGTTATAATAAAGGTAAGAGGCACGGTCAATATGCCAGCGCTTACCCTGTAAATCTTCCTGAAGACTCTGTGCTTCTTGTCGTAATGCCTCCCGGCCATCCAGTTCCTCAAGCAGGATACAAAGCGCCCTGCGCGCAACTAGATCAGCGGGAATGCCCGAAATCGTAACTTCTCCATAAGAATGCTTCGATAGCTCATGATAGACATCAATAGAAGCCTCAAGACGTCCTGCCTTTTTGAAGTTCCGTCCCATCCGTATCAAAGCACCAACCCTTACGGCAAGATCTTCAGCTTTGGAAAAGGGGCGTAGGATACGGATTGCACGTTCATAATCTTGATCCAGGAACTCGGCTTTTTCGGAATTCGCATACTGGCGGGATGATGCTTCACGACCCGGAGGTATGACAGGATAGTAAAGAAGAGCATCAGTTGGCAAGACACTCATTTCCGCAGAATCTATTATAATCAGTAAACAGTCTTCTGTCTTAGGGCTGAAGTTGGCCATCAAGCCCTCGGCTATTTTTCTCTCTTCTGCCGCAAGGGCCATCTCCAGAGCCGCGACTACACGATCTGCAGCAACTTCGCGCTGTTCTTCCAGCCGTTGGGCTTCGAGTTCACGATCCTGCTGCAACAGACGCCACCCCATCCAAACCAAAGCGATGACTGACACGGCCGCAACTCCTAAAAACAGAAAGGCACTATACTTTGATGGACGCCTCCAGAATCGGAGCGATGTCATTATTATCCCTTACCTTTTTTACTCTATATGGAACGGGATAATTTTACAATCCAGAAAATGTCAAGAATCTGTCAAGATTTAGTCAATCCCGCGAAGGGATTAGCTACTTTCATATATTCCAGGTGACTTTGTATCTTTTTACGACCTGATAACCGTCTTCATCTTCTTCCATTGTATATAGCCTATTGTTTTTCCAGGCTTGGGGTCTGTATTTAAGAGAAATTCTTGCCATGTATTTTCCTTCTGCATCAAACACATCATAATAATCCCTCTCTCCATCTTCGGTTTTGTCATAGGTCTGGACAAAAATCCTTCCTTCTCCATCGCACGTGAACCGGACGAACGGGGGATATGTTTTTGGAAATTTCCACCCATTTAAATCAGACGGAACAGAATTATCCCCGAAAAAATATTTGGCTAGTTCCATCTGCTCGTTTTTGGTAATTTCGACTCCATCATACTCTCTGATGATTTTTTTGATGAGCTTTCCTTCGGGGTTGTGCACAATAATCTCGTATTTGTTTAGGTTTCCCCAGATAATATCGTCATTGCAGGTCACATCCCAAACCAGGTTGGTGCCCCGGCGAACTTCAAAATAATCCTGGACTACCGGGTCGAGACTCGTTTCAACATCCTGAGTCGTGATGGTCGAAACAGGGCTCAAATCAGGAGTGTATTTTATCAGGGTTGTCTTTATTTCATCTCCCATGATCACAGTTCCTGTGATTACATGGCCCTTTGAATCGATGACCGGGCGCCTCATGGATACCAGCTGATTGGTCGAAAAAGCACGCAGATGTTTACCGTTTTGAGAGAAAAAATTGAGACGGGCACGGTTGATATCCAGCACCATCAGTTCTCCTTGAGGAGCGGCTCGGATATCGAGAGGATATTCCATCTCCTTCGGTCCTTGACCTTTTTCCCCGTAGCTATGGATGAATTCACCGTTTTTTCCAAATACATGGATACAGGCTGCCCGTGTATCCAACACATGAATGTTCTCTTCGTCATCCACGACCAGGTTGGGCGTGTAATGGAATATGAATTCATCATCTCTATCTTTGCTCTCGATAGTCAGGTCCTCCTCCAAGATAAAGGCATCCTCAGCATACATCGGTTCGCTGGGATTGCGCACAACAATTATCCCATCAACCTCCTCGATCGAGCCCATCCACTTGGTCTTTTGCGCGCCACAGGAAACCAGGAATAAAATCGCACTAATGTAGAAAACGATTATCATAAATGGGGATTTTTTTCTCATCGCTCCCCCTCAATCTTTTTTCTCGACAGGCAGGAAGTTCTCGACAAGCCAGTACTCGAAAATGTTGAAGATATTCCTAGAAAAAACAATTTTTTTTCCATCGGGCGAAAAATCCGGATCTCCCCCCTGAATATTCAGATTGGTCATCTCTCCGCCATCGACAGACATCGTATACATTTGAAGCCCTCCCCTCTTGCCCCACATGTTGAAGATGATCGTCTTCCCATCAGGAGACCAGCTGAAGTGGCGAATCCCCACATTTATCGTCTCTGTGATAGGCTTGGGTTCACCTCCAGGAAACTCACATGTCCAAATTTGTTCATTTGGCTTCCCTTCAGCATAGGCTACCCAATCCATCGACAGGAAAACCAATTGTTTTCCATCCGGGGACCAGCGGGGGAGTCTGAAAGCAAGCCCCAGTTGATCGATCTTCGTTATTCTTTGGGGAGTTCCGCCCTCCATCGGCATCACATAGATATCCACTCCCTCGCTTCTGGAACCTTCGATGGGATTTTCTCCATCCCTATTATAGCAAAAGACAAGGGTGGACCCATCGGGAGAAACATCACAGCCTTCGATACCTCCATCGAAGTCCATTTTCATTTTTTGAGGTTCTCCCCCTTTGGATGGGACCTTCCAAAGGCCTCTATTTTCAGGGCCGAAGCCAAAAAATCCGGTGAATACAAGCGTTTTCCCATCTGGCATCCAGGAAGGTCTTGTCACCCAGCTGTTTTCCTCGGGATTGGGGACATTGACGGTGGCCAATCTGGGTTCTCCGCCTGTATCCGGTATGGTCCACAGCATATTTTTTATTCCTCCCGGTGAAGCGCTGAAGGCTATTTGACTTCCATCAGGGGACCACCGCACATTTCTGTGGCCGCTCAAGACATTCGTTATTTGAGTCTCCTCTCCGGTTTCAAGATCTCTGACGAAAATTTGAGTGACTCCTCTACCCATAGAAATTCCGATCTTGCCCCCTCTCGCCCAAACACAATAAGTTCCAAGATCGTTCAGGCCTTTGAAAGCAAGGATCGGTTCGCCCTCGGGAGTTCCATCAGAGGCAATCTTTATGGCCCAAAGCTCAGGCTCCCCGCTCCTAGTAGACGAAAAGGAAATCCAGCGGCCATCCCAAGACCAGCTCGGACTCGTATCTGTGCCAGGATGACGGGTTATCTGAACAGGCTGGGCGCCTTCAACAGGCATGACATAAATATCATCATTGCCGGAGCTATTATTTTCGAAGGCCAAAAACTTCCCGTTTGGAGATAAGGTCAACATAGAGAAATCTTCAATCGTTTTTTGCTCAGGCAATTTGAAGATGTCGACCCACTCCCCCCCGGAAATGGGGATCGCCACAAGACCGCTATCAACCTGGCATAGAAGCATCCTGCTGTCCGACGTCCAACCTGTCGGCCACCGAGAGGGATACTTTTTCGCGATGTCCGAATCATATGCGACGAGAGTTTTCGATTCGCCTCCTTTGGCAGGAACGACAAAAAGGCTATTTACAGAATCTAGATAGGCTATGTTCTGACTATCCGGTGACCAGAAACAAATGTATTTGAAAACGGGGGTTTCGGTGAGTCTTGTTTCCTTTCCGCTTTCTATCTCCCGCAGCCATACATCCCCATCGCCTTTGATAAGGGCTAATTTTTTGCCGTCGGGAGAGAGGAAGCCGAAGGCTCCTGTTTTGCTTTCGAAGAGTTTTGTTACCTTATAATCCGCCGCATCACGCTGAATAATGGCCCTGGCTTGTTGGAGGATGGATAACTTCTCTCGAGCAGCTTTGACAGCTTCATGTTGATCGGGATAATTGTCCACGACCTTCTGGAAGGCCTTTTCAGCCTCGTTCAGGCCCAATTTTTCGAAACACATGCCGATCTGTAGCTGGGCTTTGGCGGCAATCGTCCGCTCATCTGGAAATTCTTTGATAATCCGATCGTATGTCGCGATGGCCTTTTCCAGGTCTCCCTTGGTCTCTTCCAGGTACACGGCCTTCTCGAAGAGTTCTTTGGCCGTTTCCTGTCTGGGCAGGTTCGAAAAAAGGAGGGAACCTCCCACCAACAGGATAATCACTGTAATCGCATTTTTCTTTTGGCTCATCCTTCACCTCCAAAATGGATATATGGATAAAATATCCAATGAGGTCGATCCATGTGTTGAGGAGATATGGAAAAACAATGGAAAATTCTCCATCAATCCACGAACTTGTAACCGATGCTGTGCACGCTCCGGATGAACAAAGGATTGGAAGGGTCATCTTCGATTTTTTTCCGAATGTGAGCGATGTGGCTGTCCACAGTCCGGTGTGACACAGAAAGATTATCGACTCCCCATATGATATCCAGGAATTCGTCTCTCGTGATGACTCTACCCTTTTTTCCGATCATCAGTTTAAGAATCTGGAGTTCGAGCGGGGTTAAACCTAGATCTTGCCCTTTCTTCTTGGCTTCAAATTTACCAAAATCCAGTTCGACTTCCCCAAAGCGGTACACATTCATCTCGTTTTGATAATCCTCGACGCGCCGGAGAAGGGCCTTTACCCGAGCTGTCAGCTCTTTCAGACTGAAAGGCTTTGTCACGTAATCATCGGCCCCCAGCTCTAATCCCAATACCTTATCTATTTCCTCATCCTTGACGGTCAGCATCATCACAGGAGATGTGATCCCCTCCTTGCGTATGATCTTGCATATCTCGAAACCGTCCATCAACGGAAGCATTACATCCAGGATAATCAGGTCGGGTTTGAGTTCTTTTGCTAACTCCAATCCTTTTAATCCTTCATCTGCCGTTACGACGTTATAACCCTGGGCTGTGAGGGTATCCTGGAGCACGACACGGATTCCTGCATCGTCTTCAACGACAAGGATGGTCTTTTTCATGATCGATTATCCTCCTTTCCTGACGGGCAAAATCAGGGAAATATAGGTTCCTTTTCCCGGTTGACTTTTGATAATAACATCCCCTCCATGGGCATCCATGATGTGTTTGACCAGAGTCAGCCCGAGCCCGGTTCCGGTCGGGGACACGGAAAAGGCCTGTTTTCCCCGGTAAAACTTTTCAAAAACTTTTTTTTGTTCGCTTTCGGGAATCCCGACTCCCCTATCCTGTACAGCTATCTCGACACTGTCCTGCCGGTGAATGATTTTGATTTCGATTTTTTTCTCTGGACCAGAGAATTTGGCAGCGTTATCCAGAATGTTGTGCAGGGCCTGGCTTATGGCCTCTTCATCGGCAAAAACAAGAGGGATGTCGTCATCCGTCCCAATATCCATCTTGACACCTGTCATCTTCACTTCATTTTGAAAGCTGTCCACTTCTTGGCAAACAAGCAGGGTGATATCAATCGCTTTCAGCTTATAATCCCTCTTCCCGTCTTCGATTTTCGTAAAATCCAGAACGTTCTTGACCAGCCTTTTTAATCTTTCCGAGTCGTGACTCAGAATCCTGTAATATTCCTTTGTTTTTTTTTGGTCTTTCACCTCATCGTTCAGGAGGCGCTCCAGGACCGCTCCCATCGCTGTCAGCGGTGTTTTGAACTCATGGGAGACAGAGGCGATAAATTCAGATTTTAGATTGAGCAGATTCATTTCTTGAATGAGGGTACGGATAATAAGGCCTGATCCAAAAAAGACAATGACAAGCAGGGCCAAGATGGTCCAGAAAAAGATGTTTTTATGAAGCACAAATCCTGATTCGCCTTCCCCTGTCTGATACAGTTCCAACCTCCAGGGCGGAAAATTTTCGGGAAAGAAATCCGTTAAAACCGCGCTTCCCTGGTTTACATCCGCATCGCCGAATACGATTTTATCGGAAAGGCTCGAGCGGAGAACAATGGATACATCTGAAGGGCCATTCTCCTTTATTTGGGTATCGATGGCTTCCGCCAGATCACTTACTTGCACTAGCGAACCCAGGAATTCCCTGTCCATGGGAATCCAAAACACGAGAATGTCATCACCTTCGAACTCAAAGGCATTTTTTTGAACCTGAGGACTGTTACTGCTTAAATCTAAAAGCATTTCTTTCGAGCTCGGTAGGATATTCTGCCTCACTGCCTCAGTCAATTGCCATACGCCTAATTTCTTATCGATCGCACCTTGAATGTCTCCAATAGATCTAGCATAGTTCCCTGGCATATCTTCAGATGAATTTGCAGCCATCACCCCATCGATCAAATTTTTCAAACTGGTAGCATACACCTTGACCTGCTCTCCATCCAGAGACCAGATATTCTGTTCCAACAAACGGAAATTGTGGAGAGATTCCAGGAAAAAATTCTCGTGATCTTTGTCCAACCGAAAAGCATCCAGCATAGCCAAGCGAGAGGTAAGTTCCAGAGGCCGACCCGATTCGGTGAATAGATCAGAGAAATCGGCAATGATTGAGCGGTAAGCACTTAGAGCTTGTTTGTAGTCTCCCCGTTTAATCTCACAGCGCGCGATACGGTTCAAAATCCAAGCTTTTATTTGATTGTTATCGGTCCTATCGAAGATTCTTCTATAAAGGGAAACGGCATCCAAAAAATTCCTTCGCTGGAATTCGGCTTTTTCTGCCTTTTCCAAATCAAAACCCCATTTTTTCCACTCTTCGGGAACTGTAAAAGTCCTCGTATTTGGGGGAGATGCCTGAATGCCCACAAGCCAGGGAGATCCATCCGAATTCCAAATCACAATATGTCCGAATAGCGACTTATTCTTGAGGCTTTCAGAAATTAAATTACCGATCCCTTGAAAGTTCCTTTCGGAAAAGATTTCATGTGTAGCAAGCTCTTTCAACTTCGATGAATTTTTCTCGATATATGAAAGGATCCCCGTCTTTACGTCTCTGATAAATTCTTTTTGCTGCTCGAGATTCTGCTGCTGAAGCTTGTATCGTTCATTGTATATGGCCCTTATCCCAAAAAAGGCCAAAACGACTGAAGGCAAAAATATTACGATAAAAAAAATGGCGAGGAATTTTTTATGCTGAAGAAGGACAAGTTTGAGATTATCTAACATAAAACCCCACTTATCACCATTCTTTTGAAATATACTATATCAGGAAATTTTGTGAAATGTTAAGGAAATGTGGAAATTTTTGGGAATCATGCGTAAGCTGTGTGTCGACCTGGGAGGACTTTTTGGCGTAATATATATGATGAATCACGGTAAAGAAATGAATACGAACGACAAGCTGCTCATCCTGTTGGCAAAACAAGGTCATGAAAGCGCATTCCGGGAGTTGTACGAAACCAATTATGAAATGATCTATCGGTTAGCTTACCGGTACGTCAAATCCCTGCCAGATGCCGAAGACATCCTGCAGGAAACATTCATCAAAGCTTTTAAGGCCATCCAAAAATTTGATTTCAATATCAGCTCTAATTTTTCAGCTTGGATCTATCAGATTTGTGTCCGCTGTTCCTATGACTATCACAGGAAAAGAAAAAAAAGAAAATCGGACCAAACAGCATCCCTTTCAGAAATGTACACAGAACCAGAAGCTCAAAATTCTTCGCCGGAGAATTTGGCCATATCGAATCAGACTATGCAGCAAGTGAAAAACGCTATGAATGTTTTGTCTCCAAAACAGCGCATCATATTCGAGTTGCGGCATCTCCAACATAATGCATTAAAAGAAATTGCCGATCGGATGCAAGTCAGTCCAAGCACGGTTAAAAAACAGCTGGAAAGAGCCGTGGCAAAATTAAGAATACAATTGGAACCTCTGTGGAGGGAAAAATGAACTGTGAAGAATGCAAAGATCTCATCACCATAAGTGTTTATGGAGAATTAACCCCCGAAGCACAAAATCAGCTCAAAGCACATCTCCTCAATTGTTCGGGATGCGCAGCTATCTATGAGAGGTCGGAAAAATTGAGTGATATAAACAATCAGAAAGATAACGTTTCTCTGCCTGATAAGGAGAAATCCTGGCAAATCATTTCAGCTAAAGCTCTGAAGAAAAAAAGAAGCTGGGTTGAAAGCTTTGTGACACAAAAACCCGTGTTTCAATATTCCTCTGTTCTCCTGCTTTTGATCGTGGGTTTTGCAGTCGGATATTTTCTCCGCTCTGATGGACTAAAAGGCAGTCAATTAGCCCAACTCCAGGAGGAAATAGGCCAGATCCGTGAGATCACGGCCGCCTCTCTGCTGCGACAGGAATCTCTGAACATAAAGCTCAGAGAGATCGGCATGAGCACACAGTTTGCACATTCCGATGAAAGGCCGATGGAATACTTGTATCGCACTTTGATCAGCGGAAGCCAGGATAGTACTATCCAACCTGGGGTGGAACAAACATCCCCGTTGGTGGATATTGCTTTGACCCTTGTTCGGCAAATCAACCAGTCAGACGTGTATTAACTCAAAATGAAAACTTTGAATCGGAGGAAATAATGAAAAAACTCGCTTTAATCGTCATCCTGATATTATTTGTCTCGTTATTTTTGGGTGCAGATGTTTACACCAAAAGTATCGAGCGTGTGAAGGCATTCGAATTGATGGGAAAAAAGCAGCAAGAAACACTGCAAATGAAAGACCGCTGGTTCGGGAAGAACAAATATGCCGAAATCGGTAAGGATTTCACCACTATTATCGATCTTGACAAAGAAAAAATGTACCTAGCCCTCCATGAACCCAAAATATATTTCGAAATCCCGGCAGACATGGATGGGAATAAACTTTTCGATTTCATTATGCTACTTTCTCCTAAGGTCGCTGAAGTCATCAAATCCGTAAAAATTACCGATGTCAAGGTTAAACTCGAAGGCGAAACAAAAAAGATCGCCAATTGGGATTGTACTGCATCCGAGTTCGAGATGGTCATCGTCATCCCGGCCATAAACATGATGCCGAAATTTAAAATGAAAATGTGGATGACAAAGGATCTCCCTAAAGATTATGAAAAATTCTCGGAAATGGGAGAAATGTTTATCCAAGGCATAATGGGAATGCTGAACATCGATGAAAAATCCCAAAAAGAAATAGATAAGATGGAAAATGTCGATGGTTTTCAGATCGCTGCAGAAGTTACCATCGAGGTATTCGGTTCTCAAATAAACGTCGAATCCCAGACCCTCGAAGTCACGGAAAAACCCGCCCCGCCAGGCACCTATTCTGTTCCCAAGGGGTATGCAAAAAAAGA
>Ga0114922_10005728_pt1 | contig 11443 bp, 11 predicted proteins | sample AartaG_FD_100975 | JGI IMG/M metagenome (GOLD analysis project Ga0114922, IMG submission 100975) | Deep subsurface microbial communities from Aarhus Bay to uncover new lineages of life (NeLLi) - Aarhus_00045 metaG | ecosystem: Environmental > Aquatic > Marine > Oceanic > Sediment | place...
TATTAAAGCAACAAATTATTCCCGATCATTTGAAATAAGAAATCGCAACAGTTCTATTTCATATAAAAGAATAAAAATTTTAGTGATTTATATTATCACGAGATAAAATTATAAAAAAGGAACGTTTAAGGACTGGATACCCTTTAGATGTTCTAAATGAAGAGTTGGCATTATGAAACCTGTGAATTCAGGTTAATGATAATACTGATCTGCTCTGATCTTTTATAATTTTATCTTATTCCTATGAAAAAGGGTAATATTATTTACGATACAATAAACCCTATACCTAAATTTTTTTAATTGGCTCTATTCTTGGAGGGGGAATAAAAACATTTCTAGGTCCTGTTCTTTCGAGTTTAATTGCTTTTTCAGGGCAATGATAAGCGCATAAACCACATCCAATACACTTATTCTGATTTATAACCGATATCATCTCTATCAATTCCATTGCTTCTGTAGGGCATATATTAACACATGTACTACAGCCAATACAAATGTCTTTATCCAGGTTCGCAAGGTATGATGTTAGAGAAGATATTGGAGCCATTCCCCGATAATAGGATTGGAAGGTTATACAACAACATTTACAACAGTTACATAAAGTAGCTTCAACATTTTCAGGATTAAGATTTGCATGAATTGCTTTATGAACAAGCCCATGGTTTGCGGCCTCCTTTAAGATAAACAATGCATCTTTCTTAGAAATATACTTTGCACCATGTTCAATTGCAAATTGAGCATTCCTACCTAAAAAAAAGCATGTTAGCTTAGGAGCATTTCTCTTACATTGGTCATTTAGAAGTTCTTTTTGATGTCTGCAATAACATGTGCCGATACTAATTAAATCAAATGTTTCTATAAGTTTTTTCACATCTTCATATGGCAGTATATTTTCTTGCTGAATGTCAATCATTTCTTCAACAGGTACAATTCTATCGAAGGGTGGGAATTTTCTGTATTGATTTATGATGTTATCATAATTGTTTTGTGTAATTTCAGTAGTTTTAGCAAATAACTTTTCATATTTATGAGCTAGATTTATTTCTCTTTCCCCAGTAGTCCCTTTCATAAAAGTGGATTCAAGAATTCCAGGAATAAGCCCTATCAATGTATATACCATTATTCCCGTCCTTCTGCTAGGAATACCGGTTATTATTCCGTTATGTGTTAATTCATTTAGCATTGTAATTAATGACTTTTCGTCTAAGTCCGTTTTGGCTTTAAGTTGATCAATGTTTAGTTTAGGTTTTCTAAAAATTAAAATGAATTTAGCCTGTTCTTCAGTCAATAATGCCTGCATCAAATCAATATATGCGTCATTTATAGGAAGAGGGAATCCACCAGCTTTTGCAAAAGTCCTTGCTACTTTATACCAAAATTTTTCAACCATTTTTTCCACCTATATAAATTAACATTTAAGTACTTCTTTCTAATTTGGTTTTTTCACCATCTATAAGTTTATAGATAATTCAAAATATGATTAATAAATATTTAATACTTATCTGCACTGATTACAAATATAATTCTATCATTATGAAACCTGTGAATTCAGGTTAATGATAATACTGATCTGCTCTGAGAATTTTTATAATTTTATCTTACTTTTTAAGATGCTATTGACATATAAATGAATGAAGATTAGATTAACTATTGAAGTTAGGATTGATAAAAGATTGGACTATTGAAATTTTAAATAGAATTCTATTCTCCCAATCCTATAAAAAAACTTTAAAAATTTAATTAAGATTTGAGGTTATAAACATGAAAAAGATTTGGATAATTCATAACTCTCTGCATGGGAACTCTGAGAAGATTTCAAAACAAATTGCCGAGGGTTTAAAAGATAGTTATGATGTAAGTTTAGATAGTATTAAAAATATATCACCTGAAGATATAGCTAAAGATGAGCCTTATGGTTTGATTGTTGCTGTTCGAATCCTCGCTTTTGCGTCAGATAAAGAAATTCGAAAGTTTACCAACGATTTAGATAAAGTAATAATTAAACCAATTTCGAAAGTCGCTTATTTTTCTACCCATGCATTGGGATGGAAAAAGTTCTTTATAAAAGGAATGAAGAAGACTCTTGGAAAAATTGGATGTGTTAAGGAGGTCTGTCCCGAATATCTTGAAGTAAAAATGCAGGGGGCTGAAGGTCCAGCTGTAGAGGGTGCCGATGCGAAAATTGGAGAATTTATCTTAACAATAAAGGAATTTATGAAATAAAATAACTAATAGCAATTTTATTACTTAGAAACCCTTTAGATTGTAATTAGTCTAGTTGAGTATTATAGTCTTGTATTTCCTTATATTTATGGGACGGCTGATAGATCAGAAAAATTGTCGATATTAAAACAGAAAGCTGATAAGTATAAAAATGAACAACAAAATAATCCAATGATTAATTTTACTCCATAAAAGAATTAAAGATTAAGAACATCTTTCATTTCGTAAATTTTATTTTCTTTTTGTTTCGCAATAAATTTTATTGCTCGTATTGCTCCCGTAGCAAAACAATTTCTATTTATTGCAGTGTGCTTTAGTTCGATATATTCGCCAGAACCAGCATATAATATTTTATGTTCTCCAACTATATCACCAGCACGTACACAATGAATCCCTATTTCATTTTTAGCGCCTTTTTCTCTTAATCCTTTACCCTTGGTTCGCCCATATTTAGTTATATCCTCCTTCTTTACTTCTAACGCTTCACAAATGGTGTCAAGTATTTTAAGAGATGTCCCACTGAAGTTATCTTGTTTTCGATTATGATGGGTTTCAATAATCTCAATGTCCCAATCGTTTAAATATTTAGTTAAAATTGCTGCCATTTTAAATAAAATGTTTACGCCCGTTGCCATATTAGGCGAAATCACTGCTGGAGCATTTTTTGTTTTTACAAGGCTTTTGAATTCATCGAGAAAATCTTGGGTCATTGCTGTTGTTCCAATTACGCATTTAATTCCGTTTTCAACGCAGATTTTGCAATTCTTTTCTGTTGCTTTTGCCACAGTAAAATCTACGGCAACATCTGGCTTAGTTTCATTAACAACTTTTTGAAGATAATTAACATCACTGATTTTGATTTTATTCTTATCATTTACGGCTAGGAGACCTCCTAATTCTTCACCGATATTATTTACATCGCAGGCGGCAACTACTTCAATTTCGTCGTCCTTTAATGCTAATTCACCAATGAGTTTCCCCATTATACCCGTAGGGCCCAAAATTAGTAATTTTATCATTATATTCTACCTTAAATCAAGATTATCTAAATTAATTTTAAATTTTTTAATACCATTTTAATTTTTTCTTGATTGTCTACTAATGGAGGCGTTAGTGGTAACCTCATCCTTTTATTCATTATTCCCATTAATTCCGCAGCGTACTTTACTGGACCAGGATTAGATTCAATAAATAAAACTTTAAAAAGATCGTATAGTTCTAACTGTTTTTCTTTAGCTTTTTCCCAATTTCCACTAAGGATATCATTTGTGAAATCTATTAACTTATCTGGGATAATATTTGATGAGACGCTCACTACACCTTTGCCTCCAAGTGTCATCATATGATAGGTCAAACTATCGTCCCCACTAAGTATAATGAAATCATCTGGAGTAGTTTTAATTATTTTTGTAATTTGATCTATATTTCCACTGGCACATTTGATTCCAACAATATTGTCTTTAGAGTAAGCTAATTTGGATACAGTTTCAGGTTCTAAATTCCGTCCTGTTCGACTAGGTACATTATATAATATTATCGGTAAAGATATTGAATCTGCTATTGCTGAGAAATGATCTACTAAAGAATGTTGCACCGGTCTATTATAATATGGTACAACTACTAAACATCCATCAGCGCCTGCTTTTTCGGCGTATTGACAGAGTGATATTGACTCTTGAGTAGAATTACTTCCTGTCCCTACTAATACAAAAGGGTCTTTTCCGCTTTTTTTTGCTTCGTCAACCGTGATCTCTATTGCGTAATGGTGCTCCTTATGAGATAGCGTTGCCGATTCGCCAGTAGTACCCATGGTTAAAATCTGACAGCCGTTATCGATCTGAAATCTAATAAATTCGCGATATTTTTTCTCGTTTAGCGAGAAATCCTCATTAAAGGGCGTTATCATAGCAGTAATTACATTTTGCAATTTCTCGAGCTTATTCATGATTAGTCATATCAGTTTTTCTTTTTTTGTAGGATTTAACTGTTAAAACTATTTAAATAAAAAATAATAATTAAAATATAATTTGTTAAAATTCGTTTATAAGGATTATTGCTAAGCACAGCATAAATAATCCTCTATATCACTATTGTGCTGGTACGTCTTTTAATATTAGTCAAGTAAGAAGTTTTAATATTTTAGAAAAAAATTAAATAGGAAGTTAATTATGATTTTGGTATAAAATTCTAGAGTAAACATGAAATTGGATTATTTAAATAAATTTACTGGAACTATTTTAGGCGTAAGCATTGGAGATACTTTAGGACGCCCATTTGAAGGAATGCTACGGGAGAAAATTTATTCTCATTTTAAAGATTTCAGAGAATTTATCAACAACAACAAAAAATTATTTAATACATATACTGATGATACACAATTAACATTACACACAGCAGAAGCGCTTATTCAAGGATCGGGATTCAATACAAATAATTTTATTAGAGAATATGTCAAATGGCTTGAAGATCCTCCAATAGGACCAGGGTTTGGATGCATTTCCTCAATTCAAAAATTAAAATACGGAATTTCATGGGAAAAAGCAGCTTCAAATTCGGGAGGTAATGGTACCGCAATGAGAGTCTCTCCAATTGGATTGTTTTACTGCAAAGATATAAGAAATTTAGAGAAATCAGCTTTAAAATCTAGTATAATCACTCATTCTCACCCAGCAGCTTCAGCAGGTGCTATAGTCATAGCAAGAGCGATAGCTTTTTTAATTGATAAACAACCAGAGACCGTTTTTTCAATCGACGAGTTCTTTGAAACGATTATATTATCAATTTCAAACTCTCAAGAAAGAATATGGGAAGAATTTATCAAAATTTTAAATAAAATAAAGCAAAATTTAAGCATCTCAATTGAAGCAGGGTTAATAAAATTCTCCCAAGTTGGGGTTAAATCACCTTATTTTATCGAAGAATATATAGGTAAGGCTTTTGTTCACCCATATACTCTAAGTACCGTTGCTTGCGCCATATTTGTTCTCTTAAAAAATTTAAACTCATTTGAAGATTGTATTTTTCAATTAGCTACAGCAGGAGGAGATAGCGACACTGTTGGAGCTATCGGTGGAAGTTTAGCAGGTGCTTATTTTGGATTAAAAAATATTCCTAGCGATTTAATAAATATTGTAAAAAATCATAAAAATATCTTAAAAATTAGCGAGCAATTACATCTTAAATTCAAAGAGAAATACAAAATTATCTAATAAAAATTATCTAAGAAAACTTTCAATTTTTTCAAGCACGCTTCGCAATAATTTGGCGGTTTTTTATCTGTATCCTCTAAAGAATTTGAATATCGCATTACACATAGATTTTCACAGTGTTCTAATCCAAAAGTGTGTCCAAGCTCGTGAATTGCTTCCTTCAACACTCTTAACTCAAATTGAGCTAAATTTTCAGATCTCCTGTAAAAATTTTCCCTTAAACGAGTAACTGAAATTAAAGCGCTCCCAAAAGATTTGTTTTTAGGCATGTCAGCAACACCAAATACAAAGTTTAAAAATCTCGAAAAAATATCTACATCCATAACACCTAGGATACGATAGTAATTTTTATTATTAACATGCTTGATTAACCTTTTTTTAACCTTTAACGCATCGTATTGTCTTTGATAAGGTCCATATTCAGATTCCAATAATGGAAGTTTCTCGGGAAGGATATTTATTTTAATGTTATTTTTTTTAAAGAACCACTTCAAATTCTTTTGAAGAACAATTAAAATCCTAGGATCAATATCTCCAATTCTTTGTAGATAAATTATTTTCTCCATTTTTGAACATATTAAAATAGATTAGCTAAGAAATTTTTCTTAGTTAAGAAAATATTATACGTTTTTATTTAATAGATTTAATATAATCTAATGGCATATCGATCGTTGGTGAATTGCAATAAAAAAATTAAAAATCGAAAGAATATTTTAATCTTTATTATTAACATATAATAATTAAATTTTTCATTATTAAGTTATAAAAATTCGATTTACCCCTCGTATTTAATGGGAGGGTGGTCTAGCTTGGTATGATTCCTGGTTTGGGACCAGGTGGCCGGGGGTTCAAATCCCCCCTCTCCCATTTTTACACTTATTCTTTTATGATTTATGTTAGATCAATTTTAAATTCCAAAAATAAAATAATAACTTGAACTTTAAAAGAAAAAGGATTAATTTTTTGCGTACTCTTCGATATCTATTGATTCCTCTGACTTAAAATAAATTTCAGGAATTAAGTCTTGAATAGTTGAAATGAACGATATCATTATTGCCGGATTTTCAGAATTTATTTTGTAATACTTATGAAATCTCCAAATCTTTTTATAAGTGAGTTGATCTTGGAAGAATTGAAAAACCTGTTCGATATCACCTATGAAATCTTCATGTCTTTGCACCCAAGCGTAAATTTCGCTTCTATTTCTTTTTTTATTCTGTCTAATTTTTAACTTTATAATCATCTTAATGCTTAACAACTTATTTCTGTTTTAAAACTGCTAAATATAATATATTTTTAATTTTAATTATTAAAACAAATAGAAATTTTTAAGGAGAAAATCCTTTAGAAATTAGAACTGAATAATGTAACTAATAAAAAAAATCAATAAAATTTCGATTTTACTTTAAATTTATAAATAAAATGTTTATAAATAACACAACTTATATTCAAAATATTATGAAAGCAGCTAAATACGAAGAATTTGGTTCTGTGGAGGTTCTTGAATTAAAAGAAGTAGAAAAGCCTACACCTAAAGATGATGAATTGCTTGTTAAGGTGCACGCAACTTCAGTAAACGCCCTAGATATGATCTTTCGGAGTGGTGCTTCGCTGTTATTTGGGATGACAAAATTAATGGCGGGATTTAAAAAACCAAAACATAAAATTTTAGGGTTTGATGTATCTGGAGAGGTTGAATCTGTAGGAAAAAAGGTAACAAAATTTAAAAAAGGTGATCTTATTTATGGAATGCTTAAAATCCCTGGTGCAAATGCAGAGTATGTATGTGTTCCTGAAAAGTTTACAGCAATAAAACCCGTTAATATGAGTCATATAGAAGCGGCGACGGTACCTGATACCGGTGGCACAGCTTTGACTGGGCTTAGAGATAAAGTTAGTATCCGAGACGGGCAAAGAGTGCTTATCTTTGGTGCTTCTGGAGGAGTAGGTACTTTTGCTGTACAAATTGCGAGGACATTTACGACTGAAGTTACCGGCGTATGTAGTACAAGTACTATAAGTCTGGTAAAATCTCTTGGAGCTAATGATGTGATTGATTATACTAAAGAGGATTTTACTGAAAATGGACGAACTTATGATATTATCTTTGACGCGGTGGGTCGAAGAGTAACTTCATACTCAAAATGTAAAAACTCGTTAACTGAGAATGGGATTTTTGTTACAGTTGATCCAGAGGCTGTGATGTTTAAATATATGCTGAACAAAAAAGTAAGAGGATACATGGGTAATGTTAATGGTGAAAAACTTGATTATCTCAGAGATCTCATTGAAGCTGGAAAGATTAAATCAGTTGTAGATAAAATTTTTCCATTGAGTCAGATTGCCGAGGCTCATAGATACTATGAAGAAGGGCATCCAAAAGGAAAAATAGTGATAACTTTGCAAGATTAAAAAAAAATTATTGAAATTTTTGATAATTAGCTATAATTATCTTAAAACCTTTTTTAATTCTTTTGTAATCCTATCGACTTTTTTATCCTTTATCCAATAACGAATTTTGCTCGATTTTAGAAGTTCTTGGACTTTGTTATTCAACTCATTTAATTTCTTCTTATCTTCCTTAGTGAGTTGAGGTATTTGTTCTTTTATTTCCTTTTTTATTTTTTCGATATGTTCTTCAACAGTTGGAATATGAACTTGCTCCTTACCTTCGACAATTGCCTTTCTAAGGATCTCTTTAATATTATTAACCCAACCTTGTATCCAAGGATAAGTACCTTGCTTTTTTGGATCATTTATTCGTATATTTTTCCGATTAACAACGATCAAATCGTCAGGGCAAGAATTCTCGCACGCTCCGCAATAAAAGCACTGATCTTCATTACAAGCAATTTTACCGTACTTTACGACGTCTTCAGCGCTCTCAGGGATAAAGAAAGATTCTACAGGGCATATATTGACACATGCTTTACAACCTTGAGGATCGCATTTATGAAGCATATTTTTTTTAATGATAACTTCCCCCTCAATGGGAGTATCGATAGAAAAACACTTATCTGGACATTCTTTAGAAATTTTAAAAAAATCTTGAATATGATTCCTATCTCTAACGGTTAAGCATAATTGACAAATTTCATTATCTTTATCCTCAGTACACTTATTAAAATCGATTGTATAGAATTTGTCTATGGAAGGGAATTCTTCCAAGGAAATCTGTCCTTCAGGTTCAATATTTTCGTGAAATGCATCGGTAGGGCAAACCACGACACATAACATGCAATAACAGCATTTATCGTGATCAATAAAGAGTTTAGGGTTAGAATCGTCTAGGATATTTTGGGCAATTTCTGGAATTGGTCCTAGCTCTATTGCATCAACGGGGCAAACGAGTTTACATAAACTACATCCAATACATTTTTTGATATCATAAGTTAATACTTTCTTAACATCCTTATATTTCCAATTTAGAACTAATTGATCTATAGCAATATCTAAGGTTTTCTCGATTTCCTCTTCTTTATCCGCGTCTAGTTTTTCTTTTGCTGAAGATTCAGTAATTTTAATTCTCCCGAGAACTTTGTTAATATTATTCTAATTATCTTAAATCGTGTTAATTAATTAATTTTAGCTCTTAAAAAATTCAAAAAAAAAGAGTTATGAAAAATAAGACTGGCTTTCTCTATCAAAACCATATACATATTCAATAGGCATGCCATCGGGTTGCTGTTCGGGTGGAACATACACAATTCTTAAATTAGGAATAAAAGTGCCAATTCCATTTTTTGCGAGGATAATTACGGGATGGTCGGCTTCCCTAAAAATTTGTTCACTGATACTAAGAGTAATTGCTCGACATTGCCGCTCATCAATAACTCCTAACGAATGAATATATTCGTGAAGTAAGATGTGATAAGTGTATGCCCAGACGATTTCATAAGGTTGAGAATCCAAAATGATTTTTAAGGGGGATTTATTCATAACGATTTCCGTTCCAGGATGAAAATGCATCCCACCTATGAAACCTCCACATAGCATTCCCATTTCGACCAATCCTAAGCTTAATCCAGCTCGATGGCGCCCTAATATTTTTCTTACATCCTTCTTAACGCTCTCAAATATTTCGGGCATTTCTTTCTTTAATTCGCTTAGGTTCAATATACCACCTTATAAAATCCCAAAATTAAATTCTATAAATTGTAATGTAATAAAAATCATAAAATGAATAATTTTAAAAGTCAAAAAACCAATCGTCGTCATCTTCCCATAGAAAATCCATGAACGACGATAAGTCCTTTAACAGATTTGTTACGTCTAATTTATGTGTTGCGCGCTTGAAAGGGTCTAAGTCTGAAAAAAATAGATCTTTCATGAGGTTATCTATATTAATCCTTTGACGGAATTGAGCAGGGTTATAAAATAATGTGTAAAAAATTTCTCTTTCTAAATTTTCTAATTCAGGTCGCTTTTTTAAAAAATCCTCTTGATAAGTATCGTTAATTATGTTTTTTAGTTCCACAATATAACATTCTTTATTTTGCAGTAATTTCCTTCTTTCTAACTCGAATTCCCTAATTTTATGTTCAATATCCTTGATCTGTTCTCCTAAAAATCTGATTTTTTTATTTGGAGATTTAATGTTCTCAAATTTAGTAGCACACCCGATATCTTTTAGGTTAACAGATTTGTCATCGTCTTTTATTTCAGCCATACTATACTTGATATTGTAATAATCTGGAGAAATATTAATCCTGATCGAGAGATTACTTTTTATTCGATATTTGCCACCGCGTTTTTCTTCACCTATCTTTTCAACTACATTGTTAGCGCTTAAGAGGTCTAACTGGCTATGTACTGCTTGTCTTGAGATGCTTAAAATCTTAGCTAATTCTGATGGAGAGTGGGGAACCTTAGCTAGTTTTGATAATATAATTCTTCTAGTGGGATTTCCCAGAATTTCTAACAAACTATCTAAACTAATGAATTGCTTGGTCTGATTCTCTTCTTCCACTTCCATTTTATTCATCTCTTTAATTTTTTAATCTAAATTTTTATTTATACAGTTCTTCAGGAGCTTTTGAATGTTGATCGTGAATTTTTTTGGCTCTATCTGCTCCTTTAAGGACTTTTTCAAGTGCCTTATCAAAATCTGCTTTTGATATTACTACTTCATTAACTAACTGAGATTGGATGTGATTAATTTTCTTTTCTAATTCTTTTATGTCTTTATTAGTAGCTTTTTCTGATTGTAATTGTTCTAGTTGAATATGATAGTCTTGTATTTCCTTTTTCTTCTCGTTAAAAGCGGGAATACTTCTTCTGATAGTCAATAATGTCGCTTCTTCACAAAGGGCTTGGATATCAGCACCAGTATATCCCTCGAAGCCTTCAACCAAGCTCTCGATATTAACATCACTTGCTAGTGGTTTATTTTTAAGATGAATTTCAAATATAAGTTTACGTGATTCTAAATCGGGCATAGAAATCTCGATATGTCTTCCAAACCTACCAGAACGTAATAACGCGGGGTCAAGCATGTCAGGTCGATTTGTCGCAGCGAGTAAAATAACATTTTTTAAATCTTCTAAACCATCCATTTCAGTTAATAGTTGGGAAATAACTTGATCAGTTACCTCTGAACTTGCAGACCTCCCTCTCACTCCTGCAATTGCATCGATCTCGTCAAAAAATATAATACACGGAGATGCTGACCTCGCTTTTCTAAACGTTTCTCTCACTGCTTTTGAACTTTCACCAACCCATTTAGATAGAAATTCTGGACCTTTCACTGAGATAAAATTTACTTCGCTCTCATGAGCTAAAGCTCTTGCTAATAGAGTTTTTCCAGTACCGGGGGGTCCAAACAATAAAATTCCACTTGGTGGTTTTGAAGATAAATGTTTATATAATTCAGGATACTTCAATGGCCATTCAATAATTTCTCTTAATTGTAATTTTGCTTCTTCTAGGCCTCCAACATCTTCCCAAGTTTCTGTGGGTTGAGAAATAATTACTTCTCTTAAGGCCGAGGGTTCGATGTTATTTAACGCCGA
>Ga0114922_10005729_pt1 | contig 11443 bp, 15 predicted proteins | sample AartaG_FD_100975 | JGI IMG/M metagenome (GOLD analysis project Ga0114922, IMG submission 100975) | Deep subsurface microbial communities from Aarhus Bay to uncover new lineages of life (NeLLi) - Aarhus_00045 metaG | ecosystem: Environmental > Aquatic > Marine > Oceanic > Sediment | place...
ACCGCCAAAATGGTTTCCCCCTTTGCAGCCAGTGCTTCGACCTCAGGATTCTCCAAATCCATGGTCAGGATTTTCCCGTGAAGCAGAACAAGATCTGCTGATTGGATGTTTGACTTTTTTGAACAACCAAAAGCTGCCAACAAGAAACATAGTGATAATATTAACAAAAGATTTGTTTTCATCTCCATTCTCCTAATAGGTGACAGGATACCTTTTCACTTAATTCCAGAGGGACAATATTTAATATATTTTTTCTTTTTGGAGGATTTGGACGATGCCGGGCTTTTTCATCTCGGCCTCGATTTCTTTTACAGTGCGAGGGATCCCGGCCGTCAAGTTCTCACAGCCATTCTCAGTAATCAAGATAGTATCCTCCACCCGCACCCCTAGATTTTCATCAGGAAACACACACAAAGGCTCGTTGGCAAAAACCATCCCCGGCTTCAACACACTCGGGCCCCCGCCGACATCGTGCACAGCCATCCCGACGTAGTGACCAAAACCTCCGCGCATCCGCTTGAAATAATCCTTGGTGAGGTCAAATCCCTGTTTTTCCAATATCTCACGCACCTCTAGACGGCATTGCTCTATCGTTAATCCAGGCCTATAAACCTGAATACAAGCCTCGTGAACAGCATTGCATGCCTCATAAACTTCCTTTTGTCTGGGAGTGAACTTGCCGTTTACAGGATAGGAAACCGTGATATCGATATCATAATACCCCAAATCCGGCCCGACATCGATGACCAGGAAGTCTCCATCCTCGAGAAGCCGGTCATGCTCATAATAATGTAGGTATGGGTGATTTTCCCCTGAGCAGATTATCATGTAATAGGCCAGATCCTGGGCCCCCTCCTTTTTGACCATGTATTCGTATAATGCGGCCAATTCATATTCATACATCCCCGGCTGTGTGGTCTTGATCATTTCATGGTGGGCTTTCACTGCGATCCGACCAGCCTTGCGCAAAACTTCGATCTCCGCCGGGGATTTGATCGTACGCAAATCCCAAATCATCGGCGAACAGTCCCGGACTTCCACCTGAGGGAAACGCTCTTTAACTAGATTCACGAACTGAAGCTCCCGAGTCAGACGGCCATCCCAGTCGTCAAAAACCATGTTGCGCTGAAGAGTTCGGAGTTTTTCACGGCTGCACTCCCTCATGAGCTCCTCCGGTTTGAACGAAGTATAAAAAATGCGGGAGCCATCTGCCAACCGGCTCAGATAAGAGGAAAACTGTTCTCGTGGAGAAAACCTTTCGACTCCAGTGAAATAAATAAAATCGTTGTTTTGGTAATATTCGTTATAGTCCACTCGAGCCTTTGCCCCAAGAATGATAGCAACCCCATCAGGAATCTTTTCCACCAACTGTGAACGGCGAGCTGCATATTCTTCTTTGGTGAATTGGGCCGCAAAAAGGGACGATCCGAGCAGTAAAATTCCAAAAGTTATTATGGATAAAAATTGAAATCGTTTGATCATCGTCACCTCCTTCCTGATTCCATATCATGCCGATACAAAGAAATCAAGCAAAACACAAGATGCAAAAAATGTCCTATTTTTTCGATCCGGATTCAATTTTGATCTGTTTCTTGATACAATTCCCAATCTAAGCATGAAACAGACCAAAGATCCAGGATCTATTTGGGGACAGGATACCCTTTCACCTATTTTAGTTGTCCAGAAATTAAGTGAAAGGGTATCCTGTCCCCAATTTAGGAGGGGGAAATGGGTGAACTTTCAAAATTAGCCCTCAAAAGGATAATAAGAGACACGGGGGCCAGAGCAAGCCGGGGGGCCACCCGTGAACTGGCACGATCGGTCGAAGAGATCGCGCGTGAGATCGCCGAACGCAGCAAATGGCTCGCCGAACACGCCGGCAGACAAACTGTCAAGGAAAAGGATGTCCGACTGGCCGTAAAGGAGTGGCGATTACACAGCTTATAATCCAGGGCCAAGTCTGCTAAAATGCTCTTTTAAAAAAATGAAAACTAACAATATCATATTAAAAGTTTGGAACTCGCGGTATTCCGGTGTTCATTTCCGGTTGATGGACATTAACATTACTGTCTATATGGCATTGATTGGCCTACTCATTATCTTCTTTCATAAAAATGTCACCAATTGGCCCAAGCATCTTGTTATTCACACTGGATTTATCGTTGGGATCCTGGAAATCGTGCGACTGGGTGAAAAACATCCCGATAACAAGCTCTTTTCCATCCTGCGGACTTTTTATCCGGTTGCGATTTTTCTATACGCATGGGAAGAATTAGGCGTCTTACAATCCATGATCTATGGCTCCTTCTGGTTCACAGACACGCTTGTGCGTTGGGACAAGCTTATTTTCGGAGTCCACCCGACAGTCTGGCTCCAAAACCTGTACAATCCATGGCTCGATGAGTTGATGAATTTTATCTATACAACCTATTACACTTTTTTCCTGTTGGTCCCACTGATCTTCTACATCCGGAATAAAAAGGAAGTCTCCTTCGCCATCTATTCCTTGGCGACTTTCACGTACTTAACCAATTTTATCATCTTTTATCTTCTTCCCGCTCTGGGTGCGAAGCCTGCTCCAATGCTCGAAGGTCTTCATGTTAAAGAACATACCGGATTTTTATTCGTGGAACTCAACAGGATCATCCAGGCCAAAGGAGGAATCGCATGCGGTGCATTCCCCTCCTCGCATGTGGCCGGTGCTCTCGTTTGGGCTTTATCGGCGCTCCGGTATAGCAAAAAATTGGGGTATATTATCCTTCCGTTTGCGATAGGAATAGGATTTTCCACCGTCTACATGACGCTTCACCATGCTGTGGATCCCATCACAGGATACATTTGGGGAGTTTTCAGTTTTATTTTGGGTGTAAAATTACTCAAGATGCGGGGAGAAGATCCGATTCAGCCCAGAAAATTGTCTTCGTAATATCGGCAGCTATCTTCGATCGTTTTTTCGAACGACCTGTACTCGTGACTGAATTCCTTCCGGCTTTTTTCGTTCGTGTAGTACACCGTCCAGCCACTCAATTTCCCGTAGGCATATGTCAATAACGGCTTTCGCTTGGTAATTTTCCCGGTAAATTCCAGGAATCTACCGACAGCACTCAAAAGGAATGCAGGCACAGGAAAAGGAGAGATCTTTTTGTGCCCGTATTTCGCGATGGCTCTCACAACATCTGCATATCTCACATTGGCGCCAACGACAAGATATTTTTCACAGCGGATTTGTGACTTCAAGGCTTTGATGATTATTTCCACCAGGTCCCGCACATCAACGACCGCCAAACCGCCGGAAAAACAGCCGAAAAGTCCTTTTTTGTAGATCCTATCGTACAACTGATTATGAGGTGTTTGGATATTGGGATCCCCAGGCCCCATGATGGACGCCGGAAGAAGGATCACAGTCGGCAGCCCTTTCACTTTACAGGCCTGTTCGCCGATCTTCTGTCCCTCATGTTTGGATGTCATGTAGTGAAAATTCTGTGGCCAGTTAAAAGAGGTCTCTTCATCTGCCAATTTTCCATCCTTATGAAATCCGCAGGCACCGACCGAAGAGATATGGATAAATCGTAGGATCCGATGTTGAAGGCAAGCATCGACTATGTTTTTGATCCCTTTTGCGTTCACGTCCATCAATGCCTTTTTGTTTCCTTGGCTGTAGGAAATAAGGCCGGCAAGATGAATCACCTGGGTGTGGTGCTGGACTGCTCTTGAAAGGATCACCCGGAAGGACAAAGACAGAAATCTGTGCCCCCGGGAAAGATTTTGGCAGCTCGTCCAACAAAACATTCCCGACAAAACCTGTGGCACCCGTGACCAGAATTTTCATGAACGATTTCAGAGCCTCTTTCTATCTCTGTGATAACGAAGATAAATGATGGTGTCATTCAGGATGCCGATAAGGGCGTGGAGGAATATTGTGTACAGTATAGACTGGGTGGAGTAGGCGATTATCCCAAAAATGACACTCCCCAAAAGTGCTCCTAGTATTTCCATGTGGGGATGCCCTAGATGATACACGGTCGCGATGATGGCTTGGATCAAAATAGCGATTATTATTCCGGTGGAGTTTTCCCCTCCCCATTCGATCAATGTAAAAAGAAGGACTCCCCTGAATGTGAACTCCCATGTCACGTAGTAAAAAATCAGATAGCACACTTCATATAGAACAAATTTCTTGGAATTTTCGCATGCCCTTTTTGAAAACGGGTACTGTTCCTTGATCGCAGGATCTCTGGTCGATATGTATACCACAAAAGCTGTGATCGGGATTCCGATCAGAATGATCAGTATGCCCAGTTTTGAGTTGCCGAACTGGAGGCCCAGACTTTTTAGAGTTTCCAGAGGCTGCGTAAAAGAGAGCAGGATAAAAACAAACGGAATGACACAAAGGAAAACAAAAAAATAAAGGAAATAGCGGATGAATGCCTTAAAATCGTCCGCGTGTTTTTTTAAAAGATTTCTGTAATGAAAAAAGGAAGAGACGAGGGTAAAACCGATAGCATAAACCAGAAACAATAACGAATTCGGTGAGAGATCTTTTAATAAATCCGGAATCATTTAATGTAGCCTGCCTCTTTTTCGGCCAGGTACCATTCTACGATCGCGCTGAATTGCTTTTCTCTGTCATTTTCCGGGACATAATTCAATTCTTTGATGGTTTTAGAGATATCATAGTTGGTGTGAGAAGTGACTCTTTTGATCCGATAACCCGATAGCGGAGATTCATATGAAGGTACGATCTTTTGGATGATCTTCATGACAAAAGCCACAACATAAGGAAGGAAAGTGGGAATGTAAATCCATTGTTTTTTGCTGAACTTTTTCTGGAAGAAGGATAAAATCTCCTTCCATGTCACATCGGAACCATTGGTGACCGTGTATGTCTGGCCTTCACTATTTTTTGAATTGCATACCAGGTATGTGGCTTGGCATAAGTTGTCCACATAACAGAAGGGAAAGATCCATTTGCCGCTTCCAACAATAATAGGTACGCCATCTTCAATTCCTCTCAGGAGGTGCGCGCATGTGACCCTGTCATTGGGCCCAAAAACATCGGCCGGTCTCAAGATGACAACCGGCAATCTGTTGCCGTTGTGCATATGGAGCAATTTCTCCTCCGTTTTTTTCTTGCTTCTCACATACGGAAGATGGTTGGCAGATATGCCTGGATTTTCTTCGGAGATGTTCAGTTTTCTATAACCCAAGACTAGGGCTGAAGACATAAATATAAATTTTTTTAGGACGATACCCTTATCTTTGATGTGGCGGACAAGGTTGATCGTGCTGTTATAGATATTGGATTCACAACATGCATCATCGGCTGAATCGGATACAACAGAAGCACAATGGATGATGATGTCTAAGTCCTTCGGCCATTCGATCTTTTCCACTTCATTAAGATCGCCGTATATCAAATTTATATGTTGCCCGTTCAGGAAATGGAGGTCGGAAGTCTTCCGGACCAAACCGTGGACGTTATAATTTTTCTCGAAAAAATACCGGCATAGGTTCGATCCGATGAAACCGTTAGCACCTGTAATCAGGACACTTTGCATGATTTATTTATCCTTGAAAACCACAACTCGTAAAAAAAAGGAATTGGTTGAACAGGATACCAATGTAAGAGGATAGTGTCAACATGCTGGCAAAGAGGGGATTTACATATCATCTTGACAGAAAAATAATAATTGGTTATTGTGCCAAATATGAAAATGACTAACAAACAAAGAGCGCGTTGCGAAACGAGAGCGACTGTTCTAAAAGCTCTCGCTCATCCAGCTCGATTATTCATGCTCGAGGAACTTGGAAAGATGCCTTATTGTGTCAACGAGCTCACAGAAATGGTCGGACTGGATGTATCTACGGTATCTAAACACTTATCGTTGCTTAAAAATGCAGGCTTGGTAAAGGACGAAAAAAAGGGAAAACAGGTGTACTACAGTCTTCGCATGCGTTGCGCATTGAATTTTCTCGATTGTGTAGAGGCCGTGCTGAGAGAACAGGCACGAGATCGGATAGAAGCAATACAATAAATAACAGCGCGTTTTGGCAAATGTAGAGAAGTCGAATAATGCCAAAAGGAGGAAAAACATGAAAAAGCTCTCAATCATATTATTTCTACTCATATCCAGTACTCTATTCTGCTCCCAAAATAGCGGAGAACAATCCAGAAATCTAAAAACCCAACAAAAGGTTAAAAGTGAGGAAAATCTAATTATCAGCACTGAGAAGTTAGACTTCTCAAAGCACAAAGTGACATTTGTTGAACTCGGGGCAGACAAGTGCATCCCATGCAAAGCCATGCAACCGGTCATGCGTGAAATAGCTAAAGAATATAAAGGCACGATCCAGGTGGTTTTTTACGATGTCTGGAAAACTCCTGAATATGCGAAAAATTATAGCATACAAATGATTCCGACTCAGGTCTTCATGGATAAGAATGGCGAAGAGATATTTCGACATGTGGGATTTTTTCCTAAAGAAGACATCATCAAGATGTTAAAGGAAAAGCGCATTCTATAGATGAGATGATAAAAATATTCACCGCTCTCTCTCATGCCATGGTGGGTGCCCCTTTTCTCGCAATAGGAGCATCATTTATTTGGGGAATCCTCAGCATTATATTGAGTCCCTGCCATCTCACTAGCATTCCTTTAATAATTGGCTTTCTCAGCAATCAAAAAGAATTATCCACAAAAAAAGCCGGCCACCTGTCCATTATCTTTTCTATCGGAATCCTTATATCCATCGCGATCCTCGGAGGAATTACAGCGGCGGCCGGACGGATCCTTGGAGATGTGGGGAAACTGGGCAATTATATAGTCGCTGTGGTATTTCTTATATTTGGATTAAACTTACTTGGAATTCTTCCCATCAATTGGCCTGGCCTCAGTTCATTAAAATCCCAAAAAAAAGGTTATTTTTCTGTTTTTTCCTTAGGGCTAATATTCGGATTAGCGTTAGGACCCTGCACATTTGCGTTCATGGCCCCCATGCTTGGCATAGTATTCAACCAGACAGCCAAAAATCTTCTCTATGGCCTGGTTTTGTTACTTGCCTTTGCAATAGGACACTGTACCGTGATCATTGCTGCAGGGACAAGTACGAGATGGATTCAGCGAATCACTAAATGGGATGAACAATCCAAAGGAATCACAATCATCAGGAAAATTTGTGGCTTCCTGATCCTGCTTGGTGGGATTTACCTTGTTTATTCCACGTTTTAGCTGAGGAAATACATTCGATGTTCATATTAAACCACAGGGAGAACATAAAGTGGAAGACAAAGCCTGTATAACTAAAGAGCCCAAAGGTCTGAGTGCATTTGAAAGGTTCCTAAGCGTTTGGGTAATTCTGTGTATAGTGGTGGGTATCCTACTTGGAAAACTCGCACCCAAAGCAGCGACTTTTTTGGATGGGCTAGCCATAAATGTCAATGAAGCGCCTGTGGTTTCCATTCCAATTGCGGTTTGCTTGTTCTTTATGATGTATCCCATCATGGTCAAAATCGACTTTGCCGAAGTTCTTCGAGCCGGCAAGAATTTCAAACCGGTAAGTCTGACCTTGTTTGTAAACTGGGCCATAAAGCCTTTTACTATGTACGCCATTGCCTTAGTGTTTCTCGGCGTCCTGTTTAAAACCTTTATAGGCGCTGAGGCTCTCGATTACATAAAGATGCCTTTAGGGCTCGAGCTTCCCGTAGGCGCAGAACATGGAGCAGGAACGGTGGTTCTTGTCGAGGGAATCAAGATGTTGGCTGTCCCTTTATGGCGAAGCTATCTGGCGGGATGTATCCTGCTCGGCATCGCTCCCTGCACGGCCATGGTTCTGGTCTGGGGTTATCTGGCCAAAGGAAACGACGGGCACACGCTGATCATGGTCGCCATCAACTCATTGGCCATGCTTTTTTTATACGGACCTCTCGGTGGATTTCTGTTGGGAATAGGCCGTCTCCCTGTCCCCTGGAAAGCTCTTTTGCTCTCTATCGGGATATATGTGGCTCTGCCGCTTGTAGCAGGCTTTATCTCAAGGAAATTGATCGTGGCCAAAAAAGGCTTGGAGTGGTTCAACACAAAATTCCTGCACATCCTAACGCCCGTAACCATATCCGCTCTGCTGGTGACTCTTGTCCTCTTGTTTTCCTTCAAGGGAGAAGTGATACTTTCAAATCCTTTGATCATTCTATGGATCGCTATTCCGCTTTTTATTCAAACGAACCTTATATTCTGGCTGGCATATGGATTGGCTAAATTATTGAAACTCAGTTATCAGGATGCTGCACCATCGGCTATGATCGGTGCTTCCAATCACTTCGAGGTGGCGATCGCAACTGCCGTTATGCTCTTTGGTCTCTCATCCGGTGCAGCTCTAGCGACAGTCGTAGGAGTCCTTATCGAAGTCCCTGTAATGCTGATGCTGGTACGAATCTGTTTACGAACCAAGAAATGGTTTAAAACATAAGATCTCATAGTTTCAAACAGATTATTTTAAAGGAGGTTTTGAAATGTCAAATTCTGTAAGTCGACGAAAGTTTTTACAAAAAGCAGGAGTAGCCGCCGTCGCTGGGCTGACATCGAAATCCGCCTTGGGGGCTAATAAAAAGACCCTGATTGTTGGATTCTCGTGCAGCCCGCGCAAAGGGAAAACCACAGCGACGGCCGTATTGGCAGCTCTTGATGCGGCTAAAGGTGTAAATTCACAAATTGCCATTGAATTGTTTGACTTGGGGGGCATGAGAATTTCTGGTCTATTTCCACCTGGTGGAGGCACCAGCCCAAAAGATGATTTCGAAAAAATCATACCTATACTTCGGGCACCAAATTTGGGCGGATTAATTATTGGATCACCCGTTTATTTTCGAATCATGAGTTCATTATGCAGTGCCTTTATAGAGCGGCTATCTGCACTGAGAAGTCCAAAACTGATCCTGGCAGATAAACCGGTCGGAGTTCTATCCGTGGGAGCCTATCGTAACGGAGGGCAGGAACTTGTCATTCAACAGATTCAAACCGCCATGTTGTGTCATGAAGTCATGATCGTCGGCGGAAAACCTGGTGCTCATCAAGGGGCCACCCTCTGGAATGCCTACAAAGATGATATTTCCAAAGACGAATTCGGTATGGAAAGCGCAAAAAAACTTGGAATTCGTGTTGCTGAAGCAGCTCTTCGTTTAGCAAATTCATCCTAAGAAGTCGAAATCACCCAACAAAAGAACTCACGAGGAGTATCAAATCACACTCACCTAAGAAATATCATGAGTGGTCCGAATTTAGTTGAAACGAAACACTACAATTTTGCAGCGACCTTTCTAACGATTGCTAAATCGGCTAGTCTTCTGTGGTATTGAACTACAGATGCTTTTATTTCAATTGGTACGTTGCTTCCATCTTTGTGCTTTATTATTGTCTCATACACATTCGGCACATCTTCTCCGGCTATGCGTTGCAGATAAAATTTGGCCAATCTAGGAAGTTCATCTGGATGAATATAATGTGCAAATGAAGTTCCTATCAGTTCCTCTGGGGCGTATCCAATCAATTCTTCCACATAAGGATTGACATACTTTATTTGTCTGTCTTGAACTATTGTGATCACCTCTTCTGCTTTACCAAACACCTCACGCATCTTTTCTTGGACTTTCCTTAGCTTCTCTTCTGCTCGTTCTCGTTCAATCTCCAATTGATCTAATTCCGTGATCCGTTGATGCAATTCCATCAATTCAGTATGACTGTTGCCCTTTGGAATGGATTCATTTTCCATTTGGCCACTCCTGTTTTTGTTGATTCGTAAATATAATAATTGTCTTATATTCTATGAGTTGGAGATGCAAAGTCAATAAAACAATTAAAAATGTAGAGCCGAGGGGACGTTAATAAAGGGTATTTCTTATCTTTTTAAGCAAATCATCTCGTTCAAACGGTTTTGACATAAAATAAAGCCCATGCTTTTTACTGCTGCTTTGTTCTTCTCTTTTAGTAACTAAAGAAGATAAAAATATAATCGGAATATTTTTTGTTTCTGGATCACTTTTGAGGACAGACGCCACATCTCCTCCATCCATATCGGGCATCATTATATCGAGTATAATGAGACTAGGGGACCTATCCTTTGCAATCTTGATGGCTTCCCTTCCCAGCGAAAGCGGGATAACAGTATATCCTGCTTGATTTAATATTCTTTCTAGTGTTCTTAATGTTATTTTGTCATCATCCACTACTAGTATGCGCCCATTTTCCATTTTCTTATAGTGTGAATTATTCCAAATGTATAGGAAATATTCAATCCTCTTTTGAGATGAATTATAGGGGTGATGTTTTGATGTCTAACAACGGCTTTGTTGCATGAATCGAAAACATGGGCACCTCTCCCGCTGACAAGCAATTCTATCCAACCGCATAGGACAAAGCTTCACCCATTTCGAGCATCCGATTCAGGATAGCACAACCAATCGCAGCTTCCCGCTTCTGAGCATCGTTATTCTTAGCTCTCAGCCGTCCACCAATGATTCTCTTGTAACGATAGAATGCGTTTTCCGCATGACTCTGCAAATAGTATCCGGACTGACGCTTCCACTCGGATCGTCCCTTGCTCCGGATTTCCACAATATGATTGTCTCGAAGAGAGGAAGCGCTGCTGGAATTCTTGGACAACACAGCGTCTTTTTTCGGCGGCACGACAACCTCGGCTCCTAGTGAATGATGGTCCACAGCCTCATACACCGCCTCCTGGTCATAGATTCCGTCCCCTACAAATCGTTCAATTTCTCGGTCAAGTTGAGCCAGAAGGTTAGGCACCTGAGACGGATCCTGTTCGTGTCCATCGGTGACCTTAGAAGCCAGGATCTGACCATTCTCATCCACGCCAAGGTGTAGTTTCTTCCAATGTTTGCGCCGCCTTTCCCCATGCTTCTTGGCGTGCCATTCTCCCTGGCCGCAGATCTTCAAACCCGTACTGTCCACGATAAAGTGCACAGGACCGTCTGGCAAGCCCCTGGTGTATCTGTAAACGTTTACCGTTCGATTCCGGCGGGACACGGTCGTGTGATCTGGACAGGGCAGATACAAACCCATCAGTTTTAGGATGGATTTGAGGAATCCTTCTGCCTGGCGTAATGGAAGGTGAAAGACCAGCCTGAGAGTAAGCGAAATCTCGATGGCGATGTCAGAATAGATCAGCTGGCCGCCCCGCTTTCCATTCTTTGGAGGTGTCCACGTGTTGATGGCGTCTCGGCTGAGCCAGACAGTAATATCGCCTCGGTTTCGAAGGGATTTCTCATACTCCGGCCAGTTCTTGATACGATAGGATGTCTTGTATTTCGGATGTCTATACGCTCTCTTATGGGCTTCGGCCATGCTGACCTCCATTGGATTTACGGATTTTACATGCTTATAAAGTGATGGTCCACCGATGTAATGTCAACACCGTAATGGATTCATGCACC
>Ga0114922_10005730_pt1 | contig 11440 bp, 8 predicted proteins | sample AartaG_FD_100975 | JGI IMG/M metagenome (GOLD analysis project Ga0114922, IMG submission 100975) | Deep subsurface microbial communities from Aarhus Bay to uncover new lineages of life (NeLLi) - Aarhus_00045 metaG | ecosystem: Environmental > Aquatic > Marine > Oceanic > Sediment | place: Aarhus...
AAGAATCATAACCAGAAAGACGATGGTTAAAACAAGCCGACCAAAAGTCAAAATATTCGGGATAAGCCTTAGCATAACCGAGAGTTTACTCTGTAAGAAATTCCATCTCAAGCAATAATATTAACTAAAAGAGAAAATTTCTAACGTGGCGATATAATTCAATACTAAATTTGTTCAACGAGCAAATCGTAGTCTTTTGTACCAACAACTTTCGTATTGATAAACTCACCGGGCTTTGCCGAGCACTTCTCCGTAAGGAGTCCCCGGGACTTGATGATACAGAAACTGTCGATATCGGGTGCCTGGCCGTAAAACCGTCCCCGGCTGAGTTTGTTACTATTAACCGAATCAACCAGACAGGTTAGTTTGCTGCCGATTCTGTTTTTGTTTTTGGCAAAGGCAATTTTCTGCTGGGCAAGCATAAGCTCTTCGAGCCGCTGCTGTTTTAACTCCTCAGTGACCTGGCCGGGCATTTGGGCTGCGGCAGTTCCGGATTCGGCATAGAATTTGAAGCATCCTAAGGCATCGAATTCTGCCCATTTGACAAAGTCCAGAAGCTCGACGAACTGACGGTCGCTCTCACGGGGAAAGCCAACTATCACAGTTGTCCGCAGCACAATGTCCGGCATAGCGCAGCGCAGTTTCTCAATCAATCGCTGGAGCTGGTCTGCCGTATCAGGCCGACGCATGGCTTTGAGGATTTTATTGTCTATATGCTGGATTGGAATGTCCAGATAGCGAACAGTTTTTTCGCTCTCTGCGATGGTTTCGATTAGTTTATCGTCAATTCCCGCCGGGTATAGATACATCAACCGAATCCACGACAGACCGGCAATCCTTTCAAGTTCGCTGACAAGTCCAGCCAGGCCGTTTTTGATTTTCAAATCTCGCCCGTAGTATGTACTGTCCTGCGCGATTATATTCAATTCGACCGTGCCTGCTGAAACTAACTCGGCCGCCTCAGCCAGAATGAGTTCCTGGGGCTTGCTTCGGAATCGGCCTCTGATTGCCGGTATCGTACAGAAAGAGCAGCGGTGATTACAACCCTCGCTGATTCGCAGGTATGCCCAATGCCTTGGTGTAATGAGTAACCTGGTTCTGTCATCGAAGATTATGCCTGTCGGTTGGTCCAAATAACCGGCTGGCTGTTCACAAGAAAGAGTTTTTTTGATTATCCTGGCGATATTATTTCGCTGACCAAGACCGATAATGGCATCGATGCCATCGACCTGGTCAAAAAGTTGCTGACCTGCTCTTTCCGGCAGACAGCCCGCAACGATCACTTTTTTTACGGCACCATTGAGCTTGCATTTCACCGCGTCCCTTATTGCTTCGAGTGATTCGGTTTTGGCCGGGGCGATAAAACCACAGGTATTGATGACAACAACATCGGCATTATCAGGCTCAGCGGTTATCACAAAACCCGCCTCTGCGATTTCAGCCAACATTTTTTCACTATCGACCACATTTTTTGGGCAGCCTAACGCAATAAAACCAACCGTAGTTTTCTGTTTTTTTCTCGGCATAAACGACCAAAATAGCAAAAAAACGCGGTTTAGTCTAATATTTTAATCTGGGTAAGCCCGAAGATGAGAAATTATTTTACTAATTCTTTCAGAATATTCTTGACGATAAAGGAGTGTGCAATATAATGATATCAGTGATTTCCGTCTGTGCTCGGGGTAAGAGTGTGGATAGTGTTTATTGGGCCCAAGCTTACAAAGGCGGGTTTGGAATTATGACCGGCAGCAGCCAAAAATTTTGCCGCAGTCAATGGCGGACCGGGACTGTGGTTGTAGTGGTTATGCTATTGGTTGGAGGGTTTAGGGATCTCTCTGCCCAAACAGATACCGAGGACAAAGCCAAGAAAGCTCTAAGCGATCTACAAATCGATGTTACCGTTACCGAACCAAATATTCCTATACCCGAAATCTACACAACTCCACCCAAAATCGTCGAGCAAATGGTCGGCGGCACACCGGAGTTCAAATTATTCTACTTCTGCAAGCAACATACTTCCGATGAGCTAAAAAAAATCGTCCACGAGCAATTTGCAACCAAGCTCTTCGACAAAGAAGGCAAAGAAACCAAATTAGTGGACTATACGGTCAGCAGCAACCCTGCTACCAACCAGTTGATAGTAAGATGCCCGAATCGTGAGGATGTCGATGCGGTGCTTGAGCTTCTGGAAGCGGTGGATGTCCCTCCGATTCAAGTCAAGATAGATTGTCTCATATCCGAGATTTACGCAGATTTTACATTCGACAGGGAAACCACTATCGCAATTGAAAATTTATTCGGTGAGGGTGTTGCGATGAAACCCGCCGGGACTGCCTTCGGAGCTAATGTTCAGGAATTAGTATTGGATGATGAATTTCTACCTGCATTTCCAGGAGCTTCATTGAGGGAACTTATTCGCGCCAGAATGGGCCTTAACATCGGATACTTGAGCACGACCCACAATTTCACGGCCCTGGTGGATCTGCTTGAATCGAGGGGTTATCTGAAAATCCTGATGAACCCGATGCTTGAGACCATCAACGGGAAAACAGCAACAGTGAAATCAACTCAAAATGTACCACTGCAAACGGTAACTAAGTTCATACCTGTTAGAAGCGGCGGCGAGTACGCTCCTCAAACTGAAATAGAATATAAAGAGGTAATTGACTCGCTTGAAATCACCCCGCACGTCTTTGCGGATGGCTACATCGGCCTTGAAACCAGCATCGTGCTTGGTGCAAGAAATACTCCTGACGGTGTAAAGCAAGTACCAATTATTACCAAAAGGGAAATCACGAACAAAGAAAATCGCATTCGTCCGGGTGAAAGTCTTATAATCGGTGGAATGAGAAAGACCATAGAGTTCGGAGTCGTCCGCGGCGTCCCGATACTAAAAGATATCCCTCTGATTGGATTTCTGTTCTCCGGCGAAGATACCGAGCAAAGAGCAGTCGAGACTGTGTTCATACTAACTCCGACCTATTCCACCGGCGGCAGACCAAAACAGGAAGTGATGGAAGAAGTCAGAAAAAAACACGAGCCGCCTTCCCCCGGAGGTCTGCAAAAAACTATTAACGACTTCTTTGTAGACAAGTCTCCCGAGGAGCAACAGCGGTGAAAGGCCGGTGAAGATTAACAAGGCTTAAACGAATAAAAATGAGATATTCGGCTAAATCGTACCGTTTTTTTGGTAGTCAGTTGTGGCATATCCAGATACCATTATCAGAGCTTGATTTTTTAGTAAAGGGGTAGTCTATGGATAATTTCGACAGCAGTAATCTTGGCGGTCCAAATCTCAACGAGCCCATCCCGCTTGATAACCCGATTCCCTTTGATAAACCCGGAGCAGGCGGTACGGGTGTTTCGCATTCGCCTCTTGATTTAGGCGGCAGCAGCCCTGTGGAGGCACCGAAGATTGAGGTTCCCAGCCCTGTTACGAAAAAGCCGGCTGAAAAAGTAGTTTCGACCGGCAGAATCACGGGCGTAAAGACCTTCTTTACAAAACTGCACCCGGGCGCTCTGAATTTTCTTGATGAGCAAATCACTAAATGGCTCCGGGAAAACCCGAATGTTGTGATAAAACGAACAAACACGGTTACAGGCGAGATACAGGCCAAAAAGACCGAGCCTAATATTATAATTACCGTCTGGTATTAATAAACTATCTCAAAACCGTCCTTCGACACTTCGGCCCATTCGGCAAGGCTCAAGGCAGGCTGCGCTCAGTGCAGGCAAGCTCAGGGCCAAAGGCACTTGTCTTTCGCAATGACGTGATGGCCATGTCATTTCGAGGAGTCCAGCACCAATTAGGCGTGAGCCCCGTTATGACCAAAGGGCATCCCTTTGGGAGAAATCGGTGCTGAAAGCCTGACGATCCACTATGGGAAGTAATTTCTAATGGTGTTAGCCTAAGCTCAATTGGTGCTGGACGACGAAGCAATCCCAACCGTAACACCCAAGATTGCCGCACCAACCTTTCGTTGCTCGCAATAACGACGAAAAATGTTCAGTATCACCGTGAACGGCCCTTTGGTAATCCCCTAAACGCTTACCAGAAAATTTTACCCACAGCCGGCAAAAATTCTTAGCATAAATTCTTGACATATTGTACAAATTACATTATTTTCTTTAGTTTATCTGTTTGTGTGTATCAAATGAGACCTGTTTTTGTAGAATGTTTGGAGGTTTTTTGTGGCTAAAGAGTTGGCTCGGAAACTGATAAATGCTGGGGTGCATTTTGGACACGGCGTGAGCCGATGGAATCCGAAAATGGCCCCATTTATTTTCACAAAGCGCGGTAATATTCATATTATTGATGTCAAAAAAACCTTAAAGGGGTTGTTGATTGCAAAAAAGCTCCTTGCTGAGGTGGTCTCTTCCGGCAAAGATGTCGTTTTTGTAGGCACTAAGCGACAGGCACAAAAAGCCGTTGAGGCGGTCGCCGAGAAGTGCGGAATGTACTATGTTTCACAACGGTGGCTTGGCGGAATGCTTACAAACTTCAGAACCATACGCTCCCGACTGCAGAGACTGGAGCAACTGGAAGCTATGGCCGAAGATGGAACGCTTGACAGTGAGAGCAAAAAGCAGGCCTCGAGGCTCAAACGCGAGATGCGAAAGATAAAAGCTAATCTCCAGGGTGTTCGGAATATGTCTCGTTTGCCCGGTGCAGTCGTTGTGGTCGATGCTAAAAAGGAATATCTTGCGCTGCGGGAAGCCGGAAAACTGAATGTTGTAACCATCGGACTTCTCGATACTGATTCGGACCCTGACACAGTGGATGTGGCCATCCCGGGCAATGACGATTCCATCAGGGCGATTGAATTGATACTTAACGAACTGGCCGATGCCGTGGCGATTGGAAAAACTATGGTCGCTGCTCGTCAGGAACCGGTTCAACGGCCCAGGCGCGCTCGCTCAAGAAGGCCGGTTCTGGCCCGCGCCGGCGAAGCCAAACCACAGACTATGCCCATTGTTGAGCAAAGCTCAGACCTGACTGCGGACCCGGGCTCACAACAAGCCCAAACCGAACAGCAGGACTCGAATCAGTCCTGAGAAGATAAATTCGAAACACGAATGGTTAATTGGTGAGTAGTTAATTGGTCAGTTAGGAGACTCACTACTCACCAGGTAGCGAGTTGTCATTTCGTGCTTAGTATTTCTTATTTATATAATATACACATTACAAGAATAGGAGTCTAAAATATGGCGGATATTTCAGCAGCAATGGTGATGAAACTGCGGAAGATGACCGGACAGGGAATGATGGATTGCAAAAGGGCACTTCAGGAAGCCAATGGCAATATCGAGCAGGCTACGGACATACTTAGAAAAAAAGGTCTTGCGACTTTAGCCAAACGCGCCGAGCGAGAAACTTCCGAAGGCCTTGTCGTGCACAAAATCAGCGCCGACAGCAAAACGTCTGCTATCGCAACGCTTTGCTGCGAGACTGATTTCGTAGCCAAAAGCGATGATTTTGTCGCCACGGCAAAAACTCTGATTGACTATGCCCTGGTTTGCTCAGCCGACGAGGGCGTAGAGAATATCCTTGAGACCACTGTTGATGGCAGAAAATTCAGTGATATTCTGACCGAAACAGTCAGTAAGACCGGCGAAAAAACACAGGTGGGAGATTACGCAAAATACAAGCTCGATGGACCGGGACTTATTAGCACGTATATTCATTTCAATGAAAAAGTTGGCACAATGGTTCAGATTGAGACCAGCGATGAAAGCATGGCAGCCGCAGATGTGCTAAAGCAGACGGCCTCCGACATAGCGATGCACATTACAGCAACCAAACCGCTGGCGTTGAATAAAGATGATATCGCTCCTGAAACGATTGAACGGGAAAAGTCCATTTTCGCCGAGCAGGTCAAAAACAAACCAGCCAACATCATAGACAAAATCGTCGAAGGTAAGATGAGGAAATTCTTTGCGGAGAATTGCCTTCTTGACCAGGCGTTCGTCAAAGACGACAGCAAATCGGTTGCCCAGGTCCTCGCCGATGCCGCCAAACAGGCGGGCGGTGAGGCTAAAATAAAAAGATTCGTCCGATTCGAGGTCGGATAGCAATTATAGTTTTAAGTTTTTAGTGTTGAGTTTTGAGTTAACTCACAATTTAGAATCCAAAACTTAGAACCAAATTAGTATCTGTTGCAGAAAACAAAAATTGACGATGTCACCCCTGCGAAAGCAGGGTATGTGTTTAGCCAGACAACTGAATCAGCAGTTTCCTGACGTGGCACGGGCTTCCAGCCCGTGAAAACACGGCCAAGATGGCCGTGCCACCAAGAAATCAACAGCGGCTAAACACATACAAAGCAGGGATCCAGAGCGAAAAACCTGGATTCCCGCTGGAGTTTATCCCGCAGACGATGCGGGGCGGGAATGACAAATACTGTTTCCGCAACAGAAACTAATTGGTTGTTTAAGACCTTCGAAAGAAGCAAATGGCAGAGAGCAAATATAATCGCGTATTGCTGAAACTATCGGGCCAGAGTTTTTGCAGGCCCGGGGAATTCGGCATTGACGGCTCTGCACTCGAATCGATTGCCGAAAGGATAGCAGAAATATGCAAACTCGGGCTGCAGGTCGCCGTGGTGGTCGGCGCAGGTAATTTTCTGCGTGGAGAAAGTTTCTCGAAGGTCAGCAACATACCCAGAAACACAGCCGACTATATGGGGATGTTAGCCACTATTATCAATGCCTGTGCGCTGCAGGAGACACTTGAGAAGTGTGGAAAGCCAACGAGGGTCCTCAGCGCAATAGAGGTCCCAACAATGTGCGAGCACTTTATTCGCAGAAGAGCTCTTCGGCATCTTGAACGCGGAAGAGTTGCGATATTGGCCGGCGGAACTGGAAATCCTTTTTTTACCACCGATACATGTGCTGCTTTAAGGGCATCGGAGCTCGATGCTGACTTGCTTATAAAAGCAACAAAGGTCGAAGGCGTTTACAGCGATGACCCCGAGAAGAATCCGGATGCTCAGCTTTTTGAAAAATTATCTTACGACCAGGTATTGACGCAAAACCTCAGAATAATGGACCATCCGGCAATAACTCTCTGCCGGGACAATAATATCCCGATTATTGTTTTGAATATTTTCGAGAAGGGCAATATAACGAAGGCCATTTGTGGCCAGCAAGTTGGTACCAAAATAGTGATGAGGTGAGTTTGAAAATGCCCATGAAAGAAATACTCTCTGATAGCGAATCCAAAATGAAAAAGACTGTCGAAGTCTTACAGGACGAGCTAAAAGCCGTTCGCAGCGGCAGAACTTCTACGGGCCTGGTTGAAAATATAAAGGCCGATTTCTACGGAATACCAACACCCTTGAAACAGATGGCAACGCTGGCAGCGCCACAGGTGGATATGATTGTAATTAAGCCCTTCGACCCTGCTTCGGTTAAGGATATCGAAAAGGCAATCAAAGCCAGCGATCTGAGCATTGCCCCCGTTATTGACGGCAAAATAATCAGACTTAATGTTCCGTCACTTAGTGGGGAACGAAGAAAACAGCTTGTCCAGCAGGCCAAACAAACCGGCGAGCAGACAAAAGTCGGTATTCGCAACATCCGAAGAGAGGCCAACAAGCAGCTCGAAAAACAGCAGAAAGACAAACTCATCACAGAAGATGACCTCGAAAAAGGCAAGAAGCAAATCGATGATATCACCAGGCAATACTCCGACAAGGTTGACGGGCTAATCAAAAAGAAATCGGACGAAATAATGCTCGATTAATTTTGGCAAAAAGTGCACAATGCCTTATGTGCTTATGCACCAACTTTATTTTTGGGGGTCAAAATGGTTAAGACCGAAAAGAAATCAACGTCTTGGTCGCGGAAAAAAAGCTCCACAAGAATACTCAAGCTGGTATTGCTGCTGATAGTCGTCCTGGCTGTACTGGTTTTCTTACTTATACCAGCCTTCATGTCATCCGAGAAAGGCCGCCGGTTGATATTGTCCAAAATCAACGATTCAATCGCCGGCCAAATAGATTTCGCCGACCTGTCTATGGGCTGGCTCAAAGGTGTCCGCGTTGCGGATTTCAGCTTCAATGATAACATCGGCCAAATTTCCGCCCAGGTAAAGCGAATCACTACCAAGCCTCATTACGGCTCCATTGTAATGGGGAATTTGTCGTTCAGTGAGACGACAATTGACCAGCCTAAGGTACATATAAATCTCCAAAACCAACCTGCTGTTGAGCCTGTCGTCAAAGCTCAGCCTGTTCCTGCAAAAGCCGGCTATGTTGCTCTTGTGATGGATCTCGCGATTAACGATGGCAATTTTAAGGTAACAGATTCGAAAGCCAGAACCGTTGAGCTGTCTGAGATAAACTCAAGGCTGAACTTACGACCGCCGGGACGGCAAACAGATTTTGATATCAATCTGGTTGTAGTGGGCCAAAAAGCTGGGCCGTCACCGATTCACGCAGCGGGCCAAATTAAGCCGGGCAAGGCCAAAAAAGGCTGGACACTGAAAGGGACTGCTGGCGATCTGACTGTTGAGGTCAATGACCTGGACCTTGAATCTTTGGGACCGATTTTTGAATTGGCAAAAATCGAAGTTCAAGCCAAAGGTATGGTTTCCGCCGATGTCAACGCTGTGATTAATGATGGCAAATTCGAAAATTTAAGCGGGTTGGTAAAAGCAAAGAACCTGGATATAACAGGCCCTGTACTCAAAGGCGACCAGCTAAAGACCAGTTTGCTGGATGTTGCTGTGAAACTAAAAAGTCAACAGCAACTGATAAACATAGAGACACTGCAGATCGATAGCGACTGGCTCGTTGCAAAAGCCGGAGGGATGGTTCCGACAACTTTCGGGTCGTGGTCTGACTTTTTAACGACCGAGTCGGATTACAGCTTAGACGCTGATTTTGAGCTTGATGTCGCCGCGATTTTGTCGCAGATGCCCAAAACTTTCGGAATTAAAGAGGGTATGAAGGTAACTTCCGGCAAAATGAGCGGAAATATTAGGGCAAATCGCGGCAGGCTGAACGGCCAGGCAAATCTCACTGAATTGGCCGGCGTCGTCGATGACAAAAAGCTCGCTCTTTCTGAACCGGTCACTGCCAAAGTTCAGATTTCGGCTGACAATAAGACAATAAGTTTCGATGAGCTCGATGTATCAGCCGCATTTGCAAAAATCAATGCCAGCGGCCCTCTTGAACAGCTCAAATACAATGGCAATATCGACCTTGAAAAACTACTATCGGAGTTTGGTCAATTTGTTGATTTGGGTCCATACAAAATAGCCGGTGAGATTTCAGAACAAGGTACACTGTCCGTCGGTAAAGACAAGGTAACAGGTGTTGGTTCTGCGCAGGTTAAAAAACTTAGCATAACTTCGACTGACGGTGTCACAGCACAAGAGCCAATGGCCGAGATTAAATTTGCTTTTGGCTTCGACAGGCAGTCTAACGTCCTGACCTTTGATTCTTTTGAGGCTAATGCAAGTCTCGGCCAGATCAATATAGAGCAGGCCGTTTATCCAATCGGCCCAAAACCTACAGTACCTATGCACCTGGATATATCCGCGAAGAATATTGACCTTGGAAAAGTCAAGCCGTTTGCTGTTCTGTTCGCCTCTTTGCCGCAAGAAACGCAGCTTGCCGGTATCGCCGAATCAAAAATCTCTGTCAGCTCTGATAAAAAAATCTACAAAATCACAACCGACTCTACAAAAATCAAAGCTCTAAAGCTCACTTCCCCCGGCAAAAAGCCCTTTGAAGCAAACGAAGCCTCACTGTCTTTTAAGGCCGATGTTAATCCGGAAGAGAAATCCGTTAATATCAAAGAACTACAGTTAGAAAGCCCGCAGATAAAGATTCGCAAGGGTGAATTTAACCTACTCAACGAAGCTGACAAGACTAAATTAAAAGGGCAAGCGGAGTGTGAATATGACTGGTCGGCAGTTAGCGCCGTGGCGGCACCGTATTTACCGGAGGGTCTAACACTCCAGGGCAAAAGAAAAGACGCTGTCAGTTTCGTCAGCGAATATCCTCGCGGACAGACGGACAAACTCATGGCCAATCTCACTGCCAACGCCAAATTGGGCTTTGAACGTGCAGGTTATATGGGGCTGGATTTTGGCCCCACCGACGTGGATATTAACATCCAGAAGGGCCTGCTGAATATCCCCCCGTTTGTAACGACTGTCAACGAAGGCCAATTCAACTTTGCCGGCCAGGCGGATTTCAGACAAAAGCCTGCAAAATTCAAAATAGCCAAACCGATGCAGCTAATGAAGAATATTAAGATCAACGACCAGACGACCAAAAATCTTTTAAGGTATCTCAATCCGATTTTCGCAGATGCCGTCAATGTTAGCGGCATTGCTAATTTTAGCTGCGAACAGCTTACTATTCCGCTTAGCGCCGCCGCCAAAAATCAAACTGAAGTTGTCGGCACGATTTCAATGGACAAAGTGCGCTTACAGGCCTCGGATTTGCTCGGGCAGATTCTTACGGCGACCGGCACCAGCGCCAGAGGTGCGGATATTACCATCCGTCCGACGAAGTTCGTGCTGCGGGATGGATTTCTCAGATATGATGATATGCAAATGGATGTCGGCGACAATCCGGTCAATTTCAAAGGCGTTATCGGCCTCGATAAGAGTCTGGATATGACGGTTACCCTGCCCTATACCGCCGTAGGCAGAACAATAAGAATCGGTCAGGAAACCAGCAGCCAAAGAATTAAGGTGCCGCTCAAAGGCACCGTCGACAAGCCCGAACTTGATTTAGGCAAACTCCTTGAGGGCCAGTTAAGGCAACAATTGGAAGACCAGCTGCGAAAAGGCCTTGAAGAGTTATTTAAGTAACGCAAGCCGGCCGATTCCGTCACCGGCAATCACTGCAGATCGGCAAAGATTCTTTATTTAGCTCACCATTTTACCACAGGTTTTACCTGAATTGGCCGATATAACCGAGGTTTAAAAGGGCATTGAAAGGGCATAGAGATGCTAACGCTCAAGGAGCTTTTATCTACACCCACAACACAGCTTGGTAAAGCCGGTCGATTTGCGGTCTTTCAGATTAAGCTATGGTCTCATTGTATCAGACTGCTGAAGAAAAACAATGCAGGTCGCCAGGCGGCTGCACTTTCGTATCACACAATTTTCGGAATTGTGCCGTTGGCTATCGTAACGCTTCTGATATTCCAGTTGTTTCCAGTCTCTGATACTATTGGCGAAAGGCTGAAAATTTTCATTTACGACCAGGCTAACCTTTCAGTTTTCGAGAGCCCTGCTCCCGATACAGAAGACGCCCAGGAATCTGTAACCCTTACAGAGCATCTCGATGATATAGTCGACAAATTCTTCACCGGCGTAAACAAAGGCTCTATCACACTATTTAGTGTGGTAATTGTCATTTGGGCGGCCCTGGCTCTGCTGTCAACAATAGAAAGAACCTTCAACAATATCTGGCAC
>Ga0114922_10005731_pt1 | contig 11438 bp, 12 predicted proteins | sample AartaG_FD_100975 | JGI IMG/M metagenome (GOLD analysis project Ga0114922, IMG submission 100975) | Deep subsurface microbial communities from Aarhus Bay to uncover new lineages of life (NeLLi) - Aarhus_00045 metaG | ecosystem: Environmental > Aquatic > Marine > Oceanic > Sediment | place...
CCGCTGCCGGTAACTCCGTGAAGCAAAAAAACGTTCGGCTGTGCCTTTTCCTTGTGTATTGCCTCTCGGATGCAATTGAAGGCTGATTCTTGGGCAGCGGTTAGCTTTAGTGGCGAGGACGGAGTAATCCCCTGGTAAGAAATTGGCTCACGTTTTACTTCAATCTGCTGAAGGGTAACTAAACCCTTGCCGATTAGGACATCAGCAACTGATTTGTTAGCGCCGGTTCTTTGTCTGGCTTCTGTCAAGGGCACCGGCTCGGATTGCTCAGCTAAGAAGTTGAGAAGATTCGCCTGTTTGACGGCTCTTTTTTCTTGTAGCTTGGTGGCCGTCTCTCGGGCTTGACTGGCGGCAACATTAAGACGCAGGTAAGGCACTCTTTTGGTACTGATCTTAACTGGTTCTATTTCATAACTTCTAGTAACGAGTCCTCGCCCCACCAGTTGGGAGGTAATAGTTTGGGCTTTCTTCTTGCCCACTATCTTCTCCAACTCCTTCAAATTGAGACTACTCTTTTTTCGGACTAGTTCCATAACTTGCCGCTGTGCTGGGGTAAGGGAAGACAAGTCATGATCGTTAAGGTTTGGGGCTGCTGAGACTAAGGTAAGCGCTTTCCGCTCAAATCCCGGCGGTAACATCAAAGCCACGGCGTCAAAGAGTGGTGAGAGATAGTATTCACTTATCCAGCGAGCCAACAATACCTGGGCCGGGGATAGTAGCGGGCGGTGTTCAATAACATCTATTATTTCTCTGGTTTCTGCCACCGCGGGGTAGAGGCTTAATTCTAAAACAATACCCTGGAGTATTTTTTCGCCAAAGGGAACCCATACTGCTTGCCCCATGTTAATGCGTAGGCTAGAAGGAATTGCGTAGCTAAAGGTTCGGCGCTGGGCTACTGGCGAATTAACACTGACTTCAGCATATCTCATCCTAGGCTCCAGTAGTTGTCTCGGTTCCAATTTTGCCCAGCGTTATGAGGAGTGGTCTTAGCAGCGTTGATTACATCGGTGCGAAATTATTCTGGCTTGTTTTCCAACTTTTCCTGAGCTAATTCATCTTGAGCTTGTACCGGTTCTGGTTCTTCCGGAGCTTGCTCATCCTGAGTTTGTTCTACTTCTGGCTCTTCCTGCACTTGTACCGCTTCCGGCTCCTCTTGAACCAGTTCCTCTTGAGGTTGTACTGGCTCTGGCTCTACTAGTTCTGGTTTAGGCTGAGCTTGAGCTATTTTCTTTTCCTTGTCTACTCTTCTTTCTTTAATGCGAGCTGCCTTACCACTGCGTCCACGTAGGTAATAGAGCTTGTTTCGGCGTACTTTTCCGTGCCGGATTACTTCCACTTTTTCCACGCGTGGTGAGTATAGTGGAAAGGTACGCTCTACCCCTACACCATAAGCAATGCGTCTTACCGTAAAGCTAGCACCCATTCCACCACGTTGTAGCTTAATGACGACTCCCTGAAATGGCTGGATGCGTTCCTTACCGCCTTCGACAACCTTAGTGCTAACCCTTACCGTGTCGCCGGGGGCAATATCGGGAATATTGGGATTTGGTTTGACTTCAATCAGTGATTCCACGTTCATTCTCTAGACTCCTTGTCCAAATTAGGCTGAGATTGTTTCAGCGATAGTGTCAAATGTTCTATTAATTGCTTTTCTTCTAAGCATAGATTAATCTTGTCTAGTAGTTCTGGGCGGCGCTCTAGAGTTCGCCGTATAGTCTGCTCACGGCGCCACTTGGCAATCTGGGCATGGTTTCCCGAGATTAAAACCTCAGGTACTGACCAACCTCTGTATTCCACTGGGCGGGTGTATTGGGGGTATTCCAATAGTCCGTTGGCATGGGAATCATTTGCTGGCGAAGCCTCTGAGCCAAGGACCCCAGGTAGCAGTCTGACCACAGTATCTATTACCACCATGGCAGGGAGTTCACCGCCGGTAAGCACATAGTCGCCAATGCTAATCTCATCGGTAACCAGGTGCTCCCGCACTCGCTCGTCAACTCCTTCATAGTGACCGCAAATCAGGATAAGATGGCTATACCTTGACAACTCTTGAGCTACTTGCTGAGAAAAGAGACGCCCCTGGGGGGTAAGCAGAATAATTGGTAATGCACGAACCTTCTCTTTAGCATTAATATCTGATTTTATTGCCTCTACGGCTTCAAAGATAGGCTCAGGTTTAAGTATCATGCCGGGACCACCACCATACGAATAATCATCAACCGTGTGATGTTTATTATGAGTACAGTCTCGAATATTATGCAGGTTGATACTAATCAGATTATTGTCAACAGCCCGTTTGAAAATACTGAAGCTAAACAGAGCCTCGAACGTCTGGGGGAATAAAGTCAAAATATCAATGCGCATTGCTCGAATTCCTCTCACTTTTTAGGAGTGCTCAGTTACCTCTCCTTTAATGATTTCTACTGCGTGGGGAATGGCCGGCAACACAACCTCAAGGCACTCCCTAACCGCCTTAGGGCTGCCGGGCAGGTTGATGATTAGGCACTTCCCCTTGACCCCGGCTGTAGCTCGACTTAGCATAGCCATTGGTGTTTTGTTAAGAGACTCGGCTCTCATCGCTTCCGTGAAACCAGGCACAACCTTGTCCACTACGGAAAGGGTTGCCTCCGGGGTGACATCCCGTTGGCTCAGTCCAGTGCCACCAGTAGTAATGATAACGTCTACCCCACCTTCGTCAGCCCATCCGATAAGCTTGTGGCAAATAACATCCATATCATCAGGAACAATTTCGTACTTGACGATGTGACTATCTAGAGGAGAGAAGCTATTCCTGATTACCTCGCCACTTTTATCATAACGCTGACCTTGTGCTCCCTTGTCACTGATGGTGAGTATGCCTACTGTGAACATAAGACTGCCTTTCCTGAAACAAATTTTATTTTACCATATCTGAGGCATATCGCCAAATCGGGTGATTTTTAAAAAAATTTTATAAAAAGTTAGCCAAAAGGCTTGACAAAAGGGGATAATCGTGTTATAAAATGGCGAGTAGTGGTGAATTGTGGTAAATAATGGGGAATAGCCGAGGGTTAGGGAATGTTTTTTGGCGAATATAACTACAAACTTGATGAAAAAGGCAGAGTGCCGATTCCACCTCGGTTCAGGAGAGAGCTGAAAGATGGGGTGGTGTTAACGCCGGGAGCAGAGAAGTGCATTAATGTCTACACGTTATCTGAGTGGAAGAAGCTGGCAGCGACCCTTACCGGCGGTTCACTGACGCCTAATAAGCTTAGAAGGCTGACTCGTGCTATTTTTGCTACCGCCTTTAGTGTCAATATTGATGGGCAGGGCAGGATTGCCTTACCGATACCACTTCGCGAATATGCTGAGATTGTGGATGATATAGTTATCTCTGGAGCTAATACTTATCTTGAGATCTGGAACCAAGTGCTTTGGGAAGAGGAGAAGGTTATTAGCCAGGAACAGGCTTGGCAGATAATAGAAAGCTTAGAGAGGCACTGATGAGTTCAAATAGTCCAAGCTCTAGCCACGTCCCGGTTCTGCTCGAAGAGACGCTCAGGGCACTGGCGGTCCAATCTGGGGGGCGCTATATTGATTGCACCCTGGGTGGAGGTGGGCACGCCCAGGCGATTTTAGAACGCAGTGCCCCCGGTGGGCAATTGATGGGTATTGATGCTGACCCGGAAGCGATAAAAGTGGCCGAGGCAAAGCTCGAGGCCCACCGTGGCTCAGTTCTTCTCGTTAATGATAACTTCGTTAATTTACAGGCTATCTGCATTAAATATGATTTCTTTCCGGTGCATGGCATCTTATTTGACCTCGGCCTCTCTTCTCTTCAGCTTAATGGGAATGGTCGTGGTTTCAGTTTTCAGCGTGACGCTCCTTTAGACATGCGACTTAATCCTAGCCAAGAGATTACCGCCGCCGATATCGTTAACACCTCGACTGAGGCGGAACTAGCTCACCTGATAAGAGTCTATGGTGAAGAAGGCTTTCACCACCGAATAGCACGACGCATTGTCAACGAACGTCCCATAAAATCTACTCTTCACTTGGCTCGGACGGTCGAGCGGGCGGTTGGCAAGAGACGAGGTAGAATCCATCCCGCTACCAAAACTTTTCAGGCACTTCGAATAGCGGTTAATCAGGAACTCGAGAACCTTGAGGCGGCGCTAAAGCAGGCAATTAATCTCCTCGGTTTTGAGGGTAGACTGGTAGTTATTAGTTATCATTCTCTTGAAGACCGCATCGTGAAACGATTTATGCAGCAAGAAGCCAAGGGCTGTATTTGCCCTCCTAGTACGCCAGTCTGTGTTTGTGGGCATAAAGCTCGCTTGAAGGTAATTAATAGAAGGGTTATTACTCCTTCCGCAGCCGAGATTCAACTTAATCCGCGGAGTCGTAGTGCCAAATTGAGGGCGACGGAGCGTATCATTGCTCAAGATGATTGCTACGGGTCCGTTGAGGTGGAGAGTTTTTTGGCTGAGGCTAAGGCTAGAGCCTGGAGAAGGCCGGCTTTGTTGAGAAAACTCGAAATGGTCTTTTCCGCGTCGTAGTGTAGTTCCATAATTTTGGAATATAAAAAAGGAGGTTCTGGAAATGTGAAAATTACAGAATTCAAAGGGGTCAGAATTTAGTTAAAGGAGGGCTAGATGAGAAGTCGAACTATAGCTTCCATTGATGTTGGTACCACCAAGGTATGCACCACTATCGCTGATGTAAATGACAGTGGTGCGCTGCGGGTTGTCGGTGTGGGTGTTGCCCCATCGGTGGGGTTACACAAAGGTTTGGTGGTCAATATTAATGAAGCCAGAGAGTCAATTCGTGAGTCAGTGAGAAAAGCGGAACAAGCTAGCAACTATAAGGTAGAGTCAGCCTATGTTGGGGTAACCGGGAGGCATGTCGCTTCCTTAAATAACCGGGGAGTAGTGGCGATTACGCGTAATGACCGTGTGGTGCGCTCTGATGACCTGAAGCGTGTCCTCGCCTCTGCCCAGAGTATCAAAGTTCCCAGCGACCGAAAGCTACTCCATGTGATTCCCCGGGCTTATGCCGTTGATGGTCAGCCAGGAGTTAAAAACCCGGTAGGAATGCACGGCTTCAGGCTTGACGTGGAAACACATGTCATTACCGCTGCCGTAACTTCTGTCCAGAATCTGGTGAAGTGTATTCGTAGCATTGGCATCGATATTGAGGACCTCGTCCTCGAACCTTTGGCCAGCAGTGAGGCAATATTGACCGATGATGAGAAGGCAGTAGGTGTTATCCTGGCTGATATCGGTGGTGGGACGACTGATATTGCTGTTTTCAAAGACAGTAGTATCTGGCATACCTCAATTCTACCGGTCGCCGGTTATCAGCTCACCAGAGATGTTTCCATTGGTCTGGGGCTGCCGTTTGATGTGGCCGAGGAGATGAAGAAGAGGTATGGTAGTGTTATGCCAGTTTACGAAAGTAGGACGGAAACCAATACTGCCATCTCACAAGATGGACATGGTGTCTCCTATCAAGACCTGTGTGACATTATCCGGGCTCGAGTCGAGGAAATAATGAAGCTTATCCTTCTCGAACTGCCAAACTCTGAATATGAAACCTTGGTTCCGGCGGGTCTGGTACTCACCGGCGGTAGCTCTAATCTTGCTGGCATAGCGACGCTGGGACGTGAGATATTGCAACTCCCGGTTAGGGTAGGCACTCCCACTAATATGGAAGGCATCGCTGATACCCTTTGTGACCCGGCCTATGCTACTAGCGCTGGTCTGTTAATCTGGGGAGCAAAGCATGAAGGTAACCAGAATTGGCAGCCCTGGAGACTTGGCTCCACTTTGCGGCGTTTAGCTTTCCGGATTAAGAGTCTGTTCCGCTAGAAAATCCTAACAATAAGGAAGTTTCCTAAAGTAACGTAAAAAGGAGGAGGAGATGGCAAAAACAAGTTTTGTTGCTAATCCAGCCAAAATTAAGGTCATTGGCCTCGGTGGTGGTGGCAGCAACGCGATAACCCGTATGGTCAGGGAGGAAATTCAAGGTGTAGACTTCATCGCTATGAATACTGATGCCCAGGCCTTGGCCGTTACCGAAGCCCCAGCCCGCATCCAGCTTGGCGAGAAGCTGACTAGGGGATTAGGCGTAGGTGGCGATCATACTCTGGGTCAAAGGGCAGCCGAGGAAAGCCGTGATGAACTTAGGGAGCTTGTTTCCGGGGCTGATATGGTATTTATCACCAGTGGCATGGGTGGCGGTACCGGCACCGGGGCAGCGCCGATAATTGCCGAAATAGCTAAGCAAAGTGGTGCCCTCACCATTGCCGTGGTCACCAAACCTTTCAGCTTTGAAGGCGTTCACCGCACTCAGGTAGCCAATGAAGGTATTACTCGTCTGTTGGGCAAGGTTGATACTTTGATTATTATTCCCAACGACCGATTATTAGCTCTCTGTGACCAGAAGACAGGTGTGGATAGTGCCTTTAAGTTGGCCGATGATGTGCTGAGACACGGGGTTCAGGCGATTGCCGAAGTTATCACTACTCCCGGGCTTATTAACCTTGACTTTGCCGATGTGAAAGCGATTATGAAGGATGCTGGTCCGGCTTGGATGTCCATGGGCAGAGGGTCAGGTCAAAACCGAGCGATAGATGCGGCTAAGGAAGCTCTGGCCAGCCCGCTATTGGATGTTTCCATTAATGGGTCAAAGGCGGTGCTCTTCAATGTTGTTGGTGGTAGTAGCCTTACCTTGTTTGAGGTGAATGAAGCTGCCGATGTCATCAGGCAAGCGGTTGACCCTGAGGCTAACATCATTTTTGGGGTGGCTCATGACCCTGGAATGGATAATGATGTCAGGATTACCCTAGTCGCTACCGGGTTCATTGCCAAGTTAGGACTAACCGGAGATGGCCAGGAAGATGAGCTGACACAACTCCTCAGGGGCATCAAGAATGAGGATGAGCTAGATGTCCCCTCATTCCTGCGTCGCCCGCTGTTCAGCCATCGGCGCCAGGCAATAACTCCGGTGAGTAAACCTGTCCAACCGTCCTTGATGACTCATGCGGACTCCCCCACTAGTTAGGCTTGTCACAGAGGATTTGTCTTTTTGAGGAAAATACACTAATAGAAGCATCCGGAGGTTGAGATAAGAGGCTATGGGGATGGGCTGGTGTTTGGCAAAAGAAACCAGTAAAGCTGCTTACTGCGGAGCATACTAACGTGGTTGCCAGCGCAGCGGTAAATGGGCAAAGCGGGAAGGGCAGAAATAGGAACGGCAACGGGATAAAGTTTACCTACTGCCCATATTGTAGAAAGAAGGGATTTTACAAGGTTCGCCGTCGGTATGAGCATTGCCGGTGTTGTGGTTTGCATCGGATACTTATACCGGGGCAGGACTTCTAGGCCCTTGCGCTTCTGGAGACAAAGTAATTTGGCAACCACAACGGAGGAGACTCGCATCAGCACTTTTATTGACAATTCTATCTCCAGCAGTTATCCTAATATTGTTAGACTTATCTTGTATGGTGTAAACTTTTATACGGGAAATGTTTTATATTACTAATGCGAGTTATTGCCGGCAAAGCGAAAGGACATCAACTTAAGGTACCAAAGGGCACTGTTACTCGGCCGGCAACAGATTTAGTACGGGGAGCGATTTTTTCTATTCTAGAAAATATTACCGACGATTGGACGCAAGTACTCGATTTATTTTCTGGCAGCGGGGCCCTAGGCATTGAGGCTTTAAGTCGGGGTGCTGGCTGGGTCGATTTTGTTGAACGTGAACCGCGATGTTGTGGTATAATTAGACAGAATTTAGAAAAGACAGGGCTGGCGACACAAGCTCATGTTTATTGTTGTAGTGTGGTCAAAGCACTTTCCTTTCTTGATAAGGAGTATTGTATTATACTGATGGACCCACCTTATTCTAATTCGTCTATCGGGAACCTGATAACGCAACTGGCAACCTCAAAACTAGTCGGGATCAACTCAATAGTAGTGGTGACGCATTCCCCACACTTACCTTTGGATTCAACTTACGCTGCCTTGAATCTCGTTAAAGAATATCGTCATGGTGACAGTTGCATTGCCGTGTACGAGAAGGAAGGTAGACCTTGACTATTGCTGTCTACCCAGGCAGTTTCGACCCGATAACAAACGGCCATCTTGATATTGTTACCCGAGCCGCCAGATTTTTTGAGAAAATAATCATTGGAGTCTTCGAAAGATCAAACAAACACCTTATCTTTTCCATTGAAGAGAGGGTGGATTTGGCAAGGCGAGCGGTAGCCAATCTACCTAACGTTGAGGTAAAATCTTTCAGCAGGCTTACCGTTGATTTTGCCAAACAGGAGAAGGCGCAGGTTATGATCCGCGGACTGAGAATGAATGCTGACTTCGAGAAGGAATTTGAAATGGCCATGATGAACCGGAAGTTGTCTCCTGAGCTAGACCTACTTTGCTTCATGGCAAGTCAAGAGTATCAGTTCCTTAGTTCCAGCCTACTCAAGGAGGTTGCCCGCCTGAATGGTAACATTAATGACCTTGTTCCTGAGCACGTGGCTGAGGCTCTAAGAAGGAAGGTTCATAGTAAAATGTAAATGTTTTTCCGAAATGCAGCGCTTTGACTAAAACCTCAATTCTTTAGGAAAAAGCAGGAGGTAAATTTATGGCGTACAAGATTACGGAGGAGTGCATTAGCTGTGGAGCTTGTGAACCTGAGTGTCCCAACCAAGCCATCAGCGAAGGGGAGACAATCTATGTGATCGACCCCAATAAGTGCACCGAATGTGTTGGTTCTCACGAATCTTCCCGGTGTGCTGAAGTTTGCCCGGTGGATTGTTGTGAACTTGACCCGGAGCATAAAGAGAGCCGGGAACAACTGCTGGAAAAATGGAAGGGGCTGCATCCTGGGGAAACCCCAACCGTTACCTAATGGTAGCTTAATCTACGAGTTAATCATAACTTGATAACTGGCTGACTAGATGGTGGCTATAATCAGGTATGGGTGAAATTTTATAATCCCCATATGGGGGATATTTTGGACTGAACTCTAAAAACTTCGCCCTTTACTGGAAAAAAGAGCGTACGGCATCAAACTCTCCAGGGAGCAGTGCCAACACCATAGGGAAGCGGTCTAATAATAGGCTAGCTAGACCTGATTCAGCAACAGGCCCCGCTATGACGGGGAATTTGGCCCATATGGCGAGTAGAGAGCTGCAGAATATTGCTCCCAGCACCAAGCCAAGGATAGCCCCGCCAAGGCGATTAATCCAGCCCAGCATCACTATTGAGGCTATCCACTTCAGCACTGAAGCAAGCACCCCGGCAACTAACATTACTCCGACCAGGATGATGGCAAAGGCAACAATCTTGGCTAGCGTTTCTTGCGGAATAAAAGTCAGACCTCCTGCAACAGAACCGTAGAAGCGCCCGGCTAGGAGTACACCCACGATTACCCCGACTAGGGATAAAACTGCCTTGATAATCCCTATCCTCAGGCCAATTAGGGTGGCAATAGCAATAAGCACAATAATGATGATATCAAGCCAGTACATAGTCTATTAGCCTTGTTCCTTCAAGCTTTTGTTTGGAGATCTGGTTTCCCTATTTCTAATTTCACCATACTTGTTTCATTCGTAGTGCAGGGCATCAATTGGGTTTAGCCTGGCGGCTCGCATTGCCGGGTACATACCGGAGGCAACTCCAATAAAAGCCGAGACCATAAAGGCTAAAATAATAATATCCGGAGCGACCGTCGCGGCTAGCTTCATACCACCGAGATCGATTTGAGATATCCCCCAGGATACGAGCCAGCCACCAGTTATCCCGATGCCACCCCCAAGGAAACTCAGCGTTGCTGCCTCGAGCAAAAATTGCAGCAGAATATCCCGCCGTTTGGCGCCGACTGCCTTGCGGATGCCTATCTCTCGAGTGCGCTCGGTTACGGAGACCAGCATGATGTTCATAATGCCAATGCTGCCGACCAGCAGTGAGATGCTGGCAATGGCGCCCAGGAAGAAGGATAATATCATGGTTACTTGGCCGACGATTTCCAGTACCTGCTCCGGGCTGATGACAGCGAAATCGTTCTTATCGTCATCTTCCAGCTTATGACGCCTCCTCAAGATATCTTCAACCTCCTCAGTTACCTCATCCATGAGTTCGGTACTGGCTACGCCAAGGCTGATTGAGGCAACGGCGTCTTCGCCGGTGGCGGTTTGCTGGGGGAATAGCCTCGTCTGATAGGTGGTTATCGGCACGATAACCATGTCATCATAGCTAAAGCCGAACATACCACCACCTTTGCGCTCGAGCACGCCAATGACGGTAAAGCGTTGCTTTTTCATCTTTACTTGCCTACCGACGGCTTCGTCAGAACCGAACAGGTCAGTAGCCACCCCATCCCCCAACACCACCACATTGGCTCGTTGCCCCACATGGTGGTCGTTAATAAACTGCCCGGAAGCTATCGAATAGGTCACTACTTCAAGATACTCGGGGGTGGAACCATGGAGTACCCCCTGTTTGCTTTCGCCGTCAGCGGTTACGGTAATAAAGTTTTCGTTTATCGGGGCAATCACATCAACCGAGCGGACCTTCTCCAGGGCTCGTACATCATCCATGGTGAGAGTAGGTAGGGCGTAACCCGGGGAAATGGAGAAGAAGCTTTCCTCTGCTTCAGGGTTTTGCGGCACTACCGAGAGCACATTAGTGCCAAATTCTTCATAGGCGGAGGTAATGGTGGCTTCGGCGCCTCTCCCCACAGACACCAGGGTGATTACCGAACCCACCCCGATGATGATACCAAGCATGGTTAGCGAGGAGCGCAGTTTATTGGCGAATAGTGACCTTATGGCCATGATGAAAGAATCAATAAATTTCACGCGTCATCTCCAACAAGTAAAGTCTTCCTATATTATTCAATATTTTTTCTCTTACTAATTGGCTTGTCGTTGCTGGTCACTTTTTTATCACTGACAATCTTTCCATCCAACAGACGAATGATGCGCTGGGCTTGCTCGGCGATGTCAGGCTCGTGCGTGACCAAGATGATAGTGATGCCTTCGCGGTTAAGCTGCAAGAAAATAGCAATAATCTCTTTAGTAGCGGCACTATCCAGGTTCCCGGTAGGCTCATCGGCCAGGATAAGCGCGGGATTATTCACCAGTGCCCTGGCGATGGCTACCCGCTGTTGCTCGCCTCCTGACAGTTCAGTAGATTTGTGGTTGGCCCGTCCCGCTAAGCCCACACGCTCTAATGCCTCCGCGGCGCGTTTTCGCTTCTGGCCACCACTGTAGATAAGCGGTAGCTCAACATTGGCCAAAGCGCTGGTGCGGGGTAAAAGGTTAAAAGTTTGAAAAACAAAGCCGATTTTCCTGTTTCTCAATTCGGCTAGCTTATTATCATTAAGCCGGCTGACGTCGATTCCGTCAAGGGTGTAGCTACCCAAAGTAGGTTTATCCAGAAAGCCGATGA
>Ga0114922_10005732_pt1 | contig 11437 bp, 7 predicted proteins | sample AartaG_FD_100975 | JGI IMG/M metagenome (GOLD analysis project Ga0114922, IMG submission 100975) | Deep subsurface microbial communities from Aarhus Bay to uncover new lineages of life (NeLLi) - Aarhus_00045 metaG | ecosystem: Environmental > Aquatic > Marine > Oceanic > Sediment | place: Aarhus...
ATACACTTATATATTTCCTTCTCCAATTCTTTTAATCTTTCCATTCCAGTTTTAGCCATTTTTTTTTACCTCCTTACTCAGTTATGGAAGAGCAAGCCTCCCAGGATGCATTATCATATTAGGGTCAAAAATCTTCTTCAGCGTTCTCAAATATTTCCAATACATTCCTGCTTGAGAATAAGTGAGGGGCGCGTGGATGTATGGATCTGGCCTGTAATTAATCCATCCTTGTTTAAGTGCGTACTCTGTTGTTTCTCTATTCATCTCTTGAACTTTTTCGATATCTGATTGTTTTGTGCTATCGAAACAAATGATGGGCATACAAATTGCTTGCCTACAACGCTCAATGCTCGCGATCCACATAACTGGGGGGAAACCATATTTCTCCATAGCAGCCGTATACATATTAGCAAAATGGGCGCATTCGTTCCAAGGGGTATAGAATGTGATAAATAAGAATCCTGCCTCCCAAAACGCATATGGAACCGCGATCTTATTGGGTTTCTTCAATCTGCTTGCGATTTGTTTGGGATGTAGTTCCTGAGGTTTCATGCTATCAGGGTCTTTAGCTCTATTTTTTTTGAAATCTTCAGCCATTTTATTGATTCTATTAACCACGTAATCTAACTCTTCTTGAGTTTGTGCCCAGCACTCCCAATTCATCCACCACTTACTAATTCCCATCTGTTCGTAGAACTCGTAATCGTGAGGGACTTTATCTTTTGGCCAACGTGTCATCACCAAAGGGTAATTCCCACCTTGAACCATAACGGTGTTGTGAGCAATCCCGAATTCCTGTTTCCCAATTTCGAGGGTTAAATCTTGCATATCCTCAGGATTGGACATACCCCATACAACCACAGTCTTAAATTTTGGATGTGGGTATATTTTAACTGCAACTTTAGTCATTACGCCTAGAGCACCTTGTGAACCCATCAAAAAGGACCAGATATCTGGACCTAGTCCGTATTTATAGAACGGTTTAGCAAATGGAAGAGCCCAAGAGCCAGTTCGTACTATATCTCCGTTTGGAAATACTATCTCACCGCACATAAAGTTATCACCTTGTGGGCCAACGGAACTAGTGTAAAGGGAAAATCCTCGATCGATAGCATCTCCCATTACGGTAGAAGCCGGTGGAGCACCGTCTGGTACTGGAGGTGCCCACTCTGGATAATTTTTGTGCATGTAAGCCCAAAGCCCCCCAATCGTGACTCCCGGTTCCACTACAACGTATCGATTCTCTGTATCGACTTCGATGATTCTATTCATTCTACCTAAATCAAGCATAACTCCAGCAGGCTTAATGGTTGGACACGCAAAGCCGCCAGATAGTCCGCCTGAAATCGGTGAGACTCCAATTTTTTCTGCAGAGCAATAAAGCAGTATTTTACGAATCTCTTCCATGTATTTAGGGCGTACGACGATATCAGGAATTTGGGATTCTAATCCCATTACAGATTTGGAAAGATATGACGCTGTAATTGCCTTGTTATTGGTAGCGTACTCCTTGCCTACAATACCAATCATGGCATCTAAATCTTTATCATCTGGTAATTTATAGCTCATATTTTTTTACCTTTTAATCAATCTTCATACTTTTTGATTTTTGAATAAAACAATTTTTATAATTCCGAAAATTAAATATTAGATTTTAAATTTGTCATAAAAGTTTTTCATAAACAGATGTATTTTTCTTATAATTGTATTGTTGAATTCTTAAAAATAGATTTGAATAATGGTAAGAATTAGAGTATAAATTTTTATTAAGAAATCGAATAGCCTTAAACTAAGTTAACTACTCTGTTGATTTCGGCATGTAGTTGAATTACAGAAAAGGGTTTTTCAATAAATGAAATAGCACCTATTTCAAGCGCTCGTCCTTTAATTGAATTATCTGCGCTTGTAAAAATAACTTTAGTGTGGTTATTGAATTTCATCAATTCGATGGTCGCGTCAATTCCATTTTTAACTGGCATTCGATGATCCATTAAAATTACATCCGGTTTAGGCGAGAGGGATTTGAATTTTTCAATGGCTTCTTTTCCGTTGCTTGCTTTATCAACGACTTTAAATCCGAACGTCGTTAGCATCATCTCGTATAATCTTTGCAACGACAAATCGTCTTCTACGATAAATACGGAAACCATTATACCAAATACCATTATTAATATATTCTAGGTTGAAATATTCAACTCATTCATTTAAAAATTTCGAAATTTAATTAAAATTCTACTAATCAAGATAACACAAAAAACATTTTTTATTTAATAATTTCCATTTAAGTTATAGTTAAAATTAGTTAAAAAATAAAAAAGAAAAGGAAGGGAAAACTTATCTTTTTTTTAATTCTTTAAAAACCTTTTTGAAGAGAATCGTATGCCGGTAAACAGGAAAAACAAAGAGAAAATCAATGTTAACGGTAAATGTCCAATAACAATGTAGGCAAAAACAGGTTCTGATGAGTAAGCAAATAATACAATAGTTACCGCTAAATGGATGATAGAGTTCGCAATGGCAATTCTTCGATTTGGAGATAGAATACCAAAAAGAAAATTAGGAAATAGAAATAGAATTATGATATTTCCAGTTGATAACAGAATCAAAGCCGGAAAAAATTTTGTGAACAGATCATCACCATAAAGAAATCGAGTTAGGTCAAGAGTCGCAAAAATAAAAAGAGTGGCATAAATACTGAGCAAAATTAAAGGGTAGATTAGCGATCCGTTAATTAACCACGATATTGCCACTCTAATTATGGGGGAGCTTATAGTTTTTCCTTTTAAGTTGCTTTGAATGTTTTTTTCCATTTCTTCTTGAATGATTTTTTCTGTGTCATAATCAGGCGAATAGGAGTCGATAAATTCTTGTAAAATGTTTTTCAAAATCTTAGCAACTAATTCGTTGTTATCTTTTGAACTCACGATCGCGGCTCCGAGTATCCGTTCGTCTTGTTTTGGGACTACGATAAGTTTATTATTTTCCCCAAGATCAACGGTTTTGACTGCCGTACCTAAGGCTTCTCTACTAAAATTAGTGATAGATGTGAAAAACCCTATTAATAAATTATCGTCGTACTTTTGTTCTCTCTTAAAATCTTTGGAATATAATAACCTTCCGTTTTCGTCCATAAGATAAAGATTTTTTAGCATACTCATTCCTCATATTTTATTATAATTTGGTTTTAAATTTTATATATTATCAACAAATTCTAAATATTCTCCAATGGAGGCAGTAGATTTTTTAAAACATTGCAAACGCGGACCAAATAATTCTGTTATCTTTACGATTACATTATTTGTATTTGATTTAAGAAAAATCTTATATTTTTCATTCTTTCTTTCTTCAATTATTACTTCAATTTCTTCCATTTCTTTTAGTTTTCTAATTAAGAACTCTTCAGGATCGTTTAGTTCTATCGTTACAATCTCGCCATATTGAGGCAATTCTTTAATATAATCCTTAAAAGCTCCTATTTTTGATGTTCTTTTGGTGATCGTTAAAATTTGGTCGCAATTTAATACGACCTCTTCAGATCCATGGAAGATCATAATCACGTGAAATTCTTGCTTAATTTTATCCATGTAATTGTTAAATTTTTCGTATTCAAATTTTCCTAGAATTCCATAAGGTATTGAAAACATAATAATCGTTGGTGTCTGGATTAAAGCGCGTGCTATTGAAAAAAGAAGATATTCTAAAGGTGTTAACTCTGAGAATTTCTTATTTTTCTTATTTAGCATCCCAGTTACTTCTAAAACATTTTTTAAGAACTGTTTTTTACGACTGTATTTATATGTTGTATCCGAAATTAAATCTTCAATAATTTCATCTATACCTTGACCTAATCCTGCATCTTTTAAAATTGCGTTGAATGCGTTCTTTCTCTCTTTATATCTCTCATTCAAATTTATCTTGTATTGAATTGCTTTCTTTACTTTCATATTTGTTATTACTGAGTCGTAAGCTGGAGGTAAAAGAAAAATTTTCTCTTTTTCTTTTTTTGATAACGATTTTATTGGGTGTCCAAAAATTTCTATTGACCCCATAAAATCTAGTTGAGAGCCTGCTATGGTCTCAAACAGATTCAATAAGTCCAATCTGTGATCGACATTATTTAAATACTCTTCGTCGTACATTATGCCAATAGACTTTCCTCTATGAATTTTAAAAGAAAGATTATTAATTACTTCTCCCACTGACACGCCGTTAAGAACTAAATATTGGGAATCTTCTTTTAAAGGTTCGAGATTGACTTGGTTAGAAACAATTTCACATATTTTTTCTATTATTTCAAGAACATGCAGAGGATTTTCTATATCCCAATTTCTTATAATTTCTTTTTCGTTAAATTTTCTTTCAGTAATAATCCTTGATAAGGATCTTGAAAATGAAAAGGATGGTAAAATTGGGTATTTTTCAAATTTAATTTTTAATTTAGTAGCGAAATTGGGATAACAGATTCGAATCTCTCTGTAGTATGGGTTATTTTTTATTTGATAATTTTCAAACTTACTATCAATTAGTTCAACTTCATAGTCCAAAATTTCTAAGCGTTTTTGAAATTCTTGTCTAATAAGTCTTCTCATATGCCGGATGATCTTCATTGGATTAATAAGACCATCTTCATCGAAGTCTGGATTAAATATAATCTCACTGAAATCAATCTCATCTTCAATAGGGGTATAAATTTTTAATAATGGAACTCCTTTCTCAAAGACATCGCTATTAGTAAAAAATAGTACTTCAATAAAGGATTTTTTATAAATCAAATCAATAATAGAAGCAATTCCAAAAGTATTTTCTCTGTAAGTCATCCAAAAACGTTTAGAAACTCTGACTGCGTCCAAAACCTTTAATCTTAATCGTTCTAATTCTACTTCTCTAGATTTCTTCAATTTCAGGCACCTCAATTAATTTGTATCTAAAGAATTGTTCCATTTTAGAATCGATTTGCTTTATTTCTTGGATGGAATCCTTACCAATTTTATTTTCGATTTTTTCAATTAGTTTTTTTAAGTTTAATTCGGTAAATAACGAATAATCAGTTCCCGCTTTATTTTCAAGAACGCTTTCTATGCCATCTATAGATTCGAGCGTTTCAATTAAGTTCTCATTTATCTCTTTGAAACATACTTCTATAGAACGTCCTTTTCCAGGTAATTGAGCTAAAAGGTTCTTTGGTTTCCCGAAGTCTATTACGCCGCGATCTCTACCGAAAATAGCAACGCGGTGGCAGAAGCGAGACTCTTCGGGGTAATGAGTTATTACAATTAGAGTAGTTCCAAATTGCTCGTTGATTTTTGTAAGGGCTAACCATAAGTTTTCACGTATGATAGGATCTAAGCCTGAAGTAGGTTCGTCTAAAATAAGAAATATTGGGGCGTGAATTAGCCCGATTGCAATGCTAACCCTTCTTTTTTGACCCCCCGAAAGATTTTTAATTAATTCATTTATTTTATCTTCAATCTCTAAGCTTCGCAAGAGTCTTTTTGACCTGCTTATTATTTCTTGCTCAGTTAGACCGTATTGATTTCCAAATGAGAGTAAATTATCAAGAACAGTGAAATTATGATAGATTTTCCCTAGATCTTGGGGTACATAGCCATATATGGGTCTAATCTTTTTAGAGTTTTTTTTGTTAATGTCCATTCCATAAATTTTACAAAATCCAGTAATTTTTCTCATTCCCAACAACCCTTTTACAAAAGTAGATTTTCCTGCCCCACTTTCTCCTAAGATTCCTAATATTTGCCCATGATCTATTTTCATTGACACAGAGTCAACAATCAATCTTCCACCAGCATACACACTAAAGTTTTCGCAATTAATTGCTGGAAATCTTTGTAAATAGGATGGAGTAATTTTTCCGCCAAGACCTACCTTTTCTATAATGCGTTTTATTAAAGAAATTTTTTTACGAATTTTTAAAAATATATATAGCCCAATAAATCCAGCTTCAGTAAGTAAGATATAAATCAATAAATAATTCCAAGGTTTTGAATCAAAACTCTGGTCATATTTTAATTCGTCTATAATAATAATTCCATAGGGAGTGTTTCGTAAATCGGCTCCAAAATCGGGATTATCTCCTACACCTCCAGTATTGGTGCTTATACATTCCGAAAACCAGATTAAAGCTTCTTGAATGTTATCTGGTTGAAAATTGTAGTCGTAAAGAGCCTTAGAAGCGAGATAGGTCACTAGAAAAGACGAAGGTAAATCTAAAAATTCCCCCATCATAGGTAGAAGGGAAAAACTTCCATCGGAAGTTTGAGAAAGCTTTAAAAAATCAATTGCGGTCATTTTAGACATTGGACCTTCAACAAAACCCTCGTAAAAAATTTGCAAACCGTAATAAGTAGAAATAACATCGCTATGAAATCCTATAACGATTGAAAATCCTCCATCAGCATTTTGGCACGACCTTACCCATTGAGAAAGATTATTATAATGAATCCGATCTAACCCATTAATTAAATATAGAGAAGATAACGCCCAATATGTACTTTCTACAGTGGACACATTCATATTGATCAAATTAGTAAATACTATAGAATAAGACCCAAAAAGAGATAATAAATATTCGATATCTTTCCCAACTCTGAAACCTCCATCAGAGTTTTGCAAGTTAGATAAGAAGTTTTTTGTCAGATTTAACACATCTGGAGGAAACCAAGGCCAATATGCGGGAATAAGCATTTGCAACAGATTTAATCCACAATAAGTAGCAAAAAGCGTTGCTTCTTGACCTGGTTGCGAACTAAATCCTCCATCGTGAATATTATAGCACGATATTGTAAAATTTAAGATTTGGCTTTTTAAATATTGAAATTGCGCGGTCTGTATTGAATCGAGATACCCCATACTAAAATATGTTAAAATTCCGAAATAATTAGTTTCAATTGTTATTTGCCCAAATAGAGCGTTCTTTGCTTGGAAAAAGTGTAGCCAATCGTAATAATCAATTTTAGTCTGGTTTATAAAATTACTTTGTAAAGGAGTAAGAAGTAACATGCTTTCTAAAATCTTGATTGATTTCATCGCCGCCCAACCAGATGTGAAATCAGACATAGTTACATTTGGACGTATACCAAATCCCCCATCATTATTTGAACAATTTAAGACATATTCTAATGTTTTAGAAGCGTTTTTTAAAGGAAGCCCTAATAAATCTAGCGAAGAAATGGCATAATAAGTTGATTGGACATCAGTAGTACCCGTTAATGTGTTAATATAACCCCCATCGAATGGGTTATACGATGCGTTAAAATAAGCTCCAATAAGTAATAGTTCAATTGAATTATAGGACATATTCATTCCTAAAAAAGATTTTACACCATAGAAGGTCGTTTCTGGATTTGAAACTAAAGAATCATTTGTTAATCGATAACTACCTAAAAACCATGTAGAATTAATAAATTCTTCAATATTTTGGTTTAGAAGTAAAGAACTCTCTGATAAACTATATGCGAGTTCAATCGCACAGAATGTAGAAATAATATCAGAATCATTTAAGTATTGATTAGCCTTAAAACCCCAACCCCCTTCATTTAAAGAAGTTGAAATGTAGTTTGCGATATTACTCGTATCTCCAAGATTTATCTTGTGTTCAAGATACGATTTATTGGTTATTTCTAAAGTTTCGATTGCTTCATAGGTTGAAATTAAATTTCCAAATCCCGCTATATCTGAATAGGATCCATCTATATTTTGTTTTTCAAAGATATAATCAAAAAAGAAATTACGGTAAAAAGACTCAATATTTAGATTAGAATTAGGATTTATTAATTCAGGAGTATTAATACTTGAAAATGTGAAATTAATAGAGTCAATGGCTCTAAAATTTGAATCAATGTCGGGTTCTACAAATAGTCCTACATCGTTATGGTGAGTGCTTGTAAAGGAAGTTGCCATATTTTTAACTTGTTCTACGTTTTTTTCGTCAATATAATAAGTCCAACGAACATTTACTAAAACCAAAGTTATAACTGGAGTTCCTATGAGAATAAAGACTATAATAAAATTTTTTAGTCTTTTTTCGTTTTTCCGACTTAATTTTAAGATATAATTCCACCCTCACTATTTATTTCGCTAATATCCACTTCATTTTCTTTTGTTTCTTCCTCTTGGATTCTAATCTGAAAGAGCCTTCTAAAATTTGCGATATCTCTACTCATGGAATTAATTTTAACTTCATTCTCAAATAAATATTTCATTAATTTAGGTAAATTGTTCTCAAAATTCTCCATTAATACTTCGATTGTTTCATTTCCAACGCGTAATACATTTTTGACTGAATTAAATTGTTGAACCGTTTTTATTCCTTTTTGATCTAAATTTTCGATTGAAATTCTCGCTACTAAACCACCACTTGGTAAAGAAGATATTAAATTTTGAGGTGTGTCAAATTCGAGTAATTTTCCCTGCCTTAATATCGCAGTTTTATCACATATTAGTGCTGCTTCTAAATCGTGTGTAATAATAAACATAGTTGTGTTTAAATGCTGGTTTAACTTCTTTAGATAACTGAGTATATCATAGCGTTTCGACGCATCCACACCAGTCGTGGGTTCGTCAAGAAAGAGAACTTTTGGGTTATGTATTAAACCAATAGCCATTGAGAGTCGCTTCTTTTCGCCCCCGCTCATCTGCGATACCTTTTTTTTCCAAGTGTCCTCAGGAATGTCTAATATTTTAAACAGCTTTTCAGCGGTTTCTTTAGCCTTTTTTTTGTCCATTCCATAAGTAGATGTAAAAACTTCGACATTTGCCATAGGATTTAATTCAAAATATAAATTCAATAGTTCTAGTTGAGGAACGTATCCAATATTACTTAGAATTTTTGAATGATTTTTTTTTTTACTCGGATTTAAACCTGTAACTACTACATTTCCACTCCAATTTTTCTTTTCAATTTGGCATGTTAATACCCTAATAATTGTTGTTTTTCCTGCACCTGAAATTCCAAACATACCAATGATTTCTCCTTGCTTCACATTAAAAGATACATCATGCACTATTTGGTTTTTCCCAAATGTAACATTTAAGTTTTCCACAAGTACCATTGAATTATCAGAAGGCTTAGAAATCTCCATTTTACACCTCATATTTCCTTCTTTGAAAGATTATGAAAGAGATAATTACAAGAAAAACGCTAACACCTAACAAAGTAAAAAAATCAAAACCAAATACTGATTTTCCCTTAGTAACTATTCCTGTTATTAACGGACTTCCATGAGATAACGGAAGCGCGTATGCTATTATTTGTAAGTAAATCGGCATTGCATCAATAGGAATAAATATTCCACTTAGAAGAATTAAAACCAGAAAAGTAGCAAAAAATAATTGGTTTGCTTGAGTTTTAGTTTTGCTAAATGTGCTAATAAAAATACCTATAGCAAGGCCGGTAAATCCTAAAATGAATAATGCGAGGAATAAATCGAACAATGAACCTACTACATATAACCCAAATGCTAAAGCACTAATAACAAGTGAAAGATCTTGAATAATCAAAATGCTTGTATAAGTGATATATTTTGCAGATAGAATCTCAGCCCTTTTAACGGGAGTGAGCAATAATCTCGCAATTGGTTTTTCTTGAACTATTATTAAGATTGTTGAGACCATCCCAACGCCTATAACCATAAAAGAGAGAACAAGTACCATGTTATAATTATATTTAAAACTATAGCCTTCAGGTATCGAAAATTCTTCATTTCCAATAACTTCAAATTGAGGGGTTAAATTATTTTGGTTAACAAAAATTTTAATAGAATCGTAAACGGCATTTAAATTTTCTTGAATTTTTTTGATATCTGATGAATCTGATATACAATCTATTAAACCAGGATAACCCCAGATTAATAATTCAGAAAAGTCAACTGGAATTGCGATAATAACCTTAATTTTCTTTGAAGTTAAATAATTTCTAGCCGTTTCCATCGCATAAATCTCTTCAGAAGCGTTAAAAAATTGTATAAGATTCAATAAATTTGAGCTGTTTACAGCCTCAACATATTTCATATTGTAATCATCTAATTTTGACTCGGTAAAATTATTTTCATTAATAAATGTATTTGAATCGTAGGAAACTACAACACAATCTATAGGGTTTAAAGAAGAACCTGAAATATTAGCGGTTACTCCTAATAAGGCAACTACAAGAGGTGGAACTATCAGAGCTATAAAGATATTAAATTTATCAGTCCATAAGAGTTTAAATTCTTTCTTTATTTGTCTAACTAATCGAAATATGTTATTCTTAAAATTGCTCCGTTTAATTCTTTACACCTCCACTTTTTTAAACTTATATGCGATATAAGCAATTAGTAGAAAAACAAAAGAAATTAAAAGAATAGAAAGAACATGCTCTAAATTTAACGATAAACCTCTTAATGTTATATCTGTTATGAGTACTGAAGCGTGGCTTAAAGGAAGCATGTCTGAAAGAAATCGCGCACTCCCCAAAGACTCAGGCGGCATTATAGTTCCTGAAAAAATTATTATAATAATAAACAGCATCAAGTACATTTGATTAGCTCCTTGTTCTGTTGGGCTAATTGCAGAGATAAATAAACCTATGGCTATTCCACTAAAGCCAATCATTATTAAAACTAGATAAAAATTAAATAACGAGCCTAAACTATATAAACCGAAAAATGATGTCATTACGAATATTTCTGTAGCTTGCATTATCATTATTATTGTGTTTGCAATTAGTTTACTAAGGATTATATCCCTTTTTGCCGTAGGAGTTATAAGCATTCGCGGAAGCGGACCCTCAGAAACAATTGTTAGAGATGTTAAATTCATCGTAGTCCCAATTATTATTATTGGTAGGATCAGAGCTAATGAATAATTAAGTAATTGAGATTCCCATGAAGGCACTCCAAATTCAAGATGAGGGACCATTATTGTAAAATTTTCCAACATATTAATCTCAACGCGAAAAAGAGCAAGTGGTTCTTGTAGAGCCACTTCAATTGCACCAACAGCGCTTAGATCAGAGCCATCTATATAATAGATTAATATAGGATTAGTTTTATTTGCTACAGATTCTGAGAAATTTTGAGGGAGTACAATAAAAACATCGATTACTTCATTTTTTAATAAATTAACACACCGATAATATGCTTCGTCATACTCTACACTGGTGCTACTATTATAGTATCGATAAAGATCCCATGTTGTTGTGTTTTGTTCCATAATCGAGATAAAAATATCATCGTATTGAGAAGAATTTGACGGGAAATTATCGTAAGTAGGCATTTCATCGAGAGTTATAATCGCAGAGGTAAAAAATTTCATAGGGCCAACGCCCGTAGTTAGCCCAAAAATGACAATTAATATCATAGGTATTGTAAATAATAGAATTAAAGTTCTTTTATCCGATTTAATTCTACCAAATTCTTTTTGTATTAATCCGCCTAAGCTC
>Ga0114922_10005733_pt1 | contig 11437 bp, 9 predicted proteins | sample AartaG_FD_100975 | JGI IMG/M metagenome (GOLD analysis project Ga0114922, IMG submission 100975) | Deep subsurface microbial communities from Aarhus Bay to uncover new lineages of life (NeLLi) - Aarhus_00045 metaG | ecosystem: Environmental > Aquatic > Marine > Oceanic > Sediment | place: Aarhus...
CGACCGTTTTTCTCGAAGCCCACGGCCTTCTTCTGCACAAGACGATTGATCAGCGTCCGAATCGTCTCGCGCTGCCAGTGCGTTCTCCCGGACAGAACCTCGACGACGTGGTTGGCCGTGGCAGGCGAATGGCCCCAGAGAACCTGCATCACCTCCCACTCCGCTTCGGAAATCTTGGGCATCTTCTTCATGACCATCTCCTTACTGTTACGCTCGTAATATATATAAGTGTTACATATGTAACATCTATGTCAAGAGAAATCCCAGATTTTTCTGAAAAGAATTTCTGAGGGGTTCCTCGCGGCCGTCATCACAGCCTGGGGCTGAAGGCTCAGGTTATTGGGGCATAGCAGTCGGCCGGGCCAATGACGGAGGGGGAGGCGCCCTTGCCGAGAAGAAATTGGCGGATATGGGTGCACAGATGGCACTTGCCGGCGTAGGCGGGCAGCTCCTCGTAGCCGTGCGATTTTGCCTCTTCGAGCAGGCCCATAGGGCCTTCTTCACACAAGATCCCGATGAACTCCTTTTCCTGGGGCTGCAATGCCTTCCATATCTCCTCAAGGGGCGTCTGCTGGATGTTGCCGAGGATGATGCCGCTGCACGTGCCGCTGAAGACGTTGCCGTACGGATCGATATGCACCCCTTTAGCGCCCAAAAAGCCGCCCATGCAATTCACCCCTGCGAACGCCTCAACCGGTTTGGACGCAAGCAACTCCGCCACGTGCCCCGCCGCCCGGCCGGTAAAGCGAAACGGATAGTCGCGATACGCTTCGACGTACACGCGATCGCGCTCGCCCAATCCGCAATCCGAAATCCCCAATCTGAAATCGGCCAGATATTTCTCCCAGCGGACCAGCACGCGATCCGGGCCGAACATTCTGACGGCGATCCGGGCGAGCCGCCGCACGGGCTCGATATCCACGTATTCCTGATGGAATGGATCGACGCTGATCTTCAGCCGCTGGACACCCAGCGAGAGCAGCACGCCGAGACGGTCCTGCACGAGTGGCTCGTCGGTGGCCCAGAAGCCGTTGGTCTCGACAAGGTCCACGGGGCCGAGCCCCTGCCCCTTGCCGGCCTCGATGATTTCGATCAGGTGCTCCCAATAGAGGAAAGGCTCGCCGCCGGTCAAATGGATCTTTGCCGCATCGCCCGCCAGTATCTTCAGCGACCGCCAGGCGGCGAGGCAGGTCTCGACCGGCATCAGCCCGCCCTTTTCCGGCGAGCAATGGTAATAGCAAAACTCGCAGGCCGCGTTGCACTTGTACGTCAGCAACAGCCCCGCCGACCGCCACAGCTTGAACTTCGGCTCATCGCGGGAGAGCGCGCGATTATAAATATTCTCGGATAGGTCGAGCATAGATCTGGCATACAGAATATAATATGGGGTGTTCAGCGTCCAGCAGTCGCTCAAAACCTCTGGGTGCTGTGGTTCTGGCTTACTTGCTGGAAAAAGAATATGGAAAAGCGGCTTACCTGTGAGCCACCCAATTCCAGACCTCACGTGATCGGAGATAAGGAGATGACTGCGATCCTTCCGTATCGGGCTTGCGTCACATGTCTGCTGCTCCTGCCTGTCATGGTTCTTGCCGCTTCCAACACGGTTATCATCACTCAACGGGATGAGGATGCCATTTGCGCACTTGCGACGAGATTCAATAAGGAGGCGGAATCCATTATCAATCCGATGTCCTCCCGCCTCCCGGTTGAACGACTATGTAATACGCCATCATACAAGGCGTTACTGCAGTATCGCGAGAAAGTGCTGCCTTATCTTGTCCGGCAGGAGGTGTTGCTTGAAGAAGCGAGTGTCTTGGTTGGCTCAGCGTGTGCAACACGGCGTATACGCGACCTCGAGGACTTGGAAGCATACCAGAAGGAAAGACGTGCCAAGATCGAAAGAGTCACCCCATGGTTCCACAGTCTCCTATCTTGGTCCTTCCTGGTAAACACGGGAACTGTGGATGCTGATTCACTGACGGCGGATTTCTCCCTTGCCCAATGGTGGGACGAGAATAGGGCACGTTTTCGCTTCGCGACACGCGTACCCATCGAAATCGATACGCGAGAAAGACAGAACCGGCGCCCCCATGTGTCCACCGAGATGACCGACGGCCTTCTGACCATCGATGCGGTCAGTGCAACGTACCTGCAAATCATAGAACGGGCCGCGGCCGAAATGAGTGTCCCCGTCTTCCTTGGCGCGCAAAGGTACATGGATGTCCTGACCACCGTAAGAATGCGCTCCGTGACGTTCGACGAGTTTGCCTATTTGATCGGACATCACTGCTGCGTCGGAGGCTTTCGGTACACCAAATCCGGCCGAATGTATCACTTTGGCGACGAAACGAAAGCCAAGCCCAGAAGGATCATGCACGGGTGGGGCATCATGATGGAGCGCACCGTCTTCCACCAGGGCCAAGAGATACCCATCACTATCGTCACGCGAGGAACGCAGCCGATGGTAGACCCGTCCGACTCCGCCTTTGCCAGTTATGGAAGCTTCCGAATATCCGACAACCGCAGGCGCATCATCAAGGATTACCTGCCGCAGAGCAAGGCAGAACCGACGCCGCCCCTTCTGCAAAGGGAAAAGGACTGTACGGAGATCGATTTGTGTCTCGAAGGCGGAAATCGCCTTGAACCAGGAGAGTATAACGCCACTTTCAGGTATGCCGATCGAGAGACGCCTTCCATAGCCTTTGAGGTGTATCCGACCCCCACTGAGGTGGCATCAAAGGTCGTTGGGCAACCTGCGCCGTGAATCCTGCATCTTGAGGTAGACCTGCAATATTGTGATGTCGGCGGGCGTGATGCCGCTGAGACGGGAGGCGTGGCCGAGCGTGGCGGGCTGGAAGGCAGTCAGTTTTTCCCTCGCCTCGGCGCGGAGATGCTCAATTGCCGCGTAATTCAGGCCCGGCGGGATCTTCTTGCTGTGGAGGCTTCGCTGCAACCGAACAAGCCGCTCTTGCTTGGCCAAATACCCCTCGTATTTTGCATCGGTGATAACGGCATCGAGGATGTCCCGTCCGTATCCGGCTGACTTGACTTCGGGTAATTCCGCCAGCTTCCGGGCCATGTCGCTATCGGGCCGCCGCAATAAATCCCACAGGCTCATGCCTTCCGAACGTGTGCTCCGAAGGATCTTCTTCAGGCTCTCGATGGCACCGAGCTTGCCTTGGAACCGGTCCCAGCGGTTCGGATCGACGAGGCCGACGGAGTGGCCGATCGGCGTCAGTCTTCTATCCGCATTGTCCGAGCGGAGAGCCAGGCGGTATTCGGCGCGCGAGGTAAACATGCGATACGGCTCGTGAATCCCTTTGGTGAGCAGGTCATCGATCATAACGCCGATGTAGGCCTGGTCGCGGCCCAGGACCAGCGGCTCTCTGCCCTGGAGCTTCCTCGCGGCGTTGATCCCGGCGAGGATGCCCTGCCCAGCGGCCTCCTCGTACCCGCTGGTACCGTTGATCTGCCCCGCTAAGAACAGGCCGCTCACTCTCCTGGTCTCCAGGCTCGGCTGCAGTTGCACCGGAGGGCAATAGTCATATTCGATCGCGTACGCATAGTGAACGACACGAGCGTTCTCCGTGCCCGGCATGAGCCGAAGCATCTGTTCCTGCACGTCGCGCGGCAGCGACGTGCTGATCCCATTGCAGTAGATCGTCGTCCGGGCCTCGTCCTCAGGCTCCAGGAAGACCTGGTGCCGGTCCTTGTCCGCGAATCGAACGATCTTTGTCTCAATGCTCGGACAATACCGCGGCCCGACGGACTGGATCTGTCCGGTGTACAGCGGCGCCCGGTCCAGGTTCTCACGAATGAGCTGATGAATCGACTCGTTCGTGTAGGTGATCCAGCACGGAGTCTGTGGGCGGTCGATGCGATCGGTCAGGAAAGAGAATGGATACGGCTCGGGATCGCCATGCTGGATCTCCAGCTTGTCCAGATGGACGGTAGCAGCGTCGAGGCGGACCGGTGTGCCCGTCTTCAGTCGCTGCAGTTCCAGGCCGATCCGCATCAGGCTTTCCGACAGCTCGTTTGCCGCCGGCTCACCCAGTCGCCCGCCGGGAAACTGCTCGGTGCCAATGTGCATCAGGCCGCGAAGAAAAGTCCCTGTCGTCAGGATGACCGCCGGCGCCGAAAAGACCGTGCCATCGCCGCATCGCACGCCGCAGACCCGTTGGCCTTCCGTCAAGATCTCCGAAACCATCGCTTCAACAACAGTCAGATTCGGCGTCCCCGCCAGGCGGGCCCGCATGAAGTCCTGATACTTGTACTTGTCCGCCTGGGCGCGCGGCGATTGCACGGCGGGCCCCTTCGAACGATTGAGCAGGCGAAATTGAATCCCGGTGGCGTCGATGGCCTGACCCATCAACCCGCCGAGGGCATCGACTTCGCGGGCCATCTGTCCCTTCCCCAGCCCCCCAATAGCCGGATTGCAGCTCATCTTCGCCATCGTGGCTTGGCTGAGCGTGATCAGGCAGGTTCGAGCGCCGATCCGGGCTGCGGCGTGAGCGGCCTCAATCCCCGCGTGCCCCGCCCCGATGACGATGCAGTCAAAGTCGTTTGTCTTCATCCGAGTAAGCCAAGGCGACGGCCGACGCAATCGCGAAACTGGCGGTGTGGGTAATGCTGATGCTTACGTGTTTGATCTTCATTCGTTCGGCAATCTCTTTCACGTCGCCCGACAGGGTGACTTCGGGCTGACCGGCGGGATTGTTCGTCACCTCAATATCCGTCCACGCGATTTTGCCCCGCCAGCCGGTGCCGACGAGCTTGAGGATCGCCTCCTTTGCGGCGAACCGACCGGCGTACGTCTCGGCCGAATTCTTGTGGGCCCGGGCATAAGCCTGCTCGGCGGGCGTGAAGACGCGATCGACGAACCGCTCCCCGTGCCGCTCGATCATCTTCTCGATGCGAGGGAAGTCCACCAGGTCTATGCCGTGCGCAATGATCTCCATCGCCTCATCCTGCAATAAGATATCCCGGACCACTATGGAGCGGGCGCCGGCTCATTCGCCAGGCGGTAGAGCCTTTCCAGGCAATAGTCCACGAATCCACTCGTATCCACCAGAGCCACCTGCCGCGCGATCTCGGCCTCAAGCTCCCCGCGAGCCTCCTGCCAGCGCCTCTCCTGAATCGCCTTCCTGACCTCGCCCTGCACGTCGCTCAACGGCTGATATCCGGCTTCCTGCTTCTCCTCCAGCTTCACGATGAAGAAGTGCCCGGGCGCCTCGATGGGACCGGCAATCTGGCCCGGCTCCATCTCCTGCGCCTTCCTGGCGAGTTCGTCGTATGGGCTGGCCAAAGCCTCCGGATCTCTCGGCCTCCACAGGCCGCCCATCTCGCGCCGGTGACCGTGTGAATACTGCTGCGCCAACTCGCCGAAATCCTCGCCGGCCTCGATTCTTCGGCGCAGTTCTTCGGCCCGATCCCGCGCCTTGCGAACCGGGTCTTCGTTCGGATCGTCCAGCTCGATCTTGTCAGCCTGAAAATCGATGAGACGGAACTGCAGAACGCCTTCCTGTGCAAAACGCGCATCCTTGATCCGATCGTACTCCGCCAGCAGCTCGCGACGCGTGATCGGTTGGTCCGGCACGTAGCTCGATGAGACGACATACTGGATGAGCGCCTGTTTTTTCACCCATTCCTCATACGCGGCTCGGTTCATTCCCATCTTCTGAAGGGCCTCATCGGCCTGGGCCTCATTGCCCCCGTGGCGTTCGAGAACGAACCTGCGCCATTGCTGCTTGGCCACACTGTCCAGGCTCTCATCGCTTACCTTGTCCCCGAGCTCTCGTCGGGCCTGCTTGTAGAGCACAACGCCTGCGATGCTGCCGTTGAGTCCCTGGAGCCTCTGCTGCACCTGCGGCCGGGCCAGTTCCATGAACTGCTCCTGCGTGGTCTGCTTGGCAAGCTCCATGAATTTCTCCCGCGCAAGCGGAGCAGCCATACTTTCCTCAGGCGTGGAGGCCATGATATCATCACACGTAATCGACTCCCCACTGACGGTCAACTGGTCCGGTCGGCTCGGTTTCGGTGCATACGTCAAACGTGCGATCTCCTCTTCCGTCAAAGTCGATTTCTTGTTCCCCTCACAGCCCACGCAGAGGACTACAAGAATCAGATGGCAGACCAGCAAACGGTTGACGCCCCACCCGGTGACGATTCGCCTTGCCATGGCCTTCGTATGCTTCACGCGCACTCCTTTACACTTCTGAGAACCGACTTCACGCCTCACGCGCCGCTTCGCCTTTGAGCCCAATCTCTTCAGCCACTTCACGCATGCCCATGATGGCATCCTCGATCAGTTGGCCGAGCTCGGCCCCGAGCATCGCGGCCCCCTTTTGGATAACCTCGCGATTGACCCCCGCCGCAAACGACTTCTCCTTCCATTTCTTCTTCACAGATTTGGGCCTCATATCGAGGACGCTCTTGCTGGGTCGAACCAGGGCTGTGGCGGCAATCAATCCCGTCAGCTCATCCATCGCATAGAGGGTCTTCTCCAGATCCGTCTGCGGCTCCACGTCGGTACAGATCCCCCAGCCGTGGGATAGCGCAGCGCGGATATACTCCGGCGGCCAATTCTGTGCCTGGAGAATCTCTTCGGTCTTATGGCAGTGCTCGTCCGGGAACTGCTCGTAGTCGAGGTCGTGGATCAGCCCGACGACGCCCCACTTGTCCTCATCCTCGCCCCGCTTGCGGGCGCAATACCGCATCACCCCCTCGACAGCCAGACCGTGCCTGATCAGGGCCTCATTGGCGTTGTACTGCTTCAGCAGCGCCAAGGCCTCTTCCCGCGTCGGTTTGTCTTGCGTCATCTCTCAAACCCTGCCCATTTGTAGGATGGGCGTCTGAGCCGCCCATGCGGACACCATCGATCTCGACTATAACAGCGCAGGTACTCTAACGACAAGACCGGCAGATTGCAATCGTGATTTGCCTGTGACCCCCTGAAGAGGCGCGGTCGGCATTCGGTGGCGGATTCGGGCCGCAGAGTAGGGCGAGCGTCCCCGCTCGCCACTTTGTCGTGCGTCTTCGCACGACATTTCCGGCAATCCTGAGTCCTCAAGATAGACGAGCGGGGACGCTCGCCCTACAGAAGCCTCATGGATCAGTACCGTATTCGGACCACACGCCCTGAACGCTACGGCGATTTGAATGAAACCGATTTCGTTTGTTCGGACCGTTTCAGACTGACCACCGCTTCCTCGTCGCCGGCGATAACGCGGTGTTTGCCGTAGAATGCGCGGATCTCGCACCTGCCCCGGGCATCGGTTCGCCCGCGCCACGTCGTCCACCACTGCTTGAACACCAGGTCGCGGTAGGCCTCGGCGGCCGGTGTGGGCGTCCAGTCCCGGCGGTACAGGGCCGACACGGGAATCCAGTTCGCCCTCTCCCAGAATCCCCACATCAGGATGCCACGCACCGCCGGCTGCGAGAAGCAGATGCGATAGTAATCCACGAGGGCCCTGGCCTTGGCTCGTTCCTCCTCATCGGAAAGGCGCAGGCCGCGTTGGCTGCGGTACTTGGATCGCTGGCCGGGGAAGTTGAACTCGGTGATGCAGATGGGCAGATTGAATTCGGCAAGCCGGGCCAGCGCGTTCTGTAGGGCGACGGGGTCGAACGAATCCGCGTGCAGATGCCCCTGCACTCCGATGCCGCCGATAGGCACGCCCTGATCCAGGAACCGCCGGATATGGGCAACGTAGTCGTCCAGGCGCTTGCCGGTCAGAATGTCGTAATCATTCAGAAAGAGCACGGCGTTGGGATCTTCCTGCCGCACCCAGTTCGCCATGTCCCGCGTGATTTGGGGGCCCAGCCGCTCCTCGTAGTAGTTCGCGTGGAGCATCTCGTTGTTCAGATCGTATTCGGCGAACCGGCCCCGGTAGCGGCGCCCCACGTCCAGTGCGCGGGCCCTGAGCGTCTCGCGCAGCGTGGCATCGTCCATGGCCTTCAGCCAGGGCTGAACGCGATTGGGAATCCCCCAGAATATGTTGTGCCCGCGGAGGGGAATGTCGTGCTCCTCGGTCCATTGGAGAATCGCATCGACGATAGAGTAGTCCACCTGCCCCTGACGCCGCTCCATGGAATGCCATTTGAGGGCATTCTCCGTCACGGCGGCATTGAAGTTCTCCAGGAAGACCTTCTTATACTGGGCCGCATCCTCGGCGTTCACCCGCCCGCCGAACATCTGGCTGGCGAGGGCGGCTCCAAACCAGAACTCGTGGCGCAGTTGCTCCACGCGAACCTCAACACCCGGCGCCGCCTCAACCACCAGCGTGCCCATGCGGACTCTGCGAATTGCCTCGTCCAAATCGGAGCCCTCCGCGCGTGACAAGCCAGGGTAACAGAAGCATACAATCACGACGAGAACGACGCATCGGAAAATCCTGGCACTGGAATTCATGGGGATTTGTCCTCCTAAGGTGTGGTGGATGCTTTCGCCTGTTCGTCGGCGACAAGGTCCAGGACGAGCAGGCCGCGGCCGACGCCGGCGGGGTCGCCGATGCGGGCGAATTGGAAAGCGATGAACTTGCCGTCATCGCTGACCACGGGGTTCGAGGCCTTGTAGCCGGGATAATCGTTGAAATGCGTGAGACGCTCGGTGCCCCCAGAACCATCCAGAGCCAGCTTGTAGATGTCGTCGTACTGGCTGCCCTTGCGATTGTGCTTGTCGCACTCGACCAGCGTGTGCTTGCCGTCGGGGAAGATGCCTTCCGGCTCGTCATACTGGCCTGGTGCGTTGGAGTAGTTGGTGATCTTGCCCGTCTCAAGGTGCAGCCCCATGACCTCCGTGCCCTGATAGCGGTAGGCGCTGAAGATCAGCTCGTCTTCCTCGGGCGGCCGGAAGTTCTGCGTCTCCAGGCCGCAATCGAAGGGCAGGTCCTTCTGATCGAGGATCTTCTTCCTGCCTGTCAGCTTGGGCACGCCGGCCTCATCGACAATATCCGCCATGTAGAAGGCCCCGCCCTGTGTCCAGGCGATGTGCATATTCCGGCGAGAAACGGCCGGGCCCTCGGAGCACTTCTCGCCTAACGGCACGGGTGGGCCGGAGAGGTCCTTCTTGAGCACCCAGAGCTCGGCCTTCTTCTCGCTGCGGCTCGGCCAGGGATCGTTCGCATCGAACGTCCGCGAGCCCGACAGCAGGATGTCCCCATTGCTCAGGTACAGTGCCCGCGTGTAACCCTCATGAAAGTATCGATGCGTCATCGGTCGGATGATCCCGGTCGCCAGCTCGACCTCGTACACATCGCCGAACGTCTTCTCAATAAAAAGCAATCGCTTGCCGTCGTGCGACCAGTCCGCCCGCTGCCCGAAGTGCGTCACCCGTCGGATATACGGCGGCAATTCGTCCAGCGGCGACTTGCCCTGCTCCGCCTGCGCGACGACCATACTCGCGCCGAGAACAAACAACGCCATCAACGCGGTCCTACGGCTTGCGAGTCCCGTGTGCACGACAACTCCCCTTTATGATGGGACCATAGCCAATCGCCGGCAACGAACCTACTTATAGGTTCGCCCGAGGTAGTCGACAATGGCTCTCTTCACTTCCAGCGAATCGATCGCGCCGAGGTGGCGGTAGAGGATCTCGCCGCCCGGCTTGACCAACAGTGTGTACGGAATGGGCCCGGGCCATTTCGGGTCCACCGCCTCGATGAAAGCATAAACGTCCTGTCCGTCGTAGACGTAGTTGGTGAACGACGCCTGGTTCTTCGCCAGGAACGATTGCACCTGAGCGCGTGCCCCCGGTCCCTGGACGTTGACGCCGACCATCTCAAATTCGCGGCCGCGATACATGCGGTTGATCTCGACGAGTTCCGGGAACTCGGCCACGCACGGGCCGCAGTATGTGGCCCAAATGTTGATCAGGCGCAGCTTGTTCGAGTCGTTCTTGACCAGTTTCCGGGCGTCCTCGATGTTGAGCGTATGCAGCGTGATGGGCTCCTTGGCCCACTTCTCGAAAGCCTGCTTGACCGAGCCTCGCTTGTCGGACCATTTGATAGAGCAGCCAACGGTCTTGGTCTTCTCGACAGGCACCGCCTTACCGGCCAGCAGCGCCTCGATCGCGTTGCGGGTGTCGCGCGATTTGACCTGCTGCGGATCGCGCTCGTTGTCATCGATGCGGCCGACGTAGCGGAGCTTGCGCTCGGCGTCAAAGATGAACACGTGCGGCGTGGACATGGGGCCGTACGCCTTGGAGACCGCCTGCTTGTCGCCATCGTAGAGATACGGGAAAGTGAAGCCCTTGTCCCTGGCCCGGAGTTTCATGTCGCGGAACGAGTCGCTCACGTCGGTGTACCCCAACTCATCGAGCCGGACCGCCTTTGGATCGTTCGGCGAGATCGCCAGCAGGACCACGCCCCGGTCCTTGAAGTCGACCGCCAGCTTCTGCATCCGCTCCTCGTAGGCCTGGGCCGTCGGGCAGTGGTTGCAGGTGAAGATGATGGCGAGCACCTTGGCCCTTCGATAATCGGCAAGGCGGTGCATCCTGCCGTCCACGCCCGGAAGGGCAAAATCCGGGGCCCTCGCCCCAATCTCCAGCGTCTTGATTTCCGTCGGCGCCGCAGTGGCGGCGACCGCAAGAAACAAACCAGCAGCAACCACGATGACGGCTTTCAGGATCGATCTGTGCATCCGTATTCTCCTACCAATCGAGTGACGTTACGTGTCCTCACTATACGTCCCCACGGAGCAACAGTTTACGCGTTTTTCAGTCTTCCCGCCAGCCCGTGGCCTCAATCCGCCGGAATTCCGCCTGAACGTCGTCCCCCTCGTAGAACGACAGCCAGCCGCGGAGGCGAGCCTTCTGCCCCGGATCAAGGTCCGGGAACTTCGGGTCCGAGTGGAAGCAGGGGCAATCCGGGTTCGCCCAGGGACGGTGGCAGCTTTCCCAGGCCGTGATGATCCAGCGTTTGCCATCCTCGGAGCGGCACGCGACGTAGGGATGGGTCAGCACCTTATTGTCATTCGTCAGGGCCGCAAACCCCTTTGCCATCTTGGGCATTACGCAAATCTGGACCCGCAGGTCCGAGAGCTTCTCGTTCGTTCCGTTGTGAAGCCACATCTCCATGTGTACCGCCTCGCGATCCGCCACGGCCTTTGCACCGAACGCAATCCCGTTGGGCAAGGTCCGCTCGATGTCGAGGCTCCCATCCGGCCGGCGATTCCATTCGAACTTGGGCAGGTCGATCCCCTGCTTCGTCCAGATCGCGTCGATGTGCGTATGCGCCAGGTACGTCAGCCCGAGATTCGACCAGATCGCCTCCGGCACATCGACCACGACGTAGCTGTTCGGGTCCCACGGCGTGAACACGCTGAACTTCGTCTCCCGCTGCGGATCGATCGCCCCCTCCAAAAATCCAATCCGAGGATGCCGCCCACCCGGATACGGCAGAACCAGCAACGGCGCATTCGCCTCTCGTGGCGGCCGGCCGGC
>Ga0114922_10005734_pt1 | contig 11437 bp, 4 predicted proteins | sample AartaG_FD_100975 | JGI IMG/M metagenome (GOLD analysis project Ga0114922, IMG submission 100975) | Deep subsurface microbial communities from Aarhus Bay to uncover new lineages of life (NeLLi) - Aarhus_00045 metaG | ecosystem: Environmental > Aquatic > Marine > Oceanic > Sediment | place: Aarhus...
GTCATTAACATCAAACCTACAAAATGTATTAACATCGCAACCAGCAACTATATGTAATGGTTCTACAGAGATTGAAAAAGTTGAAGCTGTTGTAGAAACTAAAAAAGAAGTTGTTAAAAAATAGAGGATTTAATTTTATCTTAAATGAAAAGGTTTAAAAAATTACTAAAATAACAAAAAAAGTAACTTTTTAGAAACTTCATTTGAGTTATAATTTTATAAGTAGAAAATAAATCAAGGAGTAGGTTATGTTAAATATAAAAGTTGGTGGTGTAGAACAAGCTGTTGGTGGTAACAAAGTTATCAAAATAAATTCAGGTGACAAAGTAACTGTATCTGTTGATGAAGGTGCTTCTTATCAAGTACTCATTTCAGATAATCAAACAGATGTAATCCTTCAAGTAACTAATTCAGATGGTTCAATATATGATGTAGTACTTGAAGGTTTAGCCTCTTTATATGGAGCTGGTGACATTATAACTCAACTATTATTAGATATAGATGGTGAGAGTATGGTTGTGGCAAGTATGGCAGACTTATTGGGTGCACTTGATGCAACTGCTGCTGATGGAGATACAGATACACAAAATAGATCATTTGTAGATGATAATGCAAATATCGACCCAAACAGATCAGCTGCATTGGATAGTGATCAACTTAGACCTGATGGTGAACTTGCAGGATTAGGGATAGATGCCCAAGCAAATGAACAGCCTATTGTAGCTGATGTGTTAGTATTTCAAAATGAAATACAAGGTGTTGAACAAGCTGGAGATCTGAATATAATTACAGGTCAGTTAGTTGCCTTTGACCCAAATATAGCAGATACTCATACTTTTGCAATGGTTGCAGGAACTTTAAGTGTAACTGATACAAATGGTGTGATTACATTGATCGATGATACTGTAGAAGCAACTATAAATCCAGATGGTTCATATACGATAAGTGGTGATTTTAATGATTTATCAGATGGAGAGATTGCTACGGTTACTTTTGATTATACAGCAACAGATCTTGGTGGACTTACAAGTGTGCCAGCAACAGTAACATTTACAGTAACAGGTACTAATGATATTCCAGTAGTTGAAGATATTGGTTATTCTACAGATGTTGAGGGAAGAATTGTTGACTTGTATACTGATGGTAGTTTTATAACTGCTTGGAGATCGTGGGATGAATCAACTATTGAGCCAGAACCTGATGGTTTAAAACTTAAACCAGTCTTTGAAGAAAACATTTGGGTACAAAGATATGATGTAAATGGAAGTACAGATGGTGATCCAATATTAGCACATACAAATACAAGTGGTGATAGTTACGATATTACTAATATGAGTATTATAGCTTTATCAGATGGTGGATTTGCAGTAAATTGGATGAATTTTGATGATGGAGAGATTCGTTCATTAAAATTTAGTAGTGATAATATTGAAACAAATAGTTCAACTATAGAAGATGTAATAACTGGTCATAAATTTTATCAAGTAATTGAGTTAAATGATGGTACATTAGCTACTATTTGGCGTGCTTTTAATGAAGATACAGAAGTAAAAGAGATATTAGTACAAAGAGATGGTTTAGATACAGAGCCTATAGTTGTTGCAACAAATATAGATGACTGGTATGATAATGATGGATATAGTGCCTATAATGGAATAGAACTTAATAAATTTTTTGAATTAGAACCTTATGGAGATAGTGGATTTGTTGCTGTATGGAGACAAACTCATTCAGAATATAACGATGATTATAGTGGAAGTATAAAAGAGTTACAAGCTGTAAGATATGATGACAGTGGTAATGCGATAGATACAACACCAATTGCTGTTGCAGAGGGTGAATATGGTTTTGGTCATCCAGAATTTACTGCATTAGCAGAAAACCCTGCTGGACAAACAGGGCTTATTACTTGGCGTTTAAATAGTAGTTATGATACAGATAATGATTCTTCTACTGATAATTCAAGAGAGGAAGGTTTTTATGCTCAATTTATCAATGCTGATGGTAATGTTACTGATCCTATTTTATTACTTGAAAGTGGAATGGAACAAAATAATACAACTTATAACATAGATGGTATACCTGATGTAGTAGCATTAGCAAATGGTACATTTGCTGTTTCTTGGGTATCAAATAATTATACTGATGATTATAGTGGTGACAAAGGTGATGATAATGAATCAACTATTTTATATACAAGATTATATGATGCAACAGGGGATGCACTAACAGATGCATATGCAGTTTTTTATGATGCAGATAATGTTGAAACAGGTAAATCACTTAAACATGCAAGCTTTTTTGATGTTCAAGCAACAGAAGATGGTGGTTATGTAATTGCTTGGTTTAGTGATAGTATGGGTTATGATGGTGATGATTTTAATGAAAGCAATAACTTTCATTACTATAAATTTGATTCTGCTGGTGAGTTATTATTTTCAAGAGATCCTATTTTTGAAGTAAAAGATGGAACAAATGTTATTTCAGGATTATTAACAGTAGCAGACGATGATGTTATGAATGAACATGAGTTTAGAGTACTTCAAGATACAATTGAAGTAACACACAGTGAAAGATTATATATTGGAGATGGTGAAGATTTAAATGCTGAATTATTAGAAACACCTGAGGTTAATGCCCAAATGATTCTAAACGAAGAAACAGGTACATGGGAATATCACATTGTAGGTGATTTTAACTATTTATCACTAGGTGAAAGTGCAACTATAACATTCCAATATGTTGCTGATGATTTAAGAGGTTTTGATGGTACAGATGGTATACATGAAAGTTCGATTAGTGAACCTGCTACTATTACTTTAACAATTATCGGAACAAATGATCAACCGATGGTTAGTCATGTTGTTAATACGGCTGAAGGTGTTGATTATACTCGTGAAACATATGATAATGATGCATATCAAAATGGTTCAGATGATACACAACATGATATTCTTACAACATTAACTGGTACATTAAGTGCTACAGATGATGATGTTCATAATGCACATAGATTTTATACTGATAACCTTAGAGTTTCATCTGAGGATATTAATCCAGGTGAGATTACTAATCTTTCACTTAATTTAACAGATAATAGTACTAGTGATAGTACACCAAACTCAACAGGTTTTGAAATTACTGGTGATTTTAATGCTTTAGGTAGAGGTGAAACTGCAACTGTTACTTTTGAATACTATGCAGATGATAGAGAAGGATTTGGTTCGGATGGTGATGATTTAAATGAACCATCAAGAAGTGAACCTGAACTTGTAACTATTACTATAATGGGTACAAATGATCAGCCAGTTGTTAAGGATATTAGTGCTAATGGTATAACTGAATCAAAATTCTGGAATTTTGATGATGGTATACCTCAAGATTTAGTTGTAGATGGTGGTAATACTAATCATAGAACATATGGTAATACTTCATGGAGTAGTGGAAGTGATTATGTACTTAACTTTTTTGAATCTGGTGGACGTTCTGTAGTTATTGCAGATCAAGATACAACGGCAGGTGGTACTTTATCATTTGGGTTTATTTATGGAACAGGTTATAATGGTGGAGAAAGAGTTGATGGTGGAGAAGAGGTTTCTTTACAATACTCTACTAATAATGGAAGCAGTTGGACACATTATTCAACATTGGCTCTTTCTACTTATCAAGATGGGAATTGGCACCAAGTTAGTTTTGATTTAAATGGTGATTTAAATAGTTCGGATATTGATTTTAGACTTATCCAAAACAATTATAGTGGATCTTGTTGTGATCATTGGGCAATTAATAATTTACAAATTGGTAGTAGTACATCAGTACCAGTATATGAATCAAATGATATTACAGATGTTATTGTAGATGTAGATACACAAGAAGATATAAATACAACATTTATTGCTACTTTAAATACAGTAAGTGATGATGATGTAACTGATACTCATACATATGAGTTGGATTCTTCAGTTAATACTCCATTAATAACTTACGTAAATGATTTAGGTGTAACAGTTACTGTTGATGCTTCTAGTATGGTATCAGTTTACACTACAGATGGTGGTACAACTTGGGAGTATAAAATTGATGGTGATTTTAACTTCTTGGATATTGATCAAACGGCAACTGTAACATTTGATTATGTGGCTATTGATAATAGTTTATCTGGGAATGGTGATGAATTTAATGAAACTTCAAGATCAGAACCACAAACAATAACTTTAGAGATTACAGGAACAAATGATCAACCTATAGTTTCAGGTGTAGAAGAAACAGTATCCGAAGAATCATTATTAGGAATAGATGGAACTATAATGGAAGATTCAAGATATGAAAATAGTGTTGCATATACAGTAAGTGATGATGATAACAATAATGGAGAAGCAAATACACATACATTTGCAATAGATGAGGGTACTTTAACTTTATCAATTACAACTGCAAATCAAGCTTTCTTGAGTTTCTTCTCATTAACAGATTTAGCACAAGCAGAATCTATTGTTGAGAGTTGGACTAATGGCGTTATTGACTTTGATATTTTAAATATAGATGGTGATGTAAATGTAGCAGATTCAGTTACTGTTGCAACAGCACAAACTATTACTGTACCTCAGTTTATTATTGATTTGTTAGCAAATTATCATATTTTAAATATTGAGATGGATTTAGATGGTGCATATAGTGTGCAAAGTCCACTATTTAATATGCTAGGAGCTAGTGATAGTGTAACTTTAGGTTTTGATTATAGAGCAACAGATAACGCAGGGGTTGATGGTACATCTTCACAAGAGGTACTAGATTTAAATGAGTTATCACAAAGTGAAGCTGCAACTGTTACTCTAATAATTCAAGGTACAAATGATAAGCCAGTAGCATATCCTGATGAATATAGAAGTTTAGAATCTAGTTTGGATGATACTACAGTTGGTGGAGTTAATAGTGTATTTAGTGGTGAATTACCTGGCGCTGCGACTGGGTCTATTTTAGGTGATATTTTTACTAGAATGAATGTAAATGATTTAAAAGAAGGTATGGATGAAGATCTATTTGATAATGCTACTTTAAAATTTTATATGGAAGGTGATAGAATTGCCACAACAGTAATAGAGGAAACACCTGTCGACCAAGCTGATGATGTAGTTGTTGTTGATAAATCACTTACTTCAGTTATAGTAAATGAAGATGGAACATTTAGTGTTACAAATCCTACATTTGATAACTTAGCTGTTGGTGAGAGAGCCACTGTTATGTTCCAGTACTATGTAGATGATTTATCTGGAGCAGTTTCAACTGATGAAACTCCAGAGGTTGAAGATGTAGATAATTTACATGAATCTACAAGAAGTGAACCAGTAACAGTGACAGTAACAATAATCGGTTCAAATGATCGACCAACTATAGAGAATGTAAATTTAAATGATACACAGTTTACTATTTATGAAACACATGATAATGATGCTTATCAAAATGGAATTGATGATACACAAGATGATATACCTCAAACTATTTTAGGAAGATTAAGTGCTTCTGATGATGATGTAAACGATGAGCATATATTCTCAATCAAAAATATTTCAGCTCATGATGGTATTCATACTTTACCACAAGGTCAAGGTACACATCAAGTTAAGTTTGAAGAGGTTGATTATGATAAAAATGATGATGGACAAATAGATGATCAAGTTAAAATATTAGTTGAAAGTGCAACAACTCATGTTGGACATATACATTTAGATACTATTACTCTACTAAGTAATGATGGTACAGATAGTCAAGCTGGATTTAGACTTACTGGTAACTTTAATGCTTTAGGTGTAGGTGAGAGTGCAACTGTAACATTTAAATATATGGCAGATGATCAAAGAGGATTTGGAATGAATGGTTCTCCAACTGATGAAGCTTCTAAATCTGAACCAAAACTAGTAACAATGACAATTACTGGTACAAATGATCAACCAATTGTAACTGCTGATAAAGTATATGAGTCTTTAGAGTCTACAAATGCAGTGACAACTGAAATTGTACATACATTTGAAGTAACTGATGATGATATAAACGACACACATGAATTTAGTTTAGTTTCAATTGCTAATGTAAATGAGTTAAGTAGTGGTTATGTTCTAACTGATCCTGTAACGTATATTGATAATGAAGGTTTTATCCATTCAATACTTATGCAGATTAAATTACCAGAAGGTATCAGTTTAGATGAAATATCTATTGATAGTATACAAGTTATTGATAATCAGTTTACATTAGTTGGAGATTTTGAGATTTTATCTGGTGGTATAGGTGAAAATTCTGCTGATCAGTTAGATGTTAAGTTTAAATATTTTGCAGAAGATAATCAAGGTTTAAGTGGAGAAGATGGTATTAATGAATCTTCAACAAGTGAAACTAGATGGATAACAGTAGAGATAACAGGTACAAATGATGTCCCTACAATTAGTGTAAATGATGCTCCATCCGATATGGATGAAGATATTCATGTAGATCAAGGTATGTTATCAACATATGGTAGTTTAGTTATAGCTGATGTAGATAATGGAGAAGATTTATTTGATACTACAGTTTCTTATAAACCTACAGCTTATCCTGCACTTTTAGGGTTATTTGTTATAGATGCAAATGGAAATTGGAATTATCATGTTGATAATGAAAATGTATTAATACAAGGCTTAAATAACAACGAATATATAGAACAAACATATACAGTTCAATCAATAGATGGAACAGCTTCAAGTGATGTAACAGTTAAAATTTGGGGAACAAATGATGATCCAGTTATCCAAACTAGTTCAATAACACCAAATGAAACTTTATCTGGTGTAGTTGGAACAATAGTTGCTAGTGATGTTGATTCATCAATTTTAACTTACTCATTGATAGGTAGTTCTATGTTCGAAATAGATCCTGTAACTGGTGAAATCAGTACAATACCAGGTTTTGTACTAGATGCAGAACTTGAGAATAGTTATACTTTAGTTGTAAGAGTTATAGATGGTGACGGTGGAATTGATATTAAAAGTGTTGATGTAGATGTTCAAGATATTACGGGTGTGGTATCATATGATGAAACACAATATCTAATAACAAATGCATCTCTTCCTGGTTCTTATAATGAAAATCAAATAATAACAACTACATATAATTTAGGTAGTGAGTATGCAAATACAGAAGTTACTGTCGAATTTGATATAAATTTAAATCAAAGTTATGGTCATTGGAATTCTAATGATTCAATAGAGATTACTGCAAATGGTGAAGTTGTAATACAAAATGGGACTCATCAAGATGGTGTATATCATATAGAGATGCAAGTTATATCAGATGTTAACGGTAATATAAATATGAGTTTTGATTCAGATACATACAATGATTCTATAGAAAACCCAGAATTATGGTCTATGAATAACTTAGAGATAACTTCACAAGACCAAGTTCTTACATTTGATTCAAATTCTGAAGGTGAGATTGATATGGTTGCATTATTATCTCAATCTAATGATTTTGAAGATGGTGCAGATAATCTTGTAAATAATCCAGATTCATTAGATGAAATTGATTTATCAAGTGGTGAACATACTTTATCAAATTTATCTGTTACCGATTTTATTGCTATGACTGATGATGACAATACGTTAGAGATTGCAGGAGATAGTGCGGATAATATTAAACTTGATGTTGGTGAATGGATGATTGCCTCAAACGATGATTCTAATGTTGATGGTATTATTGATAATAGTGGATTAGGTGATGGTGATGGATTTATCACTTATACTAATATAGATGCAGCAAGTGGTGCGGCTCAACAATCACTTCAGTTACTGATTGATGATAGTATAGATGTAGATTTAGTATAGTAAGTATTAATTATTATAAAAACCTCATACGTAAAGTATGGGGTTTTTTGTAAAAGAGGGATTATGAATAAAGAAAAAAATGTATTATTTATAAAAGGTATTGCTGATAACAGACAAGTAAAGGTTGCAGAAGTTCTATCTCAAAGATTAATATATAGCACTGGTGGAAGTAATAATATTTATAATAACTTGAAAAATTCAGGATTTAAAAAAGATATAGTTACTTTAGATACAGACAAAAATAAGAAATTAGATTTAGAAAAATATGATCTAATATTTAATCAAATTAGTGATTGTGACACACATAAAACTGTATTAAAAAAATTATCAAAGATAATAGAACAATCAAGTAAAAATATAGCTTATATAAATCACCCCAAATATATTTTCCAAACAACAAGAGATAAGATATACAAAAATTTACAAAATATTCCTAATCTTATAGTACCCCATACAGTAAAAATTACTCCAAAGTCACCTGATGATATACAAAGTTCAATTCTTAAATCAAAGATGAATTTTCCTATATTATTTAGACAAGCTGGAGATCATGGTGGTGTTAGTACTATATTACTAAATTCATATGAAGAAATAAATTCAAAAATGTATCAGTTTGCATTAGATGGAAGAGAATATTATATAACAAAATATTATGACTATAGTGAAAATGGTATATATCGAAAATTTAGATTAGTAGTTGTTGATGGAGAGTTGTTTGTTAGACATGTAATATATAGTAATAATTGGATGATACATAGTAAGAGTAGAGAATTTATGGAAAAGAATCCACAATATAATAGAAAAGAGAAAATAATTTTAGAGAATTTTGATAAAATAATTAAGCCAAAGATACAAAATATTATAAATACAATTTATAATGTTTTGTCTTTAGATTATTTTGGTATTGATTGTGGTGTAGATATTAATGGTCAGATGGTTATATTTGAATTAAATTCAAATATGAATATTTTAATCAACAATCAATATAATAAAGATAAATATATTGATAAAATTAAAAATGCGATTAATAAAATGATTTTACATAGGATGGATAGTTTATGAAATTTACAATAGAAGAAGCATCTTTAAAAGATTATAGAGATATTATTGATTTAATGAAAGTTTGGAATATGCATCATATTCCATCTTTAGAGATGGATGAATTAGATATGTTGTGTTTTTTTGTGGCTAAGATTGATGGTAAAATTGTTGGAGCTTCTGGATATAAACTATTAACACCAACAACTGCTAAAACAACTCTTTTAGGTATCTATCCAGAATTTCAAGGCTCTGGTATTGGAAAAGCATTACAAGATAAAAGATTAAAAAAGATGTATGATCTTGGAATTAAAATTGTAACTACACATGCTGATTATCCATCTACTATTGTATGGTATAAGAAGCATTTTGGATATAGAGAGATTGGCAAGTTAAAAAAACTTATTTCATTTAGTTTAGATGAGGTGGATTATTGGACAACATTGGAGATGGATTTAGTTTCGTATTTTAAAAATAAAGAAAAAAATATTCAAAGAATTAGAAACTATATTCAAGAAAATGATCCAAAACCTTTAAGTATATACTCTCCATTAATAATAAATGTATGTTTAACAGGTATGATTCCAACAAAAAAAAGTACAAAATATGTGCCTATCAGCGTTGATGAAATAATTGAAGATGCTGTTAAAGTTTATGATGTTGGTGCTAGAATTGTACATATTCATGCAAGAGATGAAAATGGAAAACCTACACCAAATGGAAAATATTATGAGAAAATTATAAGTGGTATAAAAAGAGAAAGATCAGATATGATTTGTTGTGTTACTACTTCAGGAAGAGATTGGTCTGATTTTGAATCTCGTTCAGAAGTATTACATTTAAAAGGTAATGCAAAACCTGATATGGCAAGTTTAACATTGGGTTCACTAAATTTTATAAGTGGAGCAAGTGTAAATACTATTGATATGGTAGAGCAATTAGCAATGATGATGAAAGAAAAAGAAATAAAACCAGAACTTGAAATATTTGATTTTGGAATGATAAACCTTGCTAAATATCTACAACGGCATGAGATAATAAGTGGCAAAAATTATTTTAATATCTTACTTGGAAACTTAAATACAGCACCAGCTAATATAGAAACATTATCAAATATGTATAACTCTTTACCACAAAACTCTATATGGTCAGCAACAGGATTAGGTAAGTTTCAGTTGCCTATGAATACTGCATCTATTGTATCTGGTGGTCATGTTAGAGTTGGAATTGAAGATTCTATATATTATGATTATGAGCAAACAAAATTAGCATCCAATGAAGAGTTAGTAAAAAGAATAGTAAGAATTTCAAATGAATTACAAAGACCAATAGCTACAAGTAGCCAAGCAAGAGATATTATCGGGCTATAATGATAAATCTTAAATATTTTCCAAAATTATATAGATATGTTGTATCTTTAAATAAAATAAGAGAAGATGAATTAATAAATTTCGATGGTGTTACTGTATTTACGTCACTAGATATATTAAAACAAAGAGAGATTAATGAATTAGAAAAAATAAAGATATTAAAACTAATATCTTATCAATCCATAATACTTAATCATTTGAAATTTAATAAACCAACCGTTAATCAGTTATTAAATATTTTTAAATATGAAGAAAATTTGTTAGAAGAATTATCTTTTTGTATACAAAACTATTTAATGGATTATAAAATTATATTTAGTGAAAAATCTAGCTTAATAAAGTTTATTAACTATTTTAAAATAAACAAAAAGAAACAAAAAAAAATATCATTGAAAAAAAATAATTTATATATTTTAGTAGGTGCACCATGCTCTAGAAAAAGTACTTGGATAAAAGAACAAAATAAAAAGTTTATTGTTCTAAATAAAGATAGTTGTGTTGAGCAAGTTGGTATAAAGTATGGAAAAAATAATTATGATGATTCTTATGCTCTGATGCATAGAGATGAAAATATAAAAAATGAGATTAAAAAATTAGAAGATATTCAAGTTAAAACTGTATTAAAATCAGTAGATAAGGATATAGTAATAGATAATCCAAATTTAAGAATCAAAAATAGAAAAGAATGGATAAAATTATTTAAAAATAATCATTATATTAAAGTTATTGTTTTTTTAGTACCTTTTAAAAAACTAATTGAATGTAGTGATATTCGTTCAAAAGAGATACAAAAATCTATTAGTGAAAAAGGTATAATTAGTAAGTTAAAAACTTTTAAATATCCAATTTTAAGTGAAGGAATTGATACGGTAGAAAATATATTTTATTAATATTACTTTATGACACAAAAACCACACACTTTCTCGTTATAATATGTCATATATTTAAAACTAAGGACAAGTTATGAGAAAAATAAAAATATCAAAAGTGTTAAGTGGATTGTTATTAACATCAGTATGTGCATTAAATGCGACATCATTACAAGAAGCAGTAGATAATACAATGGTACAAAATCCAGAGTTAGAAGCAATATATGAGAATAATAAAGCATATAAAACATATATAGAAGAAGCAAAAGGTGATTATAGACCAACAATAGACTTAGAAGCAACA
>Ga0114922_10005736_pt1 | contig 11436 bp, 9 predicted proteins | sample AartaG_FD_100975 | JGI IMG/M metagenome (GOLD analysis project Ga0114922, IMG submission 100975) | Deep subsurface microbial communities from Aarhus Bay to uncover new lineages of life (NeLLi) - Aarhus_00045 metaG | ecosystem: Environmental > Aquatic > Marine > Oceanic > Sediment | place: Aarhus...
CCGCTTCTTCTACCAATACGAATGCCAGAACAAGAGGGTTTAACGGGTAACGGCATATTCTGCTTACGAAAGCCCCGCTCTGCTATCAAATACTCCTCTCATCCTCAGCTTCAGGAAGTTATCTTCATATTTTTGAATTAACCCCCTCATCAGCAAAGCTAAAGCACCTACTTACTTTCGTCTCTCTCCTCCTTTACTACCGGCAACTCAACAATGAAGGTGGTTCCTTTCTCCGGTTTACTTTCGGCGTAAATCCTGCCACCGTGTTCCGCTACGATACTGTGACAGACACTTAACCCCAAACCGGTACCACCCCTCCCCCCCCTAGTGGTAAAGAAGGGGTCAAAGACTTTACCGAGCTTTTCGGCTGGAATCCCGGGACCATCATCAGTGAAGCGAATTTTAATGTATTTCTTCACCCTTTGAGTGTTCACGCTGAGTTTTCCTCCGTGGTTTGCCTCGGTCATAGCCTGCTCGGCATTCATAATAATGTTTAGAAAGACTTCCTGAATCTCACCAAAATCAGCTATCGTCTTGGGTAGGTCCGGGGCGAGCTCAACACCAAGGTCAATGTTGCTCGTTCTAAGTTCGTAAGCCCTCAATTCTAAAGCTCTTGCCAAAATTTCATTTACGTCTGAAAATTGCTTCTTTAAATCATGGCGACGGGCAAAGGCCAGGAGGTTCTGCACCACCCTAACCGCCCGCTGAGCTTCATTATAAATCCTTTCTAAATCCCGGTTGATAGTCTGGTCGGCACTTTTTCGTAACAGACGCTGAGAGAATCCTATTATTCCAGTCAGGGGATTGTTGAGCTCGTGGGCAACACCAGCTGCCAGTTCCCCAATAGAGGCCAGGCGACTGTGTAGGTAAACCTTCTCTTGCAGCCGTTTCTCCCCCTCCCCCACCTGCCTGCGCCCAGCTCCTGACGCTTTCAGTTCAACAACTCTCTGGCGGCACGCTGCCAGTTCATTTATCAATTGCTCCTTCGTCTTAACTGCGTCTGGTAACATGCGGCTACCACTCCTCTTGTTGGGAGTTCAGTTCCCCCTTTTGAGTAATACGCAGAAAGCTGTTGACTGCAGTGATGATATCAGCTTCACCAAAAGGTTTGTTCATAACCCCAAAAGGACCTTGAGCCAGAGCTCGCTTCATCAGAGCGCTATCGGGATGCCCGGTTATGATAGTGACCGGTAATTTGGGCTTGATAGCCTTTATCTGGCGAAAAAGCTCAGTCCCATTCATTCCTGGCATCTTAATGTCAAGAAAAACCAAATCAAAATCCTGCTTTTTCACCCGTTCCAGTCCCTGAGAACCTCCTTCAGCCGTTATCACTCTGCATCCTGAGTCCCCAAGGGTCTCCTTGAATAGCAACCGAATAGTCTCTTCGTCATCAATGACAAGAATGCTTACCTTTACCTCAACCGATTTCCGATGGAGCCACTCGTCAATTGAGACCTTATTAAACCTCCACTGATGTCCCGACTTGGTTGCCGGGATACCACCTCGCTTTAACAGCCCCCGCATGGTCTTCTTGGTGACCCGTAAATAAGCAGCCACTTCCTCAAGAGTCATAAGCTCTAGCATATTACCTGTTTTCCCCTAATCTAGGGGCTCACCGGACCTTGGTTTGGACTTATATGGCGCCGCTACACCCGTCATATGTTTGGCAAGTGGACTCCGCCGTACTCTGTCCAGTAAGCATTTGACCATTCCTTCATTATCGGAATCAAGCGTTATCCTCGCTGCTACCCACCGCTGAATTTCCTCTTCAGCTATACCAAGCTGTCGGGCGACATTCACGGTTCTTTGAGTTACTATCCAGGCATAATGAGTAATCGACTCAACTTTTTTCTCTACGCCTCGGGCGAGTATATCCATTTCACTAGAGGCTTTATCAGTAGTCTGCTTGGCATCTAGGGCAGTTCGTATACTGGCATCCACTCTATCCAGCTTGAATGGTTTGACAATATAATCCGAAGCTCCCAACTTCATAGCTTCAACAGCGGTATCAACATCATTAACACCGGTTATCATAATAACTGCTGTTTTACTGTGATTTAGCCATGTCTCGCGCAACACCTCAATGCCAGACATCCCGGGTAGCCTAATATCTAGTAAAACAGCGTCAAAGTCCTCTATAGCCAATTGGATGAGAGCGTCATGACCGCTGAGAACAGTAGTGCATTGATAACCCCGCTCGGTTAAGTCGGCATGGAGAAGGTCACATATCACCCGTTCATCATCAACCACCAAGACTCTCGGTTTTTTATTCACCACTGAGTGTCTCCTTTTCCCCCCCAGCCTCACTCGCTTGAGTGCTGTCAGCAAAAGGCTACTCACAACCACTACTGCAAAACATATTCTACTCTATTTTGCACCAATTGTCAACAATGAGACATAATTACTGTCAGTAGTCCATTAGCTCTGGAACCAATCGGCAGTATTCCTACGTAAGGCTAACGCTAATTGGATACGAAAGACGGCTGTGGCTATTGGGGGTTAATAGAGCTTGGAGTCAGGCAACTTAGTTCTATACCGGCTCAGTTTGGTATCGGCTCTGTCCCTTATCTTTATGTTTAAGAAACCCATTTGATACTCTTCAATCAGTCCTTCGCCGGCGAAGCTAAAGTACCTGTTGTCACCGATAATGATATGGTCCAAGACCTTAATCTGCATAATACTGGCAGCATAGAGCAGGTCTCTGGTTAGCTCCTTATCACTAGTGCTTGGCTCAGGGTTACCCGAAGGGTGGTTATGGACAAAAATCAGAGAGACAGCATTATGTCTAATCGCTTTTTCCATAACCCCGCGGGGTAGAATGAAGCTCCTATCCGGTGTCCCCTCAAAGAGGTCTTCGGTCTCAATAATCTGATTCTGGCTATTTAGATAAATAACCTTGAACACCTCTTTCCTGAGGTCCCTCATTGAGTGGTACAGATAGTCAAACACCTCCTTGGCGGATTTATAGATTGGCTTATCAATTATCTTCTCTTTGAGAAACTCCCTGGCTACTGCCTGCACCAACCTGATGCCAAAGACACTGTGAGGCCCAATCCCCTCTATCTGCTGCAGTTCCTCATCCGGAGCTTCCAGAACACCCCGCAGGTTCTTGAACCTTTTAATGGCCTCCTTTGCCAGCTGTTTGCAGTCCCTACGGGGGGTACCCAGGGTTAAAAGTAGTTCAATAATCTCATAGTCATGAAAACCTTTAAGCCCCGACTTTATGAATTTTTCCCGCAGTCTTTTTCTATGTCCTGCTACCGAATCGCCTGAAGACATCTTGAGATTCCCCTTCAACCAACCTTAGAAAAATTATATAGCCTTTCACCCTTTCTGGATAGCCAAAACAAGCCTATATATGTTACCTTGGCTCTTATTTCATCCTCTTTCATGTGATGGTCACTGAGAGATAGGATGCCACCCGGTTTTAATACCCGATGCAACTCGGCTAATACCTCGTCTGGCTTACTTAAGCCGTGAAGAGTGTCATATAGTAGAGCAACATCTATGCTTTTGTCCTGCAATCCAGTTTTGCAATCGGAACAAATAGTTTCCACACTAGGCAACTGCTTTTTTGAAGCAATGCTCCGAACCATTTGAATGGCTAGTGGATGGATGTCTAAGGCGTAAATTTTCCCTGATTTACCCACAAATTCAGCAAGAGGGATTATATAACTCCCAGGACCACAGCCATAATCAAGTACACGAAATCCTGATTTTAACTCCGCCTCTTTTAAGATATTTATGCGGGGTGAGAAAAAATCGCGAACTTTGTAGGTGAGAGCCATGAGCTTGAAATCAAGGTTGTGCTTAGGCTTATCCATGACAGTTTGCTCCTACCTTTCTTTAAGGCTATTCGGCAAATCTCATTTTTAATAGAATATCAGGTACCATCTGTTGACTCTACTATTAACCTGTCCTCTCCCACCAGCTCTACCAGCCGCTGGTGGAGTTCAGGGCAATAGGTAATACATATATTTGACAGCCTCAGGTTAATAACCTTTTCCTCACTGGTAACCTTTAGCCTGACCTTATCCTGTCCAGGGAAGTCTCTAAGGGTATCAATCAATCTGTCCAGATAAGCTATATCATGAGCTTCATCACTACTCTGGCTGAGGCTGATTACCAACTGGTGACTCTCGGCCGGTGATGTGTTGGTTATAGCCTCTTCAGCGGCTACTGGTACTTCACCATGTTCAGGGGTAACCACTGCCTCCGCCTCAGCTGCTTCTGGCTGGTAGTGGCGAACATGGTCACAGTTTAGCTGCACACGGTCATCCCGTAGCCTTACCTTGCCTTCAACCAGCAATATATTTCCCTCCTGCCACAGTTCTTTGCTATTCTCATAGACCTTAGGCCAGACCATAATCTCAACCCTACCGTCTAAGTCTTCCAGCACAGTACTGGCAAAGGGGCGTCCGTCTTTAGTGAACAGGTAGCGAACCGAGGCTACCATTCCAGCGACGCTTACAGTTTGGCCGGCAAGTTCAGCATCAATCTGCCCGCATAGGGTCCCAGAGTCTATCTTATTAGCAAAAGGACTGAATGGATGCTCGGAGAGATACACTCCCATAAGCTCTTTTTCCCAGGCTAATTGCTCTCTGATTGGGATGTCAGCAACTTCCAGCTCAAGGCTAGGCAGGGGAACTGGCATTGACTCGCCCCACAGGTCAAACATAGTGGATTGCCCACTTTCCCGTAGACGCTGCTCCCGCTGAGCCAAAGACAGGATACGGTCAACACTCTGGAGCAAGGCCCCACGGCTACCTAAAGAGTCCAGGGCGCCTACTTTAATCAGGCTCTCCATTACCCGCTTGTTCACACCGCGCAGGTCAACCCGGCGGCACAGGTCTTCAATAGATTTGAACTCTCCTCCTCTACCACGCTCGGTAATAATAGGCTCAACAGCCCCCTGACCTACATTCTTGATAGCTGCCAGGCCAAAGCGAATGGCTGGAACGCTAACTTCTCCATTTTCTATAGAAAAGCTAGCCTGGCTACAGTTTACGTCGGGAGGTAAAACGCTTATGCCCAGGCGGCGGCATTCAGCTACCGCACTCGCCACTTTCTCCAACTGACCGGTTTGGGTAATAAGAAAGGCGGTAATATACTCAGCCGGGTAGTTTGCCTTGAGATAGGCAGTCTGATAAGCGATTAAGGCATAGCTGACACTGTGAGCCTTGTTGAAAGCATAACCAGCGAAGGGCTCGATGAGAGCAAAGACCTCAGATGCTACCTCGGAAGGGAACCCTTTCCTTTTAGCACCAGCAAGAAAACTACGCTTTTCCTTTTTCATAACCTCGGGAATTTTCTTGCCCATTGCCTTACGGAAGATATCAGCCTGCCCCAGACTATAGCCAGCAAAGGCCTGCACAATAAACAGCACTTGGTCCTGATATACAATCACTCCGTAGGTTTCCTCCAGAATGCTAGTTAATGCCGGATGGGGGTAACGGATAGGCTCAACGCCGTGCTTGGCTTTAATGAAGGTGGGAATATGCTCCATAGGTCCCGGGCGATACAGGGCTACCATAGCAGCAATATCACTGAAGGTTGTTGGCTTGAGCTCCTTGATATAGCGGCGCATGCCGGCTCCCTCTAACTGAAATACACCAGCAGTTTCTCCAGATGACAGCAGTTCAAAGGTCTTGGCGTCATTCATCGGGAGATTATGCAGGTCAATCTCAACTCCGTGGTTTTGGTAAATAATCTCCTTGGCTTCACTCAAGATGGTAAGATTACTCAGACCAAGAAAGTCCATTTTGAGCAGCCCAATCTGGGCAATGTCTTCCATGGTGAACTGAGTCATAACCTGTTCCTGACCGTTTCCTTTGCTTACCCGCTGCAAGGGAACATAGTTGGTAAGGGGCTCCTTGGAGATAACCACACCGGCGGCGTGAGTGCTGGCATGGCGAGCAACACCCTCCAACTTTTTAGCCGAGTCAATCAGGTTGCGGATTATAGTATCCTCTTGGTAGATACCCCTGAGTTCGCTATTGTCATCCAAGGCTCGGGCAAGGGTCATGCCCGGGGCGAAGGGAACCAGCCTGGCAATACGGTCAACGTCACTATAGGGCATACCAAAGGCTCGCCCCACATCCCTGAGAGCAGCCCTGGCACCCAGTGTACCGAAGGTGATAATTTGGGCCACATGGTCTTTCCCATACTTCTGCGTTACATAGGCTATGACCTCATCACGGCGGGTATCTTCAAAATCCAAATCTATATCTGGCATCTCCTGACGCTCTACATTGAGAAAACGCTCGAAGACTAGTTTATGTTCAATAGGGTCAACAGTGGTGATACCAAGGCAGTGAAGGGCAATACTGGCAGCGGCACTCCCTCGCACCCCGAACAGAATATTACGCTGCTTGGCAAAGGTGGTAATATCCCACACAACGAGGAAGTAATTAGCGAACTGGGTCTGCCTTATTACCTCTAGCTCGTACTCAAGCCTTTCTTCTATTTCTGGAGTTGCGTGGGGATAATGTTGATGCAAACCCTGACGGCAGAGCTTAGATAGAAACTGATAAGCGGTCTTTCCTTCGGGCAGCTCTACCCCGGGGAGATGGAGACGTCCAAATTCAAGCTCAAGGTCACACATTCCAGCAATAACTTCGGTGTTCTCTAATGCCTGAGGAATATCCCTGAACAGTCCTGCCATTTCCTGTGGACTCTTGAGGTAGAGGAAATCGCCTTTCATTTTCATTCTCTTGTCATCATGAATAGAAGAGTTTGTCTGAATACACAGCAACAGGTCATGGGACGGGGCATCCGCTTGGTTAACATAGTGAACATCATTGGTAGCCACCAGTGGTATATCAAGCTCGATGCTCATAGGTATTATGGTTTGGTTTACTTGTTCTAGCTCAGGAATTGGGTGCCTTTGTATTTCTAAGTAGAAGTCACCAAACACATGTTTGTACCACAGGGCAACTTGTTTTGCTTCCTCAACGCGTCCTTCGAGAATGAGCCGTGGAATCTCACCGCCGAGACAGCCGGAGAGGGCAATAAGCCCCTGATGATACTGTTCCAGAAGTTCCTTATCTACCCTTGGCTTATAGTAGAAACCCTCAAGCTGTGCTTTGGTGGCGAGCTGAATCAGATTGTGGTATCCAGTCCGGCTTTTGGCCAGCAGGATAAGGTGACGGTGGTCTTTATCGCTGGCATTACGGCCAGAACGACTGTTTTGAGCTACGTAAACTTCGCAACCAATGATGGGTTTTATGCCTGCCCCTCTAGCTGCAAGGTAAAACTGGATAGCACCATACATAACCCCGTGGTCAGTTATCGCCAGGCTATCCATCCCCAACTCCTTAACCCGTGACACCAGTTGGGGAATACGGCACATGCCATCCAGCAGGCTGTATTCAGTGTGAACGTGGAGATGAGTAAACATGGCACCTTCTAGTAGGAAAAATTCGCTATTATTATAACACAGGTTAGTTTTGGCGGTATTCTTTTTTTAACCGTGCTGGCCCAGAAATTAGGCAACAAGATTTATTTTGACAGCTTGAGAACCTATAACTCTTACAGAGGATAGGGATTTGAAGAAAAGTTTAAGCGGGCTTCTTCTCCTCTGAATATACTATTTTCTCCTTACGATTAAGGGGATTTTGAGGGAGGCAAGGTAGATAATACTATTCTTTTTAGTCACAACAGTGTAAAATCTGGGCAGGTTAAGGAGATAAACAAAATTGAAGATCCTTGGTATTACCGCCAAGTGGTTATTTAGACTGTGTCTTCCTTTCCTGCTGCTAACAGCCAGCATCGGCTGGGCGGTAAATAGTCTCTGGCTTTACCAATATGGCTTTAACAAATACAGTGTTAGCCAGACCACCGGTCTACCTGAAGCAGAATTAGAGAAAGCAGCCAGAGGGTTAATTAACTATTTTAACTCGGATGAGGAGTATATAAGTCTCGCCGTAGTCAAGGATGACCAGTCGTTTGAGCTATTTAATCAGCGGGAGGTAATCCATCTCAAGGATGTCAAAGGGCTCATTTGGCTAGGCTACTGGGTTTTACTGGGGACAGTCATCTATACTTTGACTTATGCCGCAGTTAGCCTCTTCTGGCGAAGAAAAAGGTACTGGCGGAGGCTGGCATGGGGGGTGGTTGGGGGAGGTAGTGTTACCTTTGCCTTAATGTTAGCTCTAGGGCTAGGTACGCTACTGGGCTTTGACCAACTATTCCTACAGTTTCATCTCCTTAGCTTCGCCAATCCGTTCTGGCAACTTGACCCCTCCAAGGACTACCTGATAATGCTTTTCCCCCAGGGTTTCTGGTATGATGCTACTCTGTTCTGTGCCCTAGTCACCATAGCCGGGGCAGTGGTTCTGAGTGGAGCGGCTGGAGTATATTTAGGGAGAACGAAAAGGCAAACCACCTGAAAGGACAAGCATGGAAACAAGAAGGGAAAGACACAGGGCACATGCTAAGGGAATGATACTAGCCACCTGTCCCGATTGCAAGGGAACCGGGAAAGTACCCAAGAAACTCCCCTTACTGGCTAACCCGAAAGCACCATTAACACGTGCTGACAAATTAGGTCTGGAAACCTGCCCAAGATGTAAGGGCAGTGGCCGGCTTGGTGTGGGGTAGGTTTTAAAACCTGAGCTTCAGGGTTACTATCTCAAAGGTCTTTACCTCTAATTCCAGAATATCTGAACCTGCCTCGAGCTCATTCTCTTCTCTTTCCAGAAGGTCGGTGAGCCAGGCTTGCTTTATCGGCTTGAATACCTTTAATTCCGCGTTGGAGGTCTCGCCCTTGGTTTCAAAAAATCTCAATATTACGTCATCACTCTGTTCTGCTTTCTTCAGTGCTGAAAGGATAAGGTTATCTGGCTTAAGCTCGAAGAAGGAAAATTCTGCCGGCAAATCACCCCTGGAGTTAGCGACAAAAGGTATCAGTGAATGATGATACTCCTGAGCCTCCTTATAAACCCTGGCCTGCCGCCAATCACCCTCGTGAAACTGGAGGCCATATTCAAAGGTATAGGGCCTGAGTTCTAAAGCATCCGGGGTAGGGATTAAGGGGCCAGCCGTCCCATCAGCCGAAAGCCCAGATACGCTTCGGAAAAGGGTAATAAAAACGGAGTCCTCCACTATTTCTGATGCTGGTAGTCCCCTATTCATGAAGGTTATCCCCCTCATCCCATCGCTATAATCAAACCAGCTTAGGAAGTGGGGTATGCCACTGGGTTCAAATTTTCCGGTTTTGGCATGAGTTTCAGTTGGCTCAGGAATAACCCCGAATTGTGTCTCACGAAAATAGAGTTTCCTTTCCATTCCGGTCTCAAACTTAACCTTGAGTCTGATATTAGGATATCTATTATCAATCTTAGTGATAAATTCTATTCGGGGTAAGTCCTTAAAGACGATAACCTCCTTGCGAATATCCAGTGTTTTATACTTATAAAGCATTGGAGGAAACCTCTCCTTTAGACGGTAGGGCCAGGTAAGACAGTAGTATTCTTCCTCAAAAATTATTTTTGCGCTTAAAGGTCCACTCTCTATCCTGAAATCCCTGGGTTTAAAGTCGCTATATTGGAATCCACCTCCAGATTCGCTATTTATCACTGTAGGAAACCGGGAGCGATGATAATAAAGGTCGCCACTCTCATCCTCAATAACCAGCTCGTTTCCTTTGACCAGGAGTTTGCCGGCTTTATCAAAGACCTGTATGATACCGGTTTTTGCATCCACCGCCACCTTAAAGAATGGTGTTGCCACCCTTTGTTCCTCAACCTTTATCCCCATCACGGCTTTTTCTCTTTGTGGAACTAGTTGATATACCTTATAACCCAAAGGAGGCACATCGCCTGTAAAACCTATCTTGGCTTGCTTGACAGCACCAGTCTTGCTTCTGTTAACCTCCATTAGTTGGCTTTCTACCCTGCCCGTGCCCTTTATGCCTAGCTCTACCTTCCATCCCTTTGGTGATTTTAAGTTCGTCTCTACCCAATTCCTCATTCCCCAAGCGAGAGGGTTAAACAAGATGATTGCCTTACCACCAGTATTAACCTTGCAGGCAATATAGGCTAAAGATTGGGATTGAAGCTGGCTAAGCTCGGTTTGTAGAGAAGCGAAAATTTGCCTTACCTCCTCATAAATTTCATCAACCCCACAGCCAGAGATAATGTCATGGAAAGCAACAAATAAAATCTTCTTCCACGCCCCGTTCAACTCATCAGTGGGATAATTGGCGCCAAGCAGCCAGGCAATGGTGGCTAACTTCTCTGCGGTGATGAGTAGCCTCTCACACTCCGTAGCTCCCTGTATTATCCAAGCTCGACTAGAGGCTACCTGGGGAAAGACAGTAACCATCTCATCGTCGTACAACTCACCAGCTATAATCTCAAACCTCTTTTCAGTTGTTTCTAGAGCCTGGAAGAACTGACTGGGGGTAGATAGTTTCATCTCCATATTAGGATGAGCCTCATTCCAGTCACCAACCGCCTTAAGGATTTCTGACTGGGGCGGCATTGAGCCACTGCCACATGGCATTAGAATATGGGGGGTAGTGGCATATTTATTAAGGTCAACATAGGATTCCTCCCATCGGTCAAGGTAAAGACCTGCCCGGTAGCCAAGCGGCATCCAGTGGGTTAAAATGGTTGTCCCATCCAGCCCCCGCCACAGAAATTCGCTTTGCAGTATGTCTGCTTCTACCCCACGCCGAAAAGCCAGCCATCTGTAGCCGGCTTTCTTATAAACTTGGGGTAGCTGGCTATTCAGACCGAAGCTATCCGCCGCCCAGGCTACCGGGACTTCAACACCAAATTTCTCCTGACAATACTTTTTACCAAATAGAATCTCTCTTACCAGCACTTCTCCGGTCGGCAGCATAGTATCTGGCATGAGATATTGTCCATCAACTATCTCAAGTTTACCATTCTTTATCATCTTTTTGAGTTCCGACCAGAGCTCCGGGTTCCTTTCCTCAATCGCCTCCAACAGGAAGGTCTGCTCCAGACAAAACCTGAACTCCGGTGCTCCCATCAGTTTAATAACCTCTTGGAGAATAGTCTCATTTATCCTGAGGTACTCCTCCTTAGAGAAAGCCCAGGCGACGTCATAATGGGTATGGGGAACCAGATAAATTGTTTGCATTTTGCTTCCCTCCCGTCATAAGGCAGATTTAATTTGCTCAAGTGACTTAGGTAACTCCGGCTGGCCTAGTCTTGAGCCCTCCCCCAGCTTGGGCATTACCTGTAATATACTTTGCCTAATTATAAGTATGATGATACCTGCGGTCAAAACTGCTGTGAGAAGCTACACTCTATTCTAATTGAATAATGAGCCTGAGTAAAAGGGCTTCAGGCAACCCGGTTAGCAAACCTTGAGATTTGCCCGAAGAGATTGGAACAAGCTTTCACCATCCTTTCTGCAAATTTATTATCGCTCATTTGATTGGCGGTTATCTCGAGTTCTTCA
>Ga0114922_10005737_pt1 | contig 11435 bp, 10 predicted proteins | sample AartaG_FD_100975 | JGI IMG/M metagenome (GOLD analysis project Ga0114922, IMG submission 100975) | Deep subsurface microbial communities from Aarhus Bay to uncover new lineages of life (NeLLi) - Aarhus_00045 metaG | ecosystem: Environmental > Aquatic > Marine > Oceanic > Sediment | place...
AGATAGACGTGACCACATGGAATCGTTGATCCGTTTTGTAAAGGCCAGGGCTTTCATCCCCCTCTGTGTCAGGCTGTAGAATTTCTTCCGTTTTCCCCCTCTCTCAGGTGTAGGTTCTCCGATTATTGTCTCCAGGTATCCAGCTCTGGCAAGACGGCTCAAGGGGACGTAGACGGCACCGATAGTCCAGTCCACACCGGTTTTATCAATGATATGTTTTCTGATGGTGACACCATAGGCATTGTCCTTTAAGCGGAAGACAGCCAGGAGAATCAGCTCTTCAGGTTTGGATAATATCTTCATGTCATCCTCATATTTAATTTTAAAAATCTTAATACGGCATTTTTTCTCGTTTGAGAATAAACTTTATATATTTATACGTAAATATACTTATTTTGGTTGAAATTTTTTTTAAAAAAAAAGAAATGGACAGGAAAAGCTTATTTCCTGAGCCACATTTTCTTGAGGATGAAGGGCTGGGCAGAGATGATCCGCAAGGTTTATGAGATAGACCCTCTGCTGTGTCCTTCCTGTGGAGGCAGGATGTCCATTATCTCTTTCATAGATGATCATAAAGTTATTCACGGAATCATCGGCCATCTCAAACTGACCTTCGAAGCGAAACGCCCACCTCCGCCTCATAATGTTCAAAAAGAACTCTTGATGGCAGCCGAGGAGAGTGGGGAGTATTTCTGAGGGCCCTGTGGCTGTTTTTTTCAATTTTGAGGGAAAAGCCTATTAAAAGGCTGAGTGTGGGACTGGTTTTAGCGAATTGTTGCGATTTGGTGATCATTGATCCCCCTGTCCTCACTGTGCTCCTTTCATCTCAGACTGTCAGGGGGGAGAAATTACGAAAAATTGTTAGATATTTCGGGCCTGCTCAAAAAAGAAAATCGGCTGCCAAGGCGACGGCTTGTTCCTAGTCGTATCGCAAGGTTTCCGCCGGATTCGTCGAGGCCATTTTAAAAATCAGGGCACCGATGGTGACCAGGATGACCAGAAACAACAGAATAAAGGCGATGAAAAAGGCTTCGACGGGGAAACCGGCCCGGTAGGGATATCGGTTGAGCCACTGTCGCATAATGACATATCCCGTAGGCCAAGCGAGAAGATTGGCTGCGGCTCCGAGGAGTAGAAAATTTCCGGAAAGCCGCATACAGAGCGAAGCCTTCGAAGCTCCCAAAACGCGCCGGATTCCGACCTCCTTGATTTTGCGGTTGACAATAACCATGGTCAAACCGATGAGTCCCATGGAGGTTATCAGAATGACGAGGGCCGAGGATATCTGAATAATGGCGTTCCATCGTCGCTCCTCCACGTATTGGTCGGAAATCATTGAATCCAGGAATTTATAGATGAATGGCTTGTCAGGCCGGAGTTGGCTCCAAATGTCCTTGAGGGCGGGAATCGTCCCGCCTGCGGAGCCGGCAGCGATTCGGACCAGAATGGTGCTTACACGGGGAGAGAGTAAATGAAGGGCAGGTTCGATTTCGAAATGCATAGATCTATAGTGATAGTCATCGATAACCCCCACAATCCGTAGCGGCGAGTTCGCCGACCCGATTGTCTCTCCCAGCGGATGCTCGATTCCGGCGAGGCGGACGAATCGTTCATTCACGATGACAGGATTGATTCCTTCGGGATAATCGGATTGGAAATCCGCCCCTTCCAGAAAAGTCATTCCGAGGGTGTCAAAGTAGCCCGCAGACACTTCGGAGAAGCTGAAATGGATCCTTTTGTCCCGGTATCGTATGGTTCCTTCGCCCGGCCGTTCGGCGAACACAAAGACGCACCCGCCGACGGATTTAACCGAAGTCAGGGTCGAGGCTTTTTCCTTAAACAGCCGATATGCTTTTTCCGAAGCGGCCGGATCCCGCTCTTGGTTGTCGATAACGATCAGATCCCGGCTGTTGAATCCCAGATCCCTTTCTTGAATGAACCGGATCTGGCGCGACATGGTCAGGGTCGAGATCAGGAGGAGAACGGCGATCGAAAATTGAACAATGATGAGGACGCGCGAAAAAAGGCTTTTTTTCCCGATTCTCCGCTCCCCTTTGAAAATCCGGACTGGGTTCACGCCGGCCAGGATAAGGGCAGGGTAGGATCCCGCCAGAACGCCGACGATGACCGTCAGGAGTACGACGATTCCCGCTATGGGAAGGGTCATCAGCTCAGCCGGAAAAAAACTCTTGTTGGACAGCGAGTTAAACAGGGGGAAAAAGAGTCCGGCCAGGATGATGCCCAGGGCCATGGAAAAGGCGACGGTGACAATTGATTCCCCCCAGAATTGGCGCAGAAGATTTTTCCTGTCGGCGCCTAAAACCCTCCGCATCGCGATTTCAACGGTCCTCCGGGAAGCCCGACCGGCAGACAGATTGGTGAAGTTGATGCCGGAGACGAGCAAAAGAAGAAGCCCGATCATTCCCAGCACGATGGATTTAGAAGCGCTGCTTCTCAATTCCCCTCCGATGTTCTGGGAATGGAAATGGATGTCCTTGATATTTTGGAGCCAGAACGTGATAGTCTCGCCTTCCTTCATCCATGTCCCATGGGCCTTTCGCTCATCGATGACCTGAGCGAAGTAGCGCCGGACGAAATCGCGGAACCGGGCGTCGACGTCCGCAGAATCGACTCCGGGCCTCAGCTGGACATATGTTTCGGCCAGGTTGCCGGTCCACCGCCTGAGGACATCTGGTCCCCAGAACATATCCGCATTGGCGATGGATATGAGAATCTCAAACCGGATCGTTGAATTCGCCGGGGCGTCTTCCAGGATTCCAGCAACGCGGAAATCCTTCTTTTTCTGATCAAAAGAAATGGTCAGAGAGCGTCCCAGCGGATCTTCCTGGCCGAAGTACTTGGCGGCTATAGATCGGGTCAAAAAAACGGCATTCTTGTCGGCCAGAGCAAGCCGGTTGCCGCGAATGACACGGAACGAGAACATCTCTAGGAAAGCGGGATCAGCCAGGTACAACCGTTCCTGGGACAGAACGGCGCCGTATTGGATCACACTCCACATCCAAGCGAAACGCGTCGATCGCTCGACTTCAGGGAAAAATTCCTCTGTTGCCGGGCCGACGGCCGGAGGAATGAATCGATAGGTATACGGGAAGTAATGATCGGTATTGATGATCGAGTACAGTCTCTCGGCATTCTCGTGACATTGGTTGAAGGAGAGTTCATCCGCAACAAACAGATAGATCCATAAACCGCACGCTAAGGCGATCGACAATCCGAAGATGTTGATGGCTGAAAGTGCTTTTTGTCGCAGGATATTCCGGACTGCTAGACGAATATAATTTTTTATCATATCGATCCTCCAAAATGCATTTTCTTTCAGAGATCCCGGAAGAGAACGGGCAAATTGTCGCCAGTACCAACGCCGAGCTACGGCCGGGCCTTCCGTCCGAACGATTTCTTGGAACTCCTCATCGAAATCTCCGATCATGGCAAGGAAAACGTCCTCACGGTTGAGCATCCGCAATAAGCACCGCAGAATTCGAGGTGGTTGGTGTGAAGCCATGGATGTCATTCGGCTTTGGCCAGGAGGGCGTTCCGGGGGATCGCCTTCCAGAGGCGCTCATCGGACTCGTACGCTCGCCGCAAGGCATCCATTCCGGTCGGCAGGATGCTGTAGTATATTTTTCTCTTCCCTCCACGTGGTTGGGTCTGTTCCCCGATCGATTTTTGAATGTATCCCTTTTTATGAATCTGGTAAAGGACGCTGTAAAGGTTGCCCAGTGAAATCTCTTTCTGGAGTTCCTGTATCATGAATTTTCGAATAGCGTACCCGTAGGCTTTACCCCTGAGAAGCCATATGGCGATCAAGACCGTTTTTTCCATTTTAGTCAATTCATCCATGATCATATCCTCCGAAAAAGTATTCTGATTTTCAGAATACATGTTTTCCGCTGTATTGTCAAGATGAAAATAGCCGTGATCAAATCTGTCTATGTGAAGACGCGAGAGCGGGGAATTTTCGGAAAAAAGCCCCACGAGGTCTTCTCTCTGCTTCTCCAGAAAAAGCTCATCGGCCATCTCAAACTGACTTTCGAAGCGAAACGCCCACCTCCGCCTCAGCTTTTCCAACAGGATCTCCTGCGGGCAGCCGAGGAGAGTGGGGAGTATTTCTGAGGGCTTCAGGGGTTGTTTTCTGTCTATTCGAGGGCCGAGTCTATCTTTAGCCTATTGGTTTGGATGTTTTGTTTGAATTGTGATGCTTTTAGAGTCCTTAACCGTGTCCTTTCAGGTATGATAATCTTATTTCAGGACGTCAGATGGTAGAAAATGGGGAAAATTGTGTGGGATTTGCCGCAAGCCCAAAAAGGAAATTCCTATCTTTTTAACTTGACATTCTGCTCGGTATTGCTTATTGTATGCATGTAAGATTGTAAGAATTCAAGGAAGTAAGGAGATAATATGAATTACACGGAAACCGCTAAAGTCACATCAAAGGGACAGGTGACGATCCCTTCAATCATCAGAGAGATTCTCAAATTAGAACCCGGATCAACAATCATATTCAAAGTTACAGAAAAGGGCGTTCTTTTATCTCCATGCAAGATTATCGAGGAACCAACTTATACCGCAAAGGAATGGAGAAAAATCGAAAAAATTGTGACTGAAAGAGGAAAAGCATATAAAACCGCCCGATCTGCCAAGAAGCATCTCGATTCCTTATGAGATTTGAATTCAAACCCTCCTTTGACAGATCTGTTAAATCGCTTCCCTCCGAAACAAAACAAGAAATTAAGGAGTTATGTATAAATCTGATAGATATGCTATCGAGTGGGCGTAGTCTCTCCACTGGATTAGGCCTCAAAAATCTGAGAAAGAATTTCTGGGAAATTAGAAAAGGGCTCAGACTCAGGATACTTTTCCGATGGAAAGGCGACCTTGTCGAATTTATACTCGCCGGGACTCATGAAGACATCAAGGATTTCTTAAAAAGATAAGCCTTCTCAGGCTATCACTCAATCGGCAAAAGCCACAGGTTCGAATCCTGTATTGTCCATTAAATCATTTATCCAACTTACTCGATTCCCCTCTTCGACAAAACCTCAGGTGTGATCTATATTAGGGATATATTTTGAGAATGCCGCGCAGCTAATTATTTACAAATAAACCAGATACAAAATTTGCTATCAATATGGCAAAGAAACTATAATAATCATTCGTTGACCATATGATTCATAAACTCCATTCTTTTCTTCAGCAGCCATTCCCATTTGGAATGCCCCGAAAGCGGCTAATATTCTCTCTTGTTGGGGTCGGCCTGTTTGTTTCGTTATTTCTTGTGATTTTTCAACCTTTTGGTTCAAGTAGTTATATTCAGGAAGGCAGGATATGGGTTTTGTGGGGTTACGGATTTGTTACTTTTCTGGTTTTAATGTTCGATATGCTTCTTTTGCCGAGAATCTTTCCGGGAATTTTTGACGAAACAAAATGGAATGTGTTCAAGGGAATACTTTTCCAGTTCTGGCATATTATTTCTATTGGAACAGCTAATATTTTATATTCGTACTATATTGGTGGGAAAGAATTAAGTTTTTCAACAGTTGCAGGTTTCTTCCTGATAACCTTATCCATAGGTTTTTTCCCAATAACAATCAGCATTTTATCAATTCATTATTACCTGCTAAAAAAATATGCTGAATCAACAAGAAAAATAAACGAAAGAATTATTTCATCTGAGAATCAGAGAAAAGAAGATATTGAAAAGCTCCCAAGCGTGGTTATCACTTCTGAGAGCGGGAAAGAGAAAATTGAGATAGACCTGAATGACCTTCTTTTTATTAAATCAATCGACAATTACGTTGAAGTCTACAGGAAAGACCGAGAAAATATAAAAATAATCCTCCTGAGAAGCTCATTAAAACGGATTGAAGAGAACTTGAAAGAGTTTCCATTCTTATTCAGGTGCCACAGGACATATCTGGCAAACGTAAACAACATTTCCAGGGTAACAGGGAATTCCCAGGGATATAAGTTGATTTATGATGGTGTCGAGTACTATATTCCGGTTTCCCGCAGTTCATCTAAAAGACTTCTTAGTATATTCTCCTGAATTCCTGATCAACTGCTTGGCTCCCCATGCATATACTCTTTTTTGCCTGAGCGTGTCTTATCTCAATCCCCTGTCATTACACTGTGCAATTCATCCCAATTCTTTGCATTTCATACCAGGTTTGTTTTTTCCGGGTTAAAAGTGCCGTATATTATTTAAGAGAACGTAAAAAATTAAAATGAAAATTTGGAAAAACACAAATTAACAATTTGAAAAGGAGAAAAAACATGAAAAGTCTATTTACATTCTTGCTATGTTTCGTACTATCCCATCCCGGTCAAGGTCAAACCAACATATTGCCAAGGCCCTCAGGAGAACATTCTGTTGGGGTATGTTATCTCTATTTTTCCGATGAAAGCCGGAAAGAACTGTTCGATAACAGCGGGCAAAGCAGCAGGGAAATTACAGTAAAAGTGTGGTATCCGACAGATAAAAAATCAAATCCGCAACCTTACCTGCTTAATGCTGAATTTGCTATAAAATATTGCATGTTTCCTGAAATATTCAGAGACCTCAAGACAAATTCCGGTCGTGACTTGCCTGTATCGTCCGGGGAAAAAAAATACCCTGTTTTAGTCTTTTCTCATGGATGGGGTGAACATTTTTCGCAAAACTCAATTCTGATGGAAGAACTTGCAAGTCATGGATATATTATTTTTAGTGTTGCTCATCATTATGAATCCAGATATTCTGAATATCCTGACGGGCGAATAATTCATATTGATTTTAACAGTCTCAGGTTCCAAAAGATCTGGAAGGAGCAGCAAAATCCAAAAGCGATGGAATTGATACTTAAACAGTATAATGCCAGAAATGACGAGGAACGCATGCAGATTTTCCTGGAAATTAGCAACTTATTGCCTACATGTTTAAAAGAAAGTCCGAAGTACTGGGCAGAAGATATTTCATTTACTATTGATCAATTAAAGGATATAAACAGTGAAAATAAGATATTAAGGAACAAATTGAATTTAGACAAGATTGGCGTATTTGGTATGTCCATGGGAGCTATTGCATCGAGTGAAATCTGTCTGACAGATAAAAGAATCAAAGCAGGTATCAGTATTGAAGGCGGATTACACGGTTCATTATTGACCGATATGAAATTGCAGCAACCTTTTTTATTTCTGAATGGCAAAAAGTTTTTAGGATATGGTGAATTATTTACCGGTAAATCATTAACGGATTGCTACTCAATGAGTGTAAAAAATGCGGATCATTATAGTTTTACAGATTATTCCATTTATCCCTATCCACTAGCAAAATCATTAATGGGAACCATTGATGGTAACAGAATAATTGAAATAACGAATGTAATAATCCGTGCTTTTTTTGATAAATACCTCAAAGAGAATAAAGAAATTGACTTAATGGTCGAGGCAAAAAAATATCCGGAAATTGAGACAGTTGCAAATATTTATCAAAATTAAACTTTAACAGCCGTTGAAACTTAACCTGCAGTCAGCTTGCTTTTTTTATGCCGGCATGTCCACTCCAGTGAGATTTTGACATGCTGCCTGAACTGCTATTAGGAGGGCAGGTCAAAATGCAGGCCTTCGTCAAGCCCCCAGAAACGGGCCTCACTTCCTCAGTGAGGCTTTGGTAAAAATATGCTCCGGGATGTCGGCATTCAGCTCAATAGATTCGAGGAAAAACTCCGTTCCTTTCCCGCTTTTGAGTTCATCCTTAAAGATAACATGGGTCGGTATCCAACGGTTTTGGATCCGGCTGACATCCACTACGGTAAAGGTCTTGAGAAGCTTCCCGCTTTTGGCAAAACGTTCCTCTTTCAGGGAAACACCCAGCTCCTTATCGATATCTCCAGCTATCTGTGTTTGCGTCAGGTTTAAATGGGGCTTGATCTTTTTTGTTAATTCATCGATCGCAGGGGCATAATTATCCTTTGGTCCGATCGCTGTCTCAGAAGCTAATGTCTCCCATTTCCCTGCCTTTTGGATTCTTATGTTTATCCGAAATTCACCCCCAGACAGGGCATAATATCCTTGAATGACATGATTAATAGGCTTCAGTCTTGCTATAGAATTCAAAACCTCAGGAGAATAGCTGCGCGCATCCTGCTGATCGAGTTTTGCAAGCACGTCATCTCGCTCACTGATGGGAATCACATATAAATATTTGGATTGCTCCAAGTCCGTAATCAACAGGTCTGAGAGGGCTTCACGCATGTAATCTAATTCTTTATCTCCTGTATTGTTCTTTAAATAAAGGATGGCCACACGGGGTTTATCTGTCGGGATGTCAAGAGGAGGAGCTTTTTGTCTGAGGACACCGAACCATAAAAACCCCAAAAGGATGACTAAGACTGCAAGCGAAGCAAAGGCCAAGATTCTCTTCTTAAAAAGAAGTGAAAGAAAAGAGTCTCGTCGCGGACGGATTTTAGTGCCGAGGGGGAAGCTTTGCTCGATATTCTTCAAATCAGCAAGAAGTTCCACAGCTGTCTGGTATCTTCGCTCCTTGTTCTTCTCCATACAGATCAGGATAAGGCGGTTGAGATCATCCGAGATCTCCTGATTTCGCTTTCTGGGATCGAGAGGAAGCTGAGCTTTATGTTTCAGGGCCACGCTGAGTGCCGTATCTCCCTTGAAGGGAACGCTTCCTGTCACCATCTCGTAGAGGATGACGCCAAGGGAATAGATATCCGATCTGTGGTCTGCTTCCCGGCCTTCAGCTTGCTCTGGAGATATATAGTCAGGGGTTCCTATAATCACACCGGTCTGGGTCACACCCGGCGCTTCGAGAGAACGGGCGATCCCAAAGTCCATTATTTTGGCATTGCCCTTTTTGTCGATCATGATGTTCTGGGGCTTCAAATCACGGTGAACGACTCCCAGCCTGTGCGCCTCGGCCAATCCCTCACAAACTTGCATAGCAATACTTATCGCCTCGTCTGCCGGCAACTTCTCTTTGTTGCGGATTAAACTTTTAAGGTCTTCTCCCTCAAGATATTCCATACTGATATAAGAAGTCTCTTCTCCCTTTTCCAAATGGAACATCCGGCACACATTTTTGTGGGAAATCTTTCTTGCGAGCTTGAGCTCGTTGCTGAATCTTTCTAAGATTTTCTCATCAGCAGCAATTTCCGGCTTTATCAGTTTGATGGCCACTTCCTCGTCTATCTGCGTATCGAGTGCCTTGTAAACCGCACCCATTCCCCCTCTACCCAGTTCTTCGATAATCTGGTATCGCCCTGCAAACGTGGAACCTATGGCCAATCCCTTTGCAGCCGTTTGTAGGGTTTTGGTGACACCGATATCTTCGGTTGGGTTCAGAGGTGTGGCACATTCGCTACAGAATTTTGCTGTATCCGGATTTACGGATTGGCACTTCGGACATTGTGTTGCCACTTCTTCCCCTTATCTGGTCAGCAAAATATTATCAAGGAACTGGAGACGTGTCAAATTGTGACCATATTGTGACCACTTTAGGTATACTTTCCCATACCTAGGTATACCTACAGATACCTAGACTCAACTCTGTAAGTTGCTGATAAGACTGACTATTACTTTGTTTTCAGGAGGTTAGCGAAAACGCTGATATCTGATTCGAAGTCCACCGATCTATCCACTGAGCTACGGGCGCACCAAAAGAAGAGACCATATTGTATCGATTATATTAGAATTTGAACAAAAGGGGCTTGACATAGTTCTAAATTTTCATTATATTTCGTATTGTTGTTATTATTAGCAACAATTTGAAATATATTTGAAGAACATCAAGTAATGAAATTTACCCAATTCAAAGACGCTCTAAAAGACTTCACCGTTTTTTCATTCAGCGACATTAGGTTGATCGATCCTCACTTTCACAGGCGGAGACTTGTCGAATGGCAGGAAAAAGGATATATCAAAAAGATAGCCAAGGGTCACTATGTTTTCGCGGATCTGACTATCGATGAAAATATATTATATGAAATCGCCAACCGCTTATACAATCCTTCATATGTATCTCTTGAATCTGCTTTGTCTTATTATCAGGTCATTCCAGAAGCTGTTTATGGGATCACTTCAGTTTCCACCCGCCGGACCTATTCCTTTTCTACTCCTTTCGGAGAATTTCATTACAGGACGATCAAACCTGGCTTCTTTTTCGGTTACAAAATTACAATCTTTGACTCCAAGTCTTTTAAAATTGCTGACTTGGAAAAAGCGTTGATCGATTTTTTCTATCTTCATCCAAACCTAAAATCTGAGAGCGATATTATTTCTTTGCGTTTTAATACAGAAATCTTCATGGAGAAAATCAACCACCAGAAACTTCAAAAATATCTTCGGAAATTATCAAAGACCGCCTTATCTGAGCGGATTTCAAAATATCTGGAATTCGTGACCAAAAATTTATAGGCCAAATCAAATGTTAGACATCAAGCAGATCGAAACTTTCTATCCAGATTTCTTGAGACCCTTTAAAAAAAACATGCTCCGGGAGTATCTTCAATACAAAATCCTCGAGGCCCTGTTCGCCTCTGCTTTCGGAAACAGCCTGTCCTTCATGGGAGGGAGTGCCATCCACATGCTCCACGGCAACAACAGATTTTCTGAAGATTTAGATTTCGACAACTTGGGTTTTCTGCCAAACGATTTCAATGCAGTCGTTTATCAAATTGTGAAACGATTAAGCCTCCAAGGATACAATATAGAATCGAAAATTGTCATAAAAAAAGCATTCAGAGCAAATTTGAAGTTCTCCGAAATTCTTTATGAAAATAGAATAACAAAACATATACATGAAAAACTTTCCATTCAAATCGATACAGAGCCTCAAAATTTCTATTATTCTAAAGACCAATTTATTCTGAACAAATTTGATGTGTTCCAAAGGATCAATGCTGTTCCTGTTGATCTGCTGTTGTCACAAAAGATCTTATGCATTTTTACTAGGCCACGTTTAATGGGCCGGGATTTTTATGACATCCTTTTTCTGTTTGGAAAAACAAACCCCAATTTTTCCTATCTTGAGGAAAAAATCGGCATTAAAGATTCTGTCACTCTCAAGAAACGATTGCTCGAAAAATGCAAACGGATTGATTTCAACCAATTAGCCAGAGATGTAATCCCCTTTCTTTTTAATTCAGGAGATGCAAAAAAAATCTCTTTGTTCCCAGATTACATCAAAAACAAAGAATTTTAAGGAATTTCGTTTTTGCGCTTGAATTATAAGAATTTCGTTTTTGTGCTTGTGACAAATCTCTCATAATTTTTCCCAATTTCCACCTGCTGACATCCTAGAATGAGGATATCACACCGAAAACAACAAGGTCAATGACTCAAAAAGCGATACAAATTGCAAAATCCGCGTGTCTTGCAGGAAAACATCAGCAGCCGCTCTTCCCCACAGTCGGGACACCGGA
>Ga0114922_10005738_pt1 | contig 11434 bp, 8 predicted proteins | sample AartaG_FD_100975 | JGI IMG/M metagenome (GOLD analysis project Ga0114922, IMG submission 100975) | Deep subsurface microbial communities from Aarhus Bay to uncover new lineages of life (NeLLi) - Aarhus_00045 metaG | ecosystem: Environmental > Aquatic > Marine > Oceanic > Sediment | place: Aarhus...
ACCGATACCTACCTGGAAACCTCCTGCACGGCTATGTTTACCTTTGCAGTGGCCAAGGGGATCAATGAAGGATGGATTAACCATGTCTATGGTCCGGTGGCGATAACCGGCTGGAATGCGACCACCACACGCGTACTCGAAAACGGTGCGGTTGACGGCACTTGCGAAGGCACGACATTCGCACATGACAACACATATTACTACCATCGCGGCAAAAGCATTTACGCCACCCATGGCTATGGTCCCGTGCTCTATGCCGGTGCTGAAATGATCCGTCTGCTGCAAAATGATAAAATTGAAGTGCAGACCGCCAGAACAAACTCCCGGAACAGCACCTTCCACTATCGCCTAAAAAGCGAGTGGCCCGAGAAGTAGGCTCTGGACTTTAGCTTGAAAGCGTTTTTTCCAAAAACTGCACAATGTACGTCCCCGTCCGTTCGAACCAGGGGTCAAACAACCAGAATGAGTGAGGAGCGTCATCGAACGTATGGATTTCGCTGTAGATTGAAAACATGTCCAGTTTCTCGACCACCTCATCCCTGCCGGAATGAAAGCGAGGCTGGGAGCTGTTAATGAACAGGATGGGCGGCGAATTTTCATTCACATAATAGACCGGAGAGGCCTCTTTCCAAAGCTCAGGCTTCTCGGAATATCGCCCCCCAGGCCACCATCATCGCCCTGACTCTGGACAAGGCCCCACCCAAACCCGAGCACATCGATGTCCCCCGGGCTGTGATCGAGAACAAGGGTAAATAATGGGGTCGAGTGCCAATTTGTACTTATCAACGTGGGTCTCACCAGTTCGCGTCTAATTCCGACAGAATGGCCTCGATGCGTTGGCGTTCCGGAGAGCGGAAGCGATGAAAGGGTTCGGCCATGAAGTCGTTGCAGATGCCTTTAATGGATAGAGCGCATTTGAGCCCTTTGATATAACTGGAACTGAAATGGCCCACGCCATATAAAGTCGTGCTGACATGGATGACTTTTTGTTGCAGTTTTTTAACGTCCTCCAAATCCCCCTGGATGGCAGCGTTATAGAGTTGCACATACAGTTGAGGATAGAGATTGGCGCCGCCGTTGACACCGCCATGCCCCCCCAGCAGAATTGTTTCGGCCAACAGTTCTTCCGGACCGACCAACAAGGTGAAATCCTGGTTGTTACGCAAGACCCGTTGCAACTGGTGGAAATAGGTCATGTTGCCGGAACTGTCCTTGAGTCCGACTACCCCGTCAATGGTGGAAGCCTTAACGATCGTGGCGGGTTCAAAGATCAGCTTGGTGGTGCTGGGCATATTATAGAGGAAGGTGGGCAAAGGTAACTTTACCACCAGGTGTTCCAGGTATTCCAAAAGCTCCGGTTGGCCGGCCGTGAAATAATAGGGTGGGGCCAGCACCACGGCCTGGGCCCCGGCTTCGGCAGCATAGTCCGCCATGGCGATGGACTCGGCAAAGGCGGTGTCGGTGATTCCTACCAATACTGGGACACGCCCCTGGACCTGCTGACAGGTGTGGGAGATCACTTCCTGTCGCAGCCTGTGACTGAGGCTGGGCGCCTCGCCGGTGGTGCCCAGAATAAAGAGACCATGTACACAACCGGACAGGATATGCTCGATCAGTCGCTCCAGCCCGACATGGTCCAGTTCGTCCTGGGCTTTCAGTGGTGTCACCATGGGTGGGATGATACCGCACATAGGACTGGGCAGATTTTGTGACGTTGTCATGGATGATTCCTCTTCAGTCGATATATTATGGAACTGAGTACTATCCCGGCCAGGAGAATGGTGAGTGTACCCAAGACCGGGATCAGGAAATTATGTAATGGACTCTTTAAGGAGCCCGGTATCCAATGGGTCTGGGTGGACAGGGTCATCCAGGCCATGATTAATGCACCGAGGATCACACTAACCGCGGCCACGGGATTGTGGACCTTTCTGCTGATCATACCCAGAAGGAAAAGCCCGATCATGCCCCCGCCCAGGATGCCCGCCAGGGTCCACCAGATATCCAAGATACTTTCAGACGTGCGAGTCAACAGGATCGCCACGCCCGTGCCGAGGACGCCCCAGAAGATAGTGGTCAGATAAAGGGCCTTCATCAGGTGTCTTTCATCGGCCTTGGGCCAGATAAACCGCTGATACCAGTCCGTAACCAGGAGGGTGGCTGAGGAATTGAGGCTGGTTGAGACCGTGCTCATACCCGCCGCGAAGATGGCGGCAATGAGCAGGCCCGTGACGCCCTGGGGCAGCATGCGTCCAATGAAGTGAGGAAATACGCCGTCACCGATGTCCTGGTCCGTAAGGCCTTCTGCTTTATTCTGACGTTGGGTATCGAAGTCAGCGGACTGTCGGTTAATGCCCTCGTGGACCAGTCGCTGTTCGGCCACGATTTGTTTGACTTCATGGCGATAGTCGGGCCGTACCTGATAAAAGGCATACAGTTGCGTGCCGATAAAGAAGAAGAGAGCAGATAGCGGGATATACAGCAGCGCTCCAATCCAGATACTCTTGCGTGCCTCGCGATCGGACTTGGAGGCGATATAGCGTTGGATATAGCTTTGATCAATACCGAAGTTCTGCAGGTTGATGACAATGCCGTAGACCAATACCACCCAGAAAGTCGATTCAGTTAAGGAAGGACCAAAGTCACCGAGTGAAAATTTGTTATTCTGAGCGGCGATTTGAAAGATCTGACTGGGTCCCTCGGGCATGTTAAAAAGAATCAGGATAGAGCAGACTGCCGCACCCACCATCAGGACAATGGCCTGCAGGGCATCGGCCCATATCACCGCTACGATGCCACCGACAAAGGCATAGACCGTCACGGAGATGCCTGTAAAGAGGATAATCCAACGGATATCCTTTTGCAGCAACACACAAAGCGGCATGGCCATTAGGTACATCACCACGCCCATGCGAGCCAACTGGGTTAGGATATAAAAGAAGCTGGCATAGATCCGGGCCCAGGGGCCGAAGCGACTTTCCAGATGGGCATAGGCTGAGACATCGCCGGTGCTGCGGTAGTAGGGCATGAAGAAACGTACGGCCAGCCAAGCGGCAACAGGCAGTGACAGGCTGAAGACAAAGGGATTCCAATTGGCGGCATAGGCCTTACCCGGCAGGGCCAGAAAACTAATGCTACTGAGATAAGTGGCCAGAATCGATAGACCGCAGGCCCAGCCCGGTAATGATCGACCGGCGGCCATAAAGCCCTCGGTATTGCGGCTCTTGCGGTAGAAGTAAAAGCCGATCGACATGGTGCCCAGGAAATAGGCCGCCAGTACCATCCAGTCCAGTGATGTAAAGTTGGAATCCATCTTTTTAGATTAAGCTCCAATTTGGGTAAGCATGATTAATAAGCCCACTACAGCTACTGCTATCACACACGAGATCAGAAATCCCCAGAAGTCGGTGCGGGTCCATTTATGAAACTCCCATGAGGATTTAGGGAACAGTTTCTTACGGTCTAAATCACCTGGATGTTGTACCGACGAGGCCAGTGCTCGGGTATCGGCCTCAGGATCAGTTAACACCGGAGTCTTCATCTTGGCGTAGAAACGGTCCAGCCGGTCAGTTGCATCCGTACTTGTCCGTAGAGAGACTCCGATCAAAATCAGAAAAGGCACCAGGGTGCGGATAAGAATACGCAGAGTTTCGTTTAAGGCATAGCAGTTGTCATGTAAAGCAAGACCGAGTCGGTCCAATAGGACCAATTCCAGACTCAACATGCCGCTGCCGTAGGCCCGGCCTTGAGAATCTTGTTTGATACCCTTGGTCCAGAAGATAGAGCGCCTGGGATGTTGAAAGGTCTTGGTGAAGCTTTGACCCAGTTCCAAGTGTGCAGGTTGAGGGGTACTCTGTTTTTCCAAATCGCTCAGTGTCTGCCATTGCTTGATATCCTGCTGTCGCTGTGTAACATCCATTTCGCGGGCCTGGTAGGTACGCATGATAGTCTGGGGCTCAGTGGTTTTAAGCAGGTTTGTTTGTGTTCTCAAGCCTGGCAATAGGATAGGCAGCAGTATGGGCAAAGCAAAGAACAGAAGAGCCGTGACGATGATGGAAGACCAGGCTCCGGTTTTGTTTGCTCGGCGCCATTTCATCCCCAGCCAGAAACTGGCGGCCACCATGACATTAAGTTCCCACCAGAGTTTGAGCTGTTGCAGGATGGTGTCGAACTGCGTGGCAATCAGGGCGCCTCCGATCACGACCAGGGCCCCCAGCCAGCGTCCTATCATGACATAGTGACGTTCTGAATGATGTGGGAATAGCGGGTGATAGATGTTGTGCGTCAGGAGACTTGATCCGGTGATCATGAGGCAGTCTGCAGTGCTCATCAAAGCGGCCATAAGACAGGCGATCATCAGTCCAACCAGCCCCAGGTTCAGCGGACCTAACAAATCGAGTGTGGCATAACCCCAGACCAGATCCGGATTATGCACTTTGTCATGGTAGAGGACCACGGCCGATAGGGCGAAGAATCCCCATAGGACCGTGCAGAACCGTTTAATATAATTGCCCGCTACAAAGCCAAAGCGGCATTCGTATTCGCCCTTTGCCGAGGCATTCGCAACTAAGGAGTTGGGTTGGATCACGACATTGATGGTGACCATCAAGGTTAAGGCGGCAATGTAATACCAGGCAAAGTCCATGGCCGCGGGCGAGCCAAAGATCTCAAAGAAGGACTCCGGCAGTTGGGCATGCACGGTGGCCAGGGCATCTAAAGGACCGTTGCCACCATGGATAGCATTGATCTTGGCCCAGGCAAAGGGAAATAACAACACCGAGAGAATGATAATAAAAATGCCTTGCAGGGCATCAGTGAGAAAGGCCGCTTCCAGACCGCCGGCCACGGCATAGACCAATACCACGCCGCATACCACCCAGATTAAGATATTGGCATTTATGTAGGAAAAGAGCTTGCGCGGCTGCAGTTGGGTTAATTTGTGCAGTAGGGTTTTCTGTGAGGGAGTAAGCGTCTGGTAGTCTTGGGCCTGAAGCTGCTCTAAGCTTTGGGCTTGGTCATATTCCAGTCGCTCGGCCGCGGTCAGTACCTCCAAGGGTTTGGGAGTTAAGGCAACAATGGTTTTGGTCATGGCGGCAAAACCCACTGAAATGATGGTCATCATCCCAACCGAGCCGATCACGGCATACACGCCGGCCATGGCCTTGGATCCGTAGCGTTCTGCAAAGAAGTCACCCAAGGTTAGAATGCGCAGGCGTCGCATCCAAGGCATCACCAACCAATACATGGGTGTGGCCACCAGGTACAGCAGGGAACTCCAGACGCCGGCAATACCGTTACTGAATGTAGTGGTCGTGACACCCACGGCATTGTCCGCAGACGTACCCTGGCCGAAGGCGGCAAAGGTTTGAATGAACTTGCCAAAGCGACGTCCGGCTAGAAAGTAGTCTTCTACATTACGAACGCGGCGCGAAGCCCAAATACCAATACCGATCACCACGGAGAAATACAGGGCAATGATGAAGATATCAATGGCTGGCAGGCCAAACATACTATGTTGCCTCCCGCTTGGCGTTTTGTCGCAATTCACCCGCAGCCTCGAAGATGGCACTGATCTGCTCGTCCGTTACCGTATCGTCCATGTTGATACAGCATAGACCGGTGAGAGCAGGATCTGATGAGTCTCGGGCTAACCTGTGAACCAGGATGTGAATTTGGTCGGGGCTTCGTTCACGCAGCTTGACCGGGTCTAAACGCAGGTTTAAAAATGTTTGGGGCAGGGCCTGATGCAGGATCTGTACGTCACTACCGGAACCGACATCCACAAAGTGTAATCCCGGAATCTTGGCAAAGGCTGCCTCTGGATCAACGTGCAGTTGTTCTTGTTGGGCACAGATGACTTGAGGCGGATGACCGTCACGATAATCCACCCGGCAGCCCAACATCTCTTGCAGTAGATACCCCGCCGCTAAATGCACGGGCCCAATTTCGGGATGGGTCTCTTGTGAACCCAAGCCATATTGTCCCCATCGCTCAGGAGCTAGGACGATGTCAACAGGATATACCGGATTGCTTTGCATCCTCATTTAAAAGTTAGAGTTCAGAACTCAGGAATCAGAATGTTACGTTTGGCATATTTCATGGATTTTCTCATAAACCTCTGCTTGTTCTTGGGGTGTGTTGCAGTAGGTAACTACTATCAGCTTCATACCCGGTTGCCATAGAGCTTTGACGGTTTTGAGTATGGTTTCTGTGTTGCCCACCATGCGGGCATTCAATACTACGCCGCTGTTACAGAAGGCTTTGGTAAAACTTATACTGTCATTGGGAGCCGGATCGGTTTGGCCGGTAAATGCTCCATCAACCATAACGAGATTGCTAATCTCCTTAATAATTGTCAGCTTATCCGTCCATTTACCGCAGGAATGCACTACTGAGCCGCCAAAAGATTCACCGCATTGCATCAGGCTGGGTATTCCGAATTCGGCATATTGCTTGGGACTCAACAATGTCATAATATCGTCACTCATGCCCAATCCATTAAAGGCCCGGGTGCTGGCGAATCCATGGCCGGGCCAGGCAATGGCATCACCGATAATGTCGAGTTGTTTGTTGACAAAGTTGATTTGCAGAGGTACCAGCCTATCGAGCATTTCAGCCAGGGCATCAGGGGCATCAATGAAACTCATGTAAAAGGCATTTGTGTCAATCAGGAATGACAAGGCATTGAGTGGAGACTGCGTGTCTGTTAGACTAATTGGCACGCGGCCCCGGGTGGATTCCAGAAAATATTCGATCATTTCCAGGGTATGCCTGCCGATAGTAGTTTGATCAACCGGTATTGGATCTTTCTTTAAGACCTCTTGAACGGAAGCAAAGGCATGGGGCACAACCGGTGCCTGTTGGTCTGGCCAGATATAATCAATACCAAAGGAACTTGCCAGCGTTCCAATCCCATACCAGGGTTCCAGAAAATTGGCAATGTCGGCCTTATAGTCCATACTGGCCTGTAAGGCACCTAACTGATGGGCGAGGGAAGCCTCTTTGTCTCGACACATTCCGCTGAAACACTCCGGTACTCGAAAGCGACGATATACCGCTACGCCGCTGTTGGATTCCCAAAAATGCCGGTTTTGTTCCAATAATCCGGCCTCATAGAGCACGTAAGCATCATAGTCAAACTTGTCCGGAGACACCGGCGTGACATGCGTACCCTGGGCATCAGCAAGATTGTTGTTGAAGCTATTAGCCATTCAAGTCCATCAACAATAAAAGAACATCGCTCAGCGATTCCACAATTTTAATCTTTGCTATTTATTTTTTTATTTTCTTGTTTGCCAGCCAGCCGTATAGGGTCAAGTCCCTGATGTCCTTGTCTTGTTTGAAACAGCAACTGGCCACGTATCCCACAAAAAACAAGACGAGGTGGCTGTAGACACCCAGCATGTATTTATGGTGGGTGAAGTTGTATTTGCCGAAATCGAGGATGAGACGTTTCTCCGGGCCACCAAGGTCAAACTTAGCAGAGGTCAATAAGGCGTAAGCCGTAAACAGCATACAGGCGGCAATGCCAACATAAAGACCCTTGCGATTGGCCCGGGTGGTAAAGAATGCCAGGAAGAAAATGCCCGCAATACCTCCGGAGAATATGGCGTACAAGGCAAAGACCGTACCCAAGACTGCTTGGCCACCGAAATGGACGTAGAGACTGGCGATACCAATGGCACAGAGCCCACTGATAACGACGATGACACGTCCCAGCACCAGAGACTGTTTATCAGTGGCTTGCGGTTTAAAGCGTTTATAGAAATCCTCCACGCCCACAGCCGCCAGACAGTTGAGATCCGAGTCCAAACTGGACATGGCTGCCGAGATCAGGGCCGCCAGAATCAGGCCGGTGATGCCAGGAGGTAACTGCGTCATGATGAAATGGGGAAAGACTTTGTCACCGGCTATGCCTTCGGGCAGTTGGGCAGTGCCCAGTTGATAATAGGCCCAGAGCAGGGTGCCGATGAAGATAAACAGTGTCCATACCGGAACACATAAAAACGTCCCCATCAAGGCGGCCCGGATGGCACCCTTATCCGACTTTGCGACCAGAAAACGCTGCACAATGGTTTGGTCCGTGCCGTATTTTGTGATGGCATAAAATACGCCATTGAGGGCCATGACAATGAAGGTCAAGCGAGTGAAGTCACAACCAAAGGGACCTACACTCATTTTATTATTATCCCAGGCATATTGAAGCACCTCTCCCGGGCTTTGCGTGGGGCCTAACAGGAGAACCGCCACACAAATCAGGCCGCCACCAACCAGAATGACTCCCTGGATGACATCCGACCAGATGACGGCCTCAATGCCACCCAGAAGCGTGTAGAGAATTGTCAGGGCACCCAAGCCAAGGATCATATGATAGGTATTCATTCCCGTTATCGAGGCCAGGGCCATGGCCAGCAAATAGAAGACCGTTCCCATCTTGGTGAAGTGGGCCATGATAAAGGCGAGCGAACTATACAGACGTGCAAAGTATCCAAAGCGTTTTTCAAAATATTCATAGGCACTGAGCCCGATGACGTGGCGATAGATGGGCACAATGAACCAGACGATACAGATCAACACCAGCGGTACAGCCAGACCCTGGACCAGTCGAATCCAGTTGCCGTTAAAACCTTCGCCCGGATACGCCAGGAAGGTCACGCTGCTGATGAGCGTGGCCAGCAGGGACAGCCCAATGGCCCAGGCCGGTATTGTACGACCACCGGCAAAATACTTATCCGTAGAGGTCTGTTTGCGGGAAAAATAGAGGCCCATGCAGACAATTACGGTCAGGTAACAACCGACCACTGTATAATCTATCCAATGCAAACTCTCATTCATGAATATATCTCACTTCTTACCTTCATGTCTTATTACCTCCCAAGAGTTCCTCAGGCCAGGGGTAGCTTCCCGGCTTGAGGGTGACGATCTGGTTCTGATGCCCCAGCACCTGCATTTTTACAATTCCGGGACCATATTCGCCTATCACATTGAGTCTCTGCCATCCCATGCGATCCAGGATCGCCCTGCCCGTGGCACCACCTTCGATCAGCAATTCCCGAATTTCGATTTTACCCAGGACATGTTGGACCATGACCGCAGTCTGCGTCCTGACATGCAGGGCCAATCGGGCGTCAAAGACTACCGGCTGAACGATGGCTGCAACCACACGGTCTCCTTGAGCCAGTGCAGCCATTATATCCTCTGCCCATTGCCGGATCAAAGTCCCGTTGTCCGAGAGAGACTGATTGTACAGGGCATCGGGCATCGGGCATACCAAGACACCCGAGGTCTTTGCCCGGGTCACGGCCTGTCTGGAGGTCTCAGATCCACTGCCACAGATGAAAAATGCTGTTTCGTTTGACATGACAGGTGTTTGGTCGTTTGCGAGCCATCGAAGGTTCGGCGTGGCTTTCAGTAGCACCCGGAAGAAGTCCGCTCCGCCTGCGGGCAACACTTCATCATGTACCTGTAAGGCCCAATGCTCAAGGTGCTCTCTGCTCTCGGCCTGCCCAACGACAATACCGTCTCTGGGAAGGTCGTTGTCTGGTACGGCCGCGACATACACCGAGCCGCTGAGTAAATCGGCGATCCTGCAGGATTTCGCCGGGTATTCCGGGTCATGGGCAAAGTCCGTCTGATCCAGTGGTTGGTTATCAATCAGGTATTGCCCATGCATGATGGTTCTGCCCATGGAGGGATTGGCGGGTGCTAAAATGGTTTGTCGTTTACCCAGGCCGTTCATAAGGGCCGCCAGCTCTACGCAGACGTGACCTCTTAGTACGGAGTCCACTTTCTTAAAGCACCAGTCAATATCAGCCGAGCGCAAACGGTCGGCCAGTGCTGTGATGCGTTCTTGGGCCTCCTGTCTGGTACCGCTGCGTGTATCCGTGTCCACAGCTACGAGATGAACGGATGCTGTGGGATCAAACCGGGTCTGTACCTGGGCCATCAGCCCCGATCGCTTTCCCACGGCTGCGATCTCAGCCGCACCACTAATGTCATCTGCGATTACGACGATCATAATCACTGGAACCTTGAACTAATGGAATATTGAATTTTTGGGATGAAAAGAACACCATTCCATCATTCCATTATTAAAAAAAATCTACCTTTCCTTTATAAAGCGAAAACGTTACCTATCGCCAGCTTGACGGCGTATTCAATCGCATTGATCATGCTGTCCGGCGATGCAATACCCTTTCCGGCGATGTCAAAGGCCGTGCCGTGGTCCACCGACGTCCGGATGATGGGCAATCCCAGCGTGATGTTCACACCATTGACTGAATCCCATCGGTTGTTTGCCTTGTTCCACTTGAAGCCCACGATCTTTAAGGGGATGTGACCTTGATCATGATACATGGCCACGCAGATGTCAAACCATCCGCCCAGGGCCTTGGGAAAGAGGGTATCCGGCGGGATCGGACCTTGCGCATCAATCCCCGCGGCCCGAGCCTCTTCGATGGCGGGCAGGATATGCTCCTTCTCCTCATGGCCGAACAGCCCTCCGTCACTGGCATGTGGATTCAGCCCGGCTACGCCTATGCGAGGATTCCTGATTCCGAGCTTCCCACATGTCTCATACGCAAGCTTGATCACCTTCAGCACCCTTGTTTTTGTGATCAGTCCGCTGACCTGGCCCAGTGGGACGTGAGTGGTCACGTGGATAACCCGCAGATCCCCGTAGATCAAGAGCATGGCATAATCCTCGGTGCCGGTATAACGGGCAAATATCTCCGTGTGTCCCTGAAAGGGATGTCCTGCCGCATTGATCGCCAGTTTATGGATCGGACCTGTGACTGTTGCATGGATCCGCCCGTTGCTGGCCAGTTCAATGACCTTTTCAATAGCTACAAAAGCAGCGTGTCCGGCCTCGGCCGAGACCTTGCCATAGGTTCGTTCCTTGATATGGCAATCCTCCGGCTGCAGGATGTCGATCACGCCCGGCTCAAAGCGGGCCTCGGTCTCTATTGGCACGGATCGAATCTTCAAACCAAGCCCTGACAGGGTCGCGGCTTCTTCGATGACGGAGACGTTGCCGATCAGTAATGGACGACAAATCGAAGCTACACGTTCACAGGCAAGGGCCTTAACTCCAATCTCAGGGCCTATGCCACAAGGATCTCCCATGGTAATACCGAGGATAGGTCTTTGTTGATTCATGATGGATGGATCATGGCCTCCAGAATTGGTATTTTGTCCTTAAGCTCCCGAATCTGCTCCACGCTCAAGGCCTGAAGCGGCGGTAAGACGTGCGGGCCACAGAAATCGAATACAGAAATGATGGCCTTAAGGACCGGCAGGGATTGACTCAACAACCTGTCCTTGCGGTAGATATCAGCAATCTCGTCGGCACGGGCCTGCAACTGTCCTGCCAGGTCCATAAACACGGCCGCACAGGTGTCCGATATCCCAGCATAGGTGGTCGTCCTGCCGGTAT
>Ga0114922_10005739_pt1 | contig 11432 bp, 10 predicted proteins | sample AartaG_FD_100975 | JGI IMG/M metagenome (GOLD analysis project Ga0114922, IMG submission 100975) | Deep subsurface microbial communities from Aarhus Bay to uncover new lineages of life (NeLLi) - Aarhus_00045 metaG | ecosystem: Environmental > Aquatic > Marine > Oceanic > Sediment | place...
ACCTCTTCTTTTATCTCGTCTAATATTTTATTCGCTAACTTATTGCCATCGAGAATCATAAATTTTTAGAAAAATACCATCTTAATACTTCTTTAGCAATTGGAACAGCAACTGCGCTTCCTTCTCCCCCATTCTCCACCAAAATCGTCAAAACAATATTTGGTTCTTCATATGGAGCAAAGCCCGTAAACCAGCCATGGGACATTCCCTGTGGCACCTGAGCCGTTCCTGTTTTTCCAGCTACTCTAATTGGTAAATCATAAAGATATTTTGCTGATCCAGAAATTACTGCCTCTCTCATTCCCTTTTTGACTATTTTAAAAATATCCTGATTGTCTATAATATTTTCATTTATTATTTGAGAGGAAACAAATTCGTCGCCAATTTTATTTACTATTCGTGGTTTAAACAAAGTTCCTTCATTAGCAATAACAGCGGTGGCTAAAGCCATTTGAAGAGGAGTAGCCATTAAATCGCCCTGACCAATTGAAACATTATAAGTATCTCCAAGATACCAATCCTCGTCTTTATTTTCACGCTTCCAGTCCTCACTAGGAATCAATCCACTTGCTTCTCCAGGCAAATCAATCCCTAGGGTTTTTCCCAAACCAAATTGTTTTAAATATTGGCTGATTTTTTCAATACCTAATCCTTTTATATTACCATAACCGCCACCAACAGTATAAAAATAAACATTACAGGATTCAGCAATTGCTTTTACCAAATTGGTTGTACCATGGACTTTCCAATCGTTATAGGTAGAAAAAATGTTTGGATAATATTTATGGTAAACAGTTATACTGCCAGTACAATTAATTGTTTGATAAGGAGTTACAATGCCCTCTTTAAGGGCTGCTGTAGCTAACAAGGGTTTAATGGTTGAACCCGGCGGATAAACCCCTGCGATTGTCCTGTTAAAAAGAGGCTTGGATGGATTTTGTTTGATTTTTTCAAATTCTTTTTCTGTAAGCCCCTGAACAAATTTATTATTATCAAAATCAGGAAAACTAACCAGAGCCAGAATCTCGCCAGTATTAGGATTTAAGGCTATCCCCGCTGCCCTATTGGTTTTTAGGCCCCAAAGCATTCCCTTTATCTCATCGTGTAATTTTTTTTGCAAACCGCTGTCAATAGAAAGAAATATATCTTTTCCGGACTGAGATTCTTTGCGTGCAAAAATATTTTTGATTTCTCCTCGCGAGTCAACTTCTACCAATTTCTCGCCATAATAACCTCGAAGGATGTTTTCATAATAAAGCTCTAAACCAGTTTTTCCTATATGGTCGTCTATAAGATAATCGGAATGTTTTTCGCGTTCTTCTGGGCTGATTTTTCCCAAATAGCCCAAAATATGAGAAAAATATGAACCACTAATATAATTTCTTTGACTATTAATTTCTACTAACACTGCTGGATTTTCAGAAAACTTACTTTTTAAAATTAAAGTTGTTTCTTTAGAAATATTTTCTTTTACAGTGATAGGGATAGAAAGACCAGCATTTTCTTTAATTAGGGTTTCAATATTTTCTTGGGATTCTTTTAAAATTTCAGCTAGATAATTTAGGATTTCGGGCATTTCCTTTTCTTGCTTAAGCAAGTCAGCCGGGACAACTGTTAAATCAAATTTTGGTTCATTAGAAACAAAAGAATTGCCATTTCTATCATAAATAATTCCTCGCAAAGCTTTTATTGGATAAGAACGAATCCGATTTTCTTCAGCCAAACTCAGCCAATATTCTCCTTTTATAATTTGCAAATCAACTGCTTTAGCAAATAAAACTAAAAGAAAAATGATAATTAAAAAATAAAGAAAATAAATTTTCCCTTTTTTGATTGGAAATTCTAATTTTTCTCGTTCGCTTTCTGGTGATTCCTTGAGTCGCTTAGAATCTAAGAAAATTTCCTCAGCTTCAATAAGTTCTCGAGAAGGTCGCTTAACGCGATATTTGCCTAAATCACTTGACATAGTGCTATTTTATTGAAAAATGTTTTAAGAAATAGAAAAACGGAATCAGAACAGCTGTATTATAAACCGCTTGGGAAATTAATTGAACAAAACTAAATTGAAAACTAATCCCAGCGATTAGCAAAACCAAAATTAAGAATATTCTGTAAATCAGTGTTCCTCCTATCCCAATCAATATTATTGAGAAAACGCTGGTCTTTTTAAAAATATTTTGACTAAAAAAATAAGCCAAATAGCTGATCAGGAATAAACCCAAAATCGAAGTCCCAATGGGATTATCAAAAGAATGAACATCTAAAAGAAATCCTCCAAAAATTATCCAAACTAGGTTTTTTTTATACCCCTTTAGAATGCTCAAAATCAGAATCAAAACTAATATCAAATTTGGAAAAGCATCATATATCTCTAAATAGGAATAAAGAGATGATTGAAAGATAACCAAGAAAAAAATTATTATTATAGATAATAGTACTTTCATAATGACTAATTGGCCTAATTATACTAATCAACCTAATCAAATCCTAAATCCTAATGACTAAATTTTAGAAATTGGAAACTTAGACATTAGGTATTGATTAGAACAATTAGACTAATTAGAATAATTAGAAATTTTTTATAATAAACACTTTTTCCAGCTCTTTTATGTTTGTGGCGGGTTTTACTGTAATTTTTTGAAACATTTCATTTTCTAAAAATTCTACTGTTAAAATTTTGCCTATTAAAAGCCCTTTTGGAAAAATAATGTCAATACCTGAAGTAATAACAGTTTGCCCTTCATTTACTTCTGTATCTTTAAGAACTAAATCCATGAGAAGAATGCTTTCTTCTATTCCCTTTATTAATCCTTCTACTCTGGACTCTTGAATTAAAGCGGGAATTTCACTATTTATGCTAACAATTAAAAGAACTTTAGAAAAATCATCAAAAACCTCAGTAGTTCTTCCTACTAAAATATTCTTAAATGCGACTACCGGCATGTTTTTTTCAATACCAGCTGAGCTTCCTTTATCTATTAAAATATATTTTTCGAGACTCTGAAAATCCCGACTTATAATATTTGCTAAATCAATTTGATATCTTTGAAAAACAGGCAAATCAAGGTACGAACGCAAAAATTCATTTTCTTTTTCAAATTCTCCAAGATTAGCATTATGAGCCATTAATTCCTTAATTTTTTCTTCTAAGCGAAGATTCTCTTCGGAAATGTCTTTTAGGGAGTTTAAAAACTCCCAACTGTTTTTAATTTGTTTAAAAAACTGATTAAGATTTTTTTGAACAGGACTAGAGATTGAGTAAAAAAAGTTTTTTATTTCACTGGATACACTTGGAAGATTAAAAAAAATAAGCCCTATGATAATAACAAGAGCTAATAAGAAAGATTTGGTTTTAGAAACTCTGTTCATTCTTTTATTAATTGTTAAATGTCCTATGTCCGGTTCGGGTCGAACTTAGGGTTAATTGTTATTTCGGTACTTCTCCATAATCCAATGGCACCAATATTTCTTTTAACTTCTCAACATCTTCCAATATGATTCCTGTGCCCCGCGCGACTGTTGTTAATGGATCCTCCTCTATTTTTATTGGCATCTTTGTTTCTTCTTTTAATAATTTATCAAATCCTCTAAGCAAACTCCCCCCGCCAACCATTATTATTCCTCTACTCATAATATCAGCTACCAACTCTGGGGGAGTATTTTCTATGGTTTCTTTAACTGCTTCAACAATCTTTCTAACTGACCGCGATAAAGCTTTTCTGATTTGACTATCATTAACTATTATCTCTTTAGGAAGGCCTGTAATTAAATCGCGACCTCTCATTTGGTTTTCTACAGGATCTTTTAACTCATAGGCTGAACCTACAGCAATTTTTATGTCTTCAGCTGTCTTTTCTCCTAAAATCATTTTAAATTCATCGCGAGCAAAATTTATTATGTCTTCGTTTAGTTTATCTCCAGCGATTCTTAAAGTTTTGCTGGCTACAATTCCTCCTAAAGATATAACTGCAATATCAGCAGTCCCACCGCCAATATCAATAATCATGTTCCCAAGGGCCTCTTGAACAGGAAGTCTTGCGCCAATAGCTGCTGCCATCGCTTCTTCAACTAGGTAAACTTCTCTTGCTCCAGCATTCATAGCTGCATCTTGAACCGCCTTTTTTTCTACCTCAGTGATTCCCGACGGAATTCCTATTACTACACGTGGACGCAGCAAAATATTAAAAGTTCCTTTATGGACTTTATTAATGAAATAACGAAGCATTTGTTCAGTAACTTCGAAATCTGAAATTACACCTTCAACTAAAGGTCTGGTAGCAGAAATATGCGCCGGAGTCCTGCCAACCATCTTTTTTGCCTCATTCCCAATAGCTAAAATTTGCCCGGTTTTTTGATTAACAGCAACTACTGAAGGTTCATTAATAATAATCCCTCGCCCTTTTACGTAAACAAGGGTTATTGCTGTTCCTAAATCAATACCAATGTCTCTTGAAATTTTCCCAAAAATCTTCTTAAACATACTTCAGAATATCCTTAATTTTAACTAATTTAACTTTTTTTTCTTCTCTCTTTTTAAATTCTACACTCTCGTTTTTTAAAGTTTTTTCGCTAATTACGATTCTTAGTGGAATTCCTATTAAATCAGCATCAGCAAATTTAACTCCTGCTGATTCCTTCCTGTCATCATATAATACTTCAATTTGTTTTTTTTGTAAAGTACTATATACCTTTCCTGCTATTTCTTTTGTATTTTTATTATTCCCTATCTGAAGTAAATGAGCATCAAAAGGAGCTACTTCCTTTGGCCAAATAATGCCATTTTTATCATTGTAAACCTCTACTATTGCTGCCATCAATCTTCCCAAACCAATTCCATAACAGCCCATAACAATTGGTTTTTTTCTTCCATCTTTGTCAGTAAAATAAGCGCCCATTGCCTCACTATATTTTGTTCCTAAATTAAAAGTATGACCACTCTCAATGCCATGACTAAAAACCAGCTTAGCTTTACAATTCGGACAAATTTTAATTCTGCCAACTTTATTTACATTAGCAGCATAATCACACTTAGAACAAGTTAAGATTTTATCCTCACCGCTTTTAGCAATCAAGGCAAATTCATGAGATAGAATTCCACCGATTGCCCCGCTTTCTGCTTCAACTGGAACAACTTTTAATCCGCATTGTTGAAAAATCTTTATATAAGCCCCTTTTACTTTCTCATAATATTTTTTTAAATCATTTTCAGAAACATGAAAACTATAAAGATCTTTCATAATAAATTCTCTCACCCTAAGCAATCCCCCTGATGAGCGCATTTCATTTCTAAATTTATCTTGAATTTGATACAGATAAATAGGCAGGTCTTTATAAGACTTTATTCTTTTTCTCGTTAAATCAGTAATAACCTCTTCATGAGTTGGACCCAAAGATAAGTCTTTTTGATGGCGGTCTCTCAATTTAAATAAAGGCGGATCCATTGTTTTCCATCTATTCGTTTCTTCCCAGATATTTCTGGGAGCCAAAACCGGCAAAAAAACTTCTTGGCCACCAATTGCATTCATTCCTTCTCTAATTATTTGTTCTATCTTTCGATGAACTCGCCAACCCAAAGGCAAAAAACTATACACTCCAACTGTAAGTTGATCAATAAAATCACCTCTTACTAAAAGCTCATGACTGATTGTTTTAGCATCTTTTGGTACTTGTTTCTTTGTTTCGGCAAAAAGTTTTGACTGTTTCATATATCAAAATAATTTGGCGATATCTCTGAATGTTACTAAAATCATTAATCCTATTAACAAAGCAAATCCTATGCCATTAACTGTTCGCTCTATTTTGGCACTGACCGGCGATTTTTTAATTTTTTCAATTGCTAAAAATAATAATCGGCCTCCATCTAGGGCAGGGAAAGGAATAATATTAATAATAGCTAGATTGATTGAAATAAGCGCGGCGAATTGTAATATATAAACTAGGCCTAACTTGGTAATTTGAGAAGTTAAAACTGCAATTCCTACTGGACCAGCTACTTCTTCCATCAATTCTCCTCTTACTATAAGAGTTTTAAATAACTGATAAAAAAGACCAACAAAAGTTATGGTCAGTTCTCCTGTTGTTTTGAACCCTTGCCAGATTGCTGCATACCAAGAATGTTTAACAATGCCAACTTTTGCCAAGGCAATACCTATGGGACCCTCCTCTTCGGGCGGGGAGATTCTTGGAATTAAAGTTTTTTCTAAAGTTTCATTCCCTCTTTTAATAACTAAGGTAATTTCTTCACCAGCATATCTTGCCACAAGCCTCTGTACATCTTCCACTTCATTAATTAAAAATTGGGAATTGAAAATTGAGAATTCTTTAATACTGTCTCCTATTTTTAATCCCACTTCCTCGGCTGGTGAATTCTGGGCTACTTCAACGATTTGAATTTGCGCATTTTTTACTTGGGTTGAATCTGCTCCAATAATAGTTGGAATACCTATTCCATGGACAATACTTAAAAGTACTGCTGCTAAAAACAAATTCATAATCACTCCCATAGCAAGCACTATTGCTCTCTGCCAAATTGGTCTACTATAAAAAGCGCGTTTATCTTTTTTTAGTCTTTTTTTGCCCTCTTGTGGTCCATCTTGTCCATGAATTTTCACAAATCCACCGATAGGAATTAAATTTAAAGAATACAAGGTTTCTCCTTTTTTAATACCAAAGATTCGCGGTGGAAACCCAAAACCAAATTCTTCAACCTTCATTCCAGCTTTTTTAGCGCTAATAAAATGCCCAAATTCATGGGAAAAAATCAATAAACCGAGTATTAATACAAAGACTATTATTGTAAGAATCATAGCTTAATTGAAATTAGAAATTAGCATTAGAATAATTTTATTATACTGTCATTATTTCTTCTTCTTTTTTCTTTCTCATTTCTTCAACTTTTTCATTATATTCATCAATTACTTTTTGCAATTCGTCTTTTCCTCTAAATTTATCATCTTCTCTTATTTCCCCCGCTTTTTCTTGCTCCTGAATTTCTTTCCATGCCTCTTCTCGTTTATGGCGGATGGATATCCTGGCTTCTTCTACTTTTTCACTAAGAATTTTCGTTAGTTCTTTTCGCCTTTCTTCGCTTAATGGAGGGATATTTATACGAATTACTTCTCCATCAACTATTGGCACTAAACCTAAAGAAGATTGAGAGATTCCTTTTTCTAAATTTTCTAAGATGCTTTTGTCCCATGGCTGAATAACAATTAAGCGTGGTTGGGGCGTTGAAATATTTGCTAATTGTTTTAAAGGCATTTCCTGTCCATAGCATTCAATTTCCAAATCCTCAACCATCATCGGCGTAGCTCTTCCGACTCGAAGTTTATTCAATTCACCTTTTAGATATTCTATGGTTTTGTCTAAATCAGGTTTTATATTATCGATTATTTCTTTATACATGTTCGCTTCGCTCAAATTAAAAATAAATACTTTGAATTTTATACTGCAACTTTGGACTTTGCCGCCCTTGGCGAGCCTCGCCTTTGGCGGGGACTTTGGACTTTTAATTCGATGGCTAATACTTCCAATGCTAATCGCTTATTAATATTAGTATTTGAAATTAAATCTTTTGTTCTTTGAATTTCCTTAAGTATTTTTGCGTACTTAGCATTTTCTTTCATTTTTTCTCGAAACCAGAATAACCAACTATCTAATAAAGCAAAAACTCTTGCCTCGTCTTTGTATATTTTTTCTACATACTTAAACTTGTCATTTAAAGATTTTTCAATAATATCAATATGCTCTTTTTTTATAAAATCCTTAGATATTTTATCTAAAGAAACTACATTAAACCTTATCTCTTCGCAACGGGACAAAACTGTGTCTGGCAAAGCAGAAGGAATGTGAGTTAATAAAATTAAAACCGTATTTCCTCGTGGCTCTTCCAAGGTTTTTAGCAAAGCATTGGCTGCATCTGAAGTCATTTTTTCAGCATCTTCAATAATGGCAATTTTATAAGGGCTACTATGCGGAGATAAACTTAAACATTTTCTCAAATCTCGAATTTGTTCAATACTAATTTCGTTTTTACCTTCTAGTACCAAGATTCTCGTTATATCTGGATCTTGACAACCCAAGCGCCTTGCAAACCATAAGGCTATTTTTTCTTTTTCTGAATGGATTGGCCCAACAAATAAATAGGCATGACTAACCCTGTTCTTTTCTATACTTTTTTTAAGATAATTTAAAACCTGCCTGTCGGCTCGCCTCGATTCGGCGAAGCGGGTAGGCGAGGCATACTGTTGCTCAACAACTGTCATATATGAATATTTTACCACAATCACTTTTGTAAATCCAGTGTTCGTTTTATAAATTTTTCAAATTCTTTTTCAAATCGTTCTCGACTGAATTTCTTTACATGATTAGAGATAAATTTTGGGTTGTAATTTTTTAGATTTTCTCTCAATCTTCTCATGCCGTCAGCCAAAATAGCAGGATGCTGCAAGTCAAAAAATTCGCCGGTTTTTCCTTCAATAACAGTCTCTGTAGCGCCTCCTTTTCGAAAAGCTAACACTGGCTTACCCCAACCCATGGCTTCAACAGGCGCAATCCCAAAATCATCTTCGCCAGGAAAAATAAAAGCTGTACAATTTTTATAATACCTATTTACTACTCTATCTGATTGCCAGCCTAAAATTTTTATATTTTTCTTTGCTAATTTTTTTAATTTTTTCCTTTCCGGACCATTACCAATGATTACTAATTCTAATCCCAATTTATTAAATGCTTCAACTGCCAGATCAATTCTCTTATATTTTCTCAATTGCGAAACAATTAAATAAAATTCTTTTTTATTGGAAATTGGAAATTGGAAATTGGAAATTGGAACATCTACTGGTGGATAAATAACAGTAGATGTTCTCTTGTAGTATTTTTTAATTCTTTTCTGGGTTGTTTTTGAATTTGCAATAAAGTAATCCACCCGCTCTGATGCTTGTCTGTCCCAAATCCTGCTGTAATGAAACAGCATTTTAGCTATAGGATTTTCCCAAAGAGTGCGTTTTATCCCGCTTCTTTGGAAAAGAGGCGGGGCCCATAAATAACGAGTGGGAGTATGGCAATAGCAAATATGAATCGTTTTGGGTCGGGTGATAATCCCCTTACCAAAAGAAAAACTGGAAGAAATCACTAAATCAAATTCTCGAAAATCTAAAACTTCAGCAGCAACTGGCAGAAATGGTAAAAGCAGCTGGTATCTTTTCCTTAGGATACTTGGAAATTTCTGGAGAAAGGAAGTTTTAATCTTTATATTAGGAAAAAATCTATTCTTTATTTTGGAATTGTAGAATAGCGTAAAAACTTCTGCAGAGGAAAATAATTCTGTTAAAACCTTAAAAGTTTTTTCCGCTCCTCCATAAGAAGTTATATAATCATGTATTAATGCTACGCGCATAATATTTTGAGTGTTTCTCTTGCGCATTTTTTCCAACTAAATCTTCTTATATTCTCATGTCCTTTTTTAATTAAAACTTTTTTTAATTTTGGATTCTTAATTATTTTATAAACTGCTTCGGCGATTTCAACTGAGTCTTTTGGATTAATTAATAATGCACTGTTGCCTAAAATTTCGGGCAAAGAAGAAACATCAGAAGCAACTACAGGAATGTCAGCAGCTTGAGCTTCTAAAGCAGGAAAACCAAAACCCTCATAAAAAGAAGGAAAAATAAAAACATCAGCATTTTTTAGCAACTGCCACTTTTTGTTTTGGTCAACATAACCAGTAAAAACAACATCGTTTTTGTGTTTTGTATCTTGTGTTTTGTATCTTGTGTCTATCGGTCCGGCTAAAACTAATTTGTGAGGAATTTTATATTTCTTTTTTAAAATTTCAAAAGCCCTAATTAATCCTTCTATATTTTTTCTTTCTTCTATTCGCCCCAAATAGAGCAAACAAGGCTGCTTAGTTTTTTCTATGCCTTGCATATTCCTCACCCCCTTACCATCTTGTTCTCTTACACTTACTCCGTGATATATAGTAAATATCTTTTCTGGATCAGCTTTGTAGAATTTAATCAGGTCCTCTTTTGTGTTCTGTGATGGAACAATAACTTTATCTGCTTTTTTTAAATTTCTTTTTGTTAAATATCTTAAAACCTTTCGCCGAAAAGGTGAATACATTTTCGGCAAATATTCGTATTCTAAACCATGAATGGTAACAACTAATTTTGGATGAATTATTGGAAATGTATGCGCAGGCACAAATAGAATATCAGGACGGTTTTTCAGCATTTTTAAAGACAATCGTATTTGAGTCCATCCTTTTTTAAAGGGCCATTTTAAATTTTCTCTGTTATATAAAAAAAATTGATGCTTTTTTGACTCCTCAAGCATCATTAAATTTTTTATTATTTGCTCTACATATTCTTCAATCCCTGTTTTTTGTTCTGGGCTTGTGCTGATTTGGATCCCAATTCTCATAACTATTTTTTAGACATTATACTTCTCTTATAAACTTCCAGGTTCTCCAACGCTATTCCTGTCCCTCTGGCAACACAAGCCAATGGATCGTCCGCTATATAACAGGGAACACCAGTTGCCTGGGATATTAATTCATCAAAGTTTTTAAGTAAAGCTCCGCCACCAGAAAGAACCATTCCTTTATTCATGATATCAGCAGCTAATTCCGGAGGGGTTTTTTGAAGAACATTTTTAATTGCCCTGATAATTTCCCGAAGCGGATCAGAAATAGCTTCAGTAACTTCATTATTGGTTATAGTAATGGTCTTTGGAAGTCCATTGATTAAATCACGTCCCCTAATCTCAATTGACTCTTTCTCTTTTTGGGACAAAGCGCTTCCAATTTTTATTTTTATTTCTTCGGCTGTTCTTTCTCCAATTGCTAAGTTATGCTTTTTTTTGATATAATCAGTAACTGCTTTATCAATTTTGTCTCCGCCAATTCTAACTGAATCCCAAGCCACTACTCCCCCAAGAGATATAATAGCCACTTCAGAAGTCCCGCCGCCAATATCAATTATCATATTTCCCGATGGTTCGTTGATAGGAATACCGGCTCCAATAGCTGCTAAAACCGGCTCTTTTACCACGTAAGCAGCTTTTGCTCCAGCTTTTATTGTAGCTTGAATCACTGCCCTCTTTTCAGTAGAAGTTATTCCAGCAGGAACAGAAACCATTACCTCGGGTCTGAGCAATCTTATTTTTCCTTCGGCCTTATTAATAAAATAAGAAAGCATTGCCTGGGTTACTTTGTAATCAGCAATAACTCCATCCCTTAAAGGGCGATGAGCCATAATAGTATCTGGGGTTCGACCCAACATTTTTTTAGCCTCATTACCAACGGCTAAAACCCTATTATCATCTATTGAAACAGCAACAACTGAAGGTTCATTAATGATCACCCCTTTTTTAGGAATATAAACAAGAGTGTTAGCTGTTCCTAAATCAATACCAATTTTCTTGATAAACAT
>Ga0114922_10005740_pt1 | contig 11430 bp, 6 predicted proteins | sample AartaG_FD_100975 | JGI IMG/M metagenome (GOLD analysis project Ga0114922, IMG submission 100975) | Deep subsurface microbial communities from Aarhus Bay to uncover new lineages of life (NeLLi) - Aarhus_00045 metaG | ecosystem: Environmental > Aquatic > Marine > Oceanic > Sediment | place: Aarhus...
GCCTTTTCACAAACCCGGTCCGCCTCGTACCAAGCCCGGCCCGCCTCGTCCCAAGCCCGGAGCGCCTCGCCATAAGCCCGGCGCGCCTTGACATGAGCCCGGTCCGCCTCGTACACCTTCTTGGCCGCCTCGACCAATTCGACCGGCAATTCGCCCTTGACCGGCTTCATCAGCCGCTCACGGAGGGGCCATTCGTTTTCCGGCTTGATCTCATGAATTTCATCCAGACGTTCCTGCAAATCGCCATACTCGACCAAGAATGGGCTGTGGTGTTGATGCCAAAGCATTCCTTCGTAATGTTCGACCGAGATTTCGCTTGACTTAGTCATTGTAAATGAGCTATCCTCTGCCATCCTCTATTTTCAAAAGGGCCTTATCCAATATGCCCATAACGACTTTTATCTTTTCATCGTTCTTTAGGGTCTCCGGAAAGCAAGTATTGGCGCAGTCCGGGCATAGCATAAATTGTAGGGAAAAGCTCGGTCCCGAATGGCTCAGGATACTATACAATACCGCCCACTTGGGCGGGATGCTCGCAACCGGGATACCTACGTCCAATTCGTGTTGTTTGCCGCAATTTATGCACTTATAGGTACTCATTTCGGCTCCTTTTCAAAAATGCCGAGCAATCCCCGGAAGGGTCCATCCATAGGTGGAGCGGATTGCTCGGCGAAAGGCAAGTTCCAGGTTTATACGATTGCTCCACCATAACCGCAGTCCTTTCAGAATTTGTATTGACAGCCCCTTATTTAACTGTTATAGTACAACCATGCTCCACGGACGTTGCACATAGGGGCATGGAAGTCCACAATAAAAAAAGCCCGACTTGGAACCTTTTCGCTGGCTACAACAGAATCGGAGAGAAAGTCGGGCTGAGTGTCCATTTGATTTGTTGTAGCCATTTTGTATCCTTTAAAAAGTGACGGAATTCTAATATTAGTAAGGGTACTCGTCAAGTTAAAAATGTACCATTTTTTCGTAGAAGCTCATTAAAAGAACGTAAATAACGTTTATAACAAAAGTTGTAATGACTAAAAATTTTGGAGAAAATGAAAATATGGGAAGTCGTACTGATTGGCTTACAGAAACTTCAAAACCTATTGCGGACAAATTGTACGCTCAACTCGGGTCGTTGAAACGTGTCCTTTCCGCCGGCGTCTTGGCACTACATGACCAGGATCCGCAGATGCGCCAATATTACATGGCGAAAGCGGCTGGCTTTGAAATCGAAAAGCCTAAGATAAGCAAAAAAGATCCCGAATCCGAGCAAGAGATACGGGAACGCTTGGAGCCTCTTTTGAAAGAGGTCCGTCAGCTTTTAAAAACCTCTCGCAAGCCGGAACGCCCAAAGAAGCGTAGCGCTGGTAAAAGGAAACTATAGCCTTTCTGATGTACTGATCTTGAGAAGACAATTCTTCCAAAGGCTTGATTTTCATCGTGTAAACCCCTTTATTAGAATAGCTTATGATGGACGCCCTACTATATATGGTATGGATAAGGGTTGTCAAGTAAATCACGTAAAAATACGGGGAATAATGTAAAAAATACGTATTTGCCCTAATGTTATAGCTTCTTTTCGATCCGATCAACGCCGGCTTTGATGTATTCGATATCGGACTCGAACTTGATAATCTGCTCCCGATTCTCGTAAATCAAGGGATGGTCTTTGTTGTCCAGTCGTATATTCGCTTTGAGTTTCTCGCCTTGGACACCCAGCGAATAGACCCAACCGCTTATGGCCAATGTAACCGCCAAAATAAAAGCTATCCATTTAATGATATTACCATTGGGTTTTTTCTGGGCCATCTCGCCCTCCGATCCAATAAAAAGATAAACTAACAACTACAATAATGAGCAGCGGCCAGCCGAGCGTGCTCATAATAAAAATGACCCGGCCGCCGCCCGAAGGCTCACCGCCGGACGTGACGTAGAGTTCGGGCCGAACGACCCGAAACATGCAAAACGGATCGGAATAAGGTTGCTGGATTTCATCAGCCCCCAAAGCCCGATTATAGATCATGACATTGTCTATGGCGCCGTTTGATTCACCACCATAAGGATGTGGTTCTTCTGGCCATAATGCTCCAATAAAAACCGGGGAGGAAGTGTCATGCATAGCAGTGTAACTCCCTTGGTCCGTTTGTGTTTGAGCAATAAACTGTCCGTTACGATAAATAAACAACCCATTTTGGGCGTCTTCACCACCTCTGCCATCATAAGTTGCGACATACTGCACCCAAGTTCCTTCATCTGAAGTAACTGTATTGTCGCTAATAACTTCTTCCCTGTTACCTGGAGAATTATCAGTAACTCTAAAATACAATTTATCATCGTCATTAACACTAAATAGCCACTCATCTCCTGAAATATCATCAACAGGACCTTTGCTCATTATGTAAAATTCAGTAGCATCATCCATATTTACCCAAGCAACTATTGAAAAAGGACTGTCATTAGTGCCGTCCCCAAAGCTTAGGGTAGCATCATCTGTTATCTGGACATAATCCCCATCCCCATCAAAATCTAAACAAGAGCCGTATTTGCCAGGCACCCAGTGTGTATCCCCTGTGAGTGTCCCGTCATTGCCGTTGCCGCTCAGGTCGTAGATCGTGTCCCCACCGCCTTCATTCATCAGCCAGCAGCCGACGAGATGTGGATCGTGTAGCTCGATCAGCTCACCGAGCATGGGCTTGACGCCGTGATACTGGGCCTGCGTCGGCAGGATGAAAATCAGCAGTAAAAGGGGTAGATATCGTTTCATTGGATCGCCGTCACTTTCGAGACGCGCGTGGTAAAAGCCACATCGCTGTCAGCATCGGTATTATTGACTAACGTCCTGACGTAAGCCGCCCCGAATGGAATAGCAATAACCCATTCGTCCACGCGGTCATAAACATTGCTATCAACAGCATGCTCTCTGAGTGTATCCTGGCACAAGGTTACGACGTTGGCATTGTCACTCTTCGTCCGTACCGATTCTGAGTTTCCAATGGTCCCGTCCTTGATAAACCATTTCCGGCCCACCACATCGAAATCGCCGGTTGAAGAATCGTCCAGCGTCACGGTTGAATCGCCCGCCGATGTCGGATCTTCAGCGGTCTGCGTCGTGGCCGGGGTTTCTCCTGTGCCGGTAAACTCCGTCAATTTCATCCAATTGTCATCGGCATAGGATATCTCAACGATCACCGTCACGCCATCTTGCTCCACCGCCTCGATCATCGCCACTTCGATATAGAGCAGCGTCCGATAGCTGACCGAAATGCTATCCGGCGTACCTTCTCCCATTGTCCCGGCCGCTACGGCTTGCCAAGCGTCCACCTCGTCAATGGACGTCGTCATAGTCAACGCGGCCTGGGCCGGTTTGAGCGGCAGGGTACTAATAATACCAAGGCACAGCACCGCTAAAAAGACCAGCGTAAACTGCATGATTTTACCGAGATATCTTTGCTGTCTCATTTTAGTCTCCTTTAATCGACATCTGCATTGAAATAGCCCTCAATTGCAACCTGTACGTAGGTTGCGTCATCGGCTGATTTTACATATCCTATCGTGTGACCCGCCTCAATCGCTGTATGGTCGATATCGGCAAAAGCCACGGATCCATAGTACATCGACGTGCCATCTGTCGTAAGCTGAACCGCTTCAATCGTCGTGACATTCCCGCCGTCTGCATCACGTTCTTTCAATGTAAAATCGAAATCGTCAATATCCGATTCTCCCGAAATGGCCGTGATGACAAAGGTGAAACCGGAATTGTTCTTCCATACCGGTAAATAAGTCGATTGAGCTAATGTGTCCGGCTCTGTGATCGTAAATTGTCGCGGCTTTTGTGTATCGGCTAATACGGCCTGGTCATCCGTCCCCATGAAGGTTCTCAACGTAACCGAGTTCGGCTCGTTGCCGCCGTCCGTATCGACCGACAATTCTCCAGCCGCATCGACGTCGGGGTCCGTGCCTGCATCCGGCATGATGTCGTCAGTAATAAATGTGGATACATCACCTATCTGTGTGGTAAGTTCTGACAAATCATCCAACTCTGTTTCGTACAGAAGGTCTGCCGTATCCGATAGATCAGTAGAGGCCGCTGCCCAATTCAGTGTACCGCCTGCAATTGACAACCCTGTCCCTTCGATATCGGTACATTCGGTCGCATCCGTGACGGCATCGACGCCCGCCCCGAAGAAATCCACGGCGGCATCACCTGACGTAGCGACGGTATTATCGCCCGTATTCGCACCGGAGACCGAAGACGCGCCTTTGCCTATGGTCAACACAGAATCGTTATCGGCATGACCCGTCAGCGTGACCGTGCCGGTATTGACCGTCAAGGCCGTTGTGAAGGTGGCGTTCGTTACTGTATCTGCATTGCCGGTCAAAGCTCCCGTAAAACCAGCAGCAGTCAACATTCCGGTAGAAGGATTATATGTAAATCCGCTATCCGACTCTAATCCATTATTACCAGGGCCACTTGCGTTTTCTACAAATGCTACCTCATTCTCTTCGTTTTCCGCTTCGTTGTCGGTAATGGTAACATCAGTTGCTATGGCCGCAGTTCCCGTGCATGTACTTGAAGTCAATGTGTTGCTTATTCGGTCGTCGGGAATTTCCCCTGCATCAAAGAAGTCCGTTGCACTATCGCCCGTGGCGGCGTCAACTCCTGTCAAATTTCCTCCACCGCCTGAGAACTCCGCCGCCGTAAGAGTGCCGGTGGATGGGTTGTACGTAAACCCACTATCCGATTCTAATCCGACATTACCCGGTCCACTGGCGTCCTCTATGAATGGCACTTCATTCTCTTCGCTTTGGTCTTCGTTGTCGGTAACAGTAACATGAGTTGCTTCTGACGCCGTGCCCGTTACAGCCCCGGTCAAAGGCCCGGCAAACCCCGCCGCCGTCAAAATACCGGTATTCGCAACGTAAGTAAGCTGTTCGTCCGTCTTGGGCAAAAGACTCCCTGTAGCACTATCCCATAACCCTACGAACGCCGTGGCATCTTCAGTATCAGCTACAACGATGGTAGTCGGAGTTATAGCAGCCGTTCCATCAAAGTTCACTCCTCCAATAGCCCTTGCAGTTGCTAAGGCTGTGGCTGTGGAAGCCAAGGTCACAGCGCCTTCGTCTCCAAGATTGTCTATATCCGTCCAGTTGATATGCTCGTTGTCTATCGAGTCGGCGGCATAATCGTCGGAGTCAACAGTGTCATTCTTGATATCACCCCCGGTAATGACTTGATCCGTTAATTCGCCTTCGGTCATATTAGTCCAGGTCACAACGCCATCTGTGCCAAGGTCCGTCATATCCCCCCAGTCAATACTATCGTTGTCAATCGTGTCATTACCAATCTGTTCGCCATCAATCAGGTCGGAACCATTATCAATTCTATTGGCACCAAAAGAAAAGGCCGTGGTCGTAGCAATTGTCGCTCCCGCATTGAATGTAACCAAATCAGACCATTGTGTTTGTGGAGTCCCATCCGAGACAACGTCAAATGTGACTGTACCGGCCTCGACAACCCGAATCGTCATGTAATCGTCCGTGCCGTTACCGAGTTTCAACTGATCCACGTCATCTTCGGCGTCGGCCGTGCGAACATCGAGCAAGTCGCCATCGGTCGGATTGCCCGTGTCCTGCGTGACCGTCAGTACCGAATAATCACCGAACGCCCCCGTGCCCTTGATTGTCATGAAGTCGTTGGCGGTGAAAGCGCTGGTATATTCGGCCTGCTCGGCGGCGTCAAATGAGATGCTTCCACTGGCGTCCGGATCGCCGATATCGTCGTAGGCCGTCGAGCCGCCCGTATCGGCGTCGGTTTTCATGTACCATCTATCGGTATCCTTGTCATAAGCGATCACCTTATCATCATCATCGTCGTCCGGGATTTCGGCAGTGCCTACAAGGTGGTAGATCGTATCACCGCCCCCATAGAAAGCAAACGCGCCGTCATCCAGTCCGGCAACAACATTATCATACACCAAGGTGCCATTGGCCCCCGGCGAGGCGTTTGCTCCGGTAATCGTTATGGACGTAGTAAACGTCGGCGCCGTGGCAAACGTTGCTTTTCCCGTACCGGTTTCATCTGAAATTTCATCCAATAACTGCGCCGATGTCGTGCCGCCGAAAAACCCCAAATGGTCTGTTGCGTTCGGGACGGCCTGCCCGCCTTCGGTCAACGTCGCGCCCTCAATGGTCCCGTCGCCGGTTAGTGCTTTACACGTCAGGTCGTAATTACCGACATCCCAGTTGGCCGTCAATGGCACCGTTCCATCGGCCTTTAAATCCCCACCAGCAGCTTCCAGATTCACGCCGTCGAAGTAAAGCACACCACTATCGTTGTATAGACGATCCGTTGTCGTACCAGGTGCCGAGGCTAATTGCTCGATAATCAGCTCACTGACGCCAGTATACTTTTTTGCAGTACTATTATATTTCTCGCCATCTATATCAAATGCGTTGCCGGAAATTTCAAAATCACCAATCTCAGAAGGATTACCTGTAAAATTACCTACAACAATACCGCGAACTCCCGATGTAGCGGATGTGCAGCGCGCAAGATTATTACGTATTTTCAATCGGGCACTTCCTATATCACCTGAAGCATATCTATAGGCAGAAATCACATGAGTATCGTGTGTCTGATCCTCTGCAAACATTTGATTATTTTCGATAATAATATCACAATTTGCGTATGAGTAAACCGAGATAAAATTAGTGGCCGAATCTCCAATCCGTTTAATGATATTACCTCGGATTGTCATATTGCCGGGAAAAAGTCCAGAGCTGTCAGGGTCTTCCGTAAAATAAAGTCCAAGCGTTTTTACTTTCATTACATTATTCAAAACAGAAACATCATTGTAATCACCATAAAACGCAACAGCCGGTCTCTCGCATTCAAAAATATTGTTCGATAAAATGATGTCTCGGCCTCTTGATTTAGAATAGAACGCCCGCTGGCCAAGGGCTTGAGCATTTGGGTCCGAATTATAGACATAGTTACTACTTATGATGATATTTCTATTGGGAGCAAGATAAGTATTTTCCCAATTGGCTTCGTTTGTGGCGGGCAAATCGCCCATTTGACAACGATTGTAATTGCCTGTTCGCAGATAGATAGCTGATTCACCATAGCAATTTACTACGATGTTATTATTACAAATAAAACCATCAACTCCATTCATAAAAATACCCGGCTGGCTTGTTACGAGATTCTCGCGATTAAAAACACTCCAGGGTACATTATGAATCTGATTGTTTGAGCAAATACCCATCTTTACCGAATCGAAATACACGAAACCTGCTCGACCTTTCTTACAAATGTTCCCAGTAAAGACTATTCCATAGGAACGATCAAATCGAAACACGTTCGGTCCAGTCGCGTAATCAATTACATTATCTATAACACGAACATCCTCACAAAACTGCCATAAAGGGCCTTTTATATCGAGATCATTAACATCTGTATCTTGTGTAAATCTATTACCTTGAAAAAGAATATCCTGGCAATGTTTAAACGATACCCAATAACCTGGCGCTGTTCTATCACCTGAAATATGAAAAATACAATCCGTTATCTCAGCACCACGCACGTACTCAGCATAAATAGAAGTATAATTACCACTTGCACCTTCAAATGTAAGTCCCTTAATTTTAACAGAAATAGGAGCATATACTGCTACATTTGGGTCAGAATATAAGCTGTAAGCAACCCAAGGAGTATCATCATCACCACTTTCATTCACGTCATGGAACCACCGAACAGGTTCTTCAAATCGCAAGACATTTGTTTCTACTCCCCGAATTTGATGTACTTCTGACGGGTAGTTATTAGCAACTTTTCGCTCATTTACACCTGGATATAACAGAACAAGATCACCTGCCGAGAAGCCAACTTCACTATCGACCACAACATTAGGATCGCCCTCAGCAATATCAGCTACGCAATTAGCATCGATAGTGTCGGAGATTGCGCCGTCTATATCCAATCCTCCTCCTGTAGATTTAATAGTGGCTCCATATCCATGAATAACGATACTCTTATCAATTGTTACATCTGAGGCTAATACATAAGTTGATCCAGCCGGGAACAAAAGAACGCCATTCACTACCTCTACCGCATCAATCGCCGCCTGAATCGCCGCTGTATCGTCCGTCGCACCGTCGCCTATCGCTCCGTAATCCCGCACGTCAATCACATGATCGAGCCGGACATCTTCCTTCCACGTCCGCCGCTGTGCATCCGTTGCCGTATTCTCACCAGCCAGCATCGGCGTCCAGTTGGGATCAATGACGTTCGCGTAAGTGTTGCCAGTTTGGACGTAAGCGTCATTGCCTTCGACAGCCAATTTGCCCGCCGCGCTCCGCGTAATCGTCGTATCGCTGGCGTGACCGAGTTCAATGCCTGTAAATTGCGGACTATCGCCCGTTCCGACGCCAATGGACGTTCGCAGTGTCGCCCCCGATTCCGCTACCGGATCGGTTGTCCCGTCCCCAACCACAAACTGACCGTCCTCTAAAACGGTCATGGCCGTAATCGCCGACGTTCCTGAACCAAGCAACAAACCGCCGTCGGTGAGTGTCGGGGCCCCTGTGCCGCCTTGCGCGACCGTCAGGGCCGTCGTCAGGCCCGTTATCGCCCCTCCCGTCAGAGTCGCCGTGCCGTCCGTCAGTCCCGTCGCCTTAAAGACTCCCGTGCCGGGGTTGTAAACCATATCGCCGTCCGATTCAATCCCAAGGCTCCCGCCGTCCAGATCTCCGCCGGCGGCAAAGGTAACGGCGTTCCATTCGTTTGTCGATTCGTTGTCCGTCACCGTGATTTGCGTACTCAAAGAGGCCGTCCCTGAAAAATAGGGCGCCGTGACCGTACCCGTCGAGGGGTTGTAGTGAAAATTGCCGTCCGATTCCAAAGAGACCGTCCCGCCGTCGGTGTCCGCATTGGCCACAAACGTAATCACATTGTTCTCGTTGGTATCTTCGTTGTCCACCACACGAACCAAAATAGCGATGAACCGCGCGGGAATAGGATTCGCCGCCCAAACGACCGCCGCTCCGATCAGTAATACCACACCAATAAGTATGAGTTTTTTCATAACAATAACCCCCCGGTTATTTCTTCTTCTTTCTTCGGATCGCCTCTCTGATCCGGTCCACAGACTCCTGACTGCGCCCCTTGACCGGCAAGCCGGTTGTGTTATTCGTGGCATCGTCCAGCTTTTTGTATAACTCCGAAAGCGTCAGGCCCGCATAAGGGCCTTGCTTTAGCGCCTGTTCTATCGGATAGACAATATCGGCCCGTAACCCTGAATATCCAATACCCGTCAATTGAGAGACGATCTCCGCAATATTGTCGCTTACTTCCATTGCCGTATATCTGTATTTATATTCTCCTTTTTTGGGGCCGCTCTTGTATTTGGCCTCTTCATCACCAATTAAGGCCAATCCAATATCACGTCCCAATTTACCCGCGCTCCATCCCGACAAACCTACATCGACAAGAAAATCGGTTAGCACACTGCCCGTTCTAACGTCCCCGTATTTGATACTACTCCAACGCCCCTGAAATCCTTTAAGCGCCTGTTCGACCACCGTGGCGACAAGCTGGCCATAGACGGGTAATCCCATCACGTTAAACACGGTCTCTTGCGGCACTTTCGTCACTACAAGTTTTATATCCTTTCTTACGTGTTCTTTGAGTTCCTCTTCGTCGCGCTTACCCATACCAAAAAGGAGGAGTAAAGGCACGTACTTGACGAGCTTTCTAAACAATTGCCGATAGAGCGAGACCCGAAGGTTCGCCTCGACAATGTCACCTATCATCGCAGAGGCCCGCCCCTTACCAATCCGCCCCTTATTGTAATCATCCAAGGCTTGCAATATCACATTCCACTGGGCGTTCCGTGCCGACATGAACATGGCAAAGGACTTTTTGAAGGATTCCGTTGAAGTCGTAAAAACACTACGGTGCCAGGTATCCCACTGGGGCTGAGTTTCCATTGCCCGGTGGAAGATTTTTAAGGCGGCCTCGTTAAATTCCCGACTTCCCTCCTTTAGATCCGTGGTATCCTTAATGCGATTCTTGCAGGCGTTCCATATCTTGAGAACCGCCCACTGATCGCCCCACGTATAATGCCTTAATAAAACGTCCCTCTTGGCCTCTTTGCCCGTGATGAAGCGCCTTAAAGCATCTTGGGCAGACGATTGACCGATGATGTAATCAAAATGACGCGCGTGCCAGCGCCAAAACATCGTCGCGTCCAAGTCCATAAGGGCTTTGGCCTCAGAAGGTTTCGGTACATATGTGGGATCAAAATATTTCTCGCCCACGACGTGATGCGCCGCTACAAGGCTGGCGGCTTGAATGAGTCCGCCGCTCGGCCTCAAAGACAACGTGCCTTTCCCCATGCGCCCCAAGAATTTCCCCGCCAGGAAATCAGCTACATCCCTGTCGGTAGCGATCCCTTCACTTCTCTGGTAGAGCGTGATAATCGCATTTACATACGGCGCATTCCCCGCCCGGTCCTGTCGCCCCCGCCACTTACTATCGCCCAGCAACGCCTTCGCATCCTGTAAGGGGAGCGTTATTTCGGAATAGATCGCATCCTGCTGCATCATATTCAAAAAGTCTATTAAGGGATCGCCAAACGCATGAGGAAGCGTTCCCCCCGTTCGCGGTTGGTAGCGCCCTCGATTCTCATTGGCCAAGGCGATCACTGTTTTATGGCCCGAAGGCATTCGTCTCATATAACGTGGAAAAGGCCAATAGTTCCTGGCGGCAGCACCTTCATAGCCCCGTTCCCATAACATTGTTTTGTTGATGGCGGGGGCGTTATGCTTACGATTCAGCCCGAACATCAGCGCCGCCAACTTCTTATATTGCTCGGGCACCCTCTCCGCCGCCTCATGAAGTTCTTCCAAACTGATTTTTTTAATATAAATCGGACGTCCCCACTTACCGAGAATCCGATGCTCTCTCGCCGTCAATAATCGTTTCAGGTTCCCGTCCGCCTCAGCATTGAGCCATAGCGCCAACAGGAACTTCTTCTGAGTGGTTATCTCGCGCCCGCCGATTGTTAATGTAATCTCACTATAGTAATCCTTGATGAACGCATCGTCCAAGCCAAGTGCCTGGAACTCCTTTGCGGCGTCCTGGTACATTCCCTTGTGAGTCGCGTCTTTACGACGCAAGGAGTCGTAGATCCGATCCACCAGAAATTCTTCCGTCGCCTTCGCGTCTTTCGTCGTGATTTTGCGAACCAGACTTCTCAAATTCGACTGCTCCGCGCCCCAAAACCGCTTGACACGCCCGGGAATACGCGCCTCGCCCTGTTGGGTCTTTCCTCGGTCATAAACTTCATTGCCCGACGCGGTGATATAGGTATGCGCAAACTCCGACCGGATGTTGTTTCTGATCTTCTTTTTGCGCTCCTCGTTACTCAC
>Ga0114922_10005741_pt1 | contig 11427 bp, 16 predicted proteins | sample AartaG_FD_100975 | JGI IMG/M metagenome (GOLD analysis project Ga0114922, IMG submission 100975) | Deep subsurface microbial communities from Aarhus Bay to uncover new lineages of life (NeLLi) - Aarhus_00045 metaG | ecosystem: Environmental > Aquatic > Marine > Oceanic > Sediment | place...
CCATCGTCGACAACCGGTATCAGCATCCCGCTTTTGTCAACTGCGGTGGTCACATAATTCCCGAAACACTTCAGGTACCCGGGGTCAAGTGTCGTTGCTTCGGCATCTGTGTACATTATATTGCCCACACAGATACCGGTCGCATTTCCCGTAAATTCGATGCAGTGCTGAGCGGAGGTCATATTAGTGACTGTATTGTTTACAATATAGACCTCTGTATCGGCATCGTTGGACCAGATGGCTGAAACGGCAAAGTCACCGAAGATTACATTGTCCTCGAGATGAATGCCCACGAGTGCAGCGTTACCCAAATCTATGAAGTGATTAGGCGCAGCGCCAGCATCGTCGTTCTGGGCATAGCAGCCAACTACTTTTATGTAGGTTGCGCCGCTGATCACATCGATAGTATCGAGAAACTCGAAGCTATTGGTTGTCGGCTTGGGGAACCTGCAGTACGCAAGTGTGAAATAATCACCAGCGGCCTCTACGTCAATCGCCTCGTTAACATCGCTCACCCCTGCGATAAACTGGAAATTGACAATAGTCACGCCCGGAGCGCCGATAGCGAAAGCACCGGTTGCTGTTCCGGTGTAGGTAAACGCCGGGGCAAGGGACCCTGAGCCGAGTCCTATAATAGTCAGACCTTGCACATCCACATCTACCTCGTCGGCGGCAGCTCCCATCGTCTCGGCATGACCCTGTGCAACATAGATAAAATCGTTGCCATCGCACAGGTTTATTGCCTCGTCGAGAGTGTCGCGGGCATTGTCCCAACTTGTGCCATCGCCTTCGTTAGTTACATTCGAATTAACATAATACACCGAGCCAATACCCGGGCTCTGGCCTAATTCGACTAACGCATCGATGTCCCTTGCCCAGTTGGTGCCGAAGTCCTTGTACCTGCCGGTCCTGAACCAGTCGGAGGGGATCGGCGTGTTCTTGGCCCCGAGATTATACTGGGTGGCATTACCATAGCATGGTGCCGTCATCAGGAGTATTGTTACAAAAACCAATATCTTTTTCATCGTTCTGACCTTTCAATAAATTTCGTTTCTATTTCACTGCTTTTACAACTCTTACTTCTGCTCTTGGTCTTGGCCTATGATGCTGCTTCTACGTGGTCAACCTGCAGTGCGGCCTCTTCCGGTGAATCGGCCAGCGCTGCGAAGATCGTACCTGTCGTCGCGGTGGTGAAGACATTGAAGTACAATCTCAGGTACCTCTGGTACTGCATGACCGGCATCGGGATATTCAGCAGCAGTGCGCTTGCCGTCAGTTGTGCCAGCGCCCACCGGCCCAAGATGTAGTCCTTGAGTGCCGTGGCAAACCCCGAATCGGTATCGGTCTGCATCCGTATCTCCAGGGAGACTATGGATGCGAACACCGTGCCGACCCTTGCGATGATATACATGGCCTTGCCTGCCCCTAATTTGATGTTCGCCGAGTCCAGGTCGATTAGATTGGTCGATGCGGCATCGGTGGTAATCGTCTGATAGTTGTCAGCGTTGGTACCGGCACTGTACGCATAGGTGAAAACATTATTGATATCGTACATGACTATTCTCCTTAACTTAATTTTTTTGCTTTTACTTAACTTTCACTAACTACTCTAACTTCTGCTTTGTGGCTTAGCTGACCGTGGCCTGCGTATTGGTGATCTGTGCCACTTCTCTGACCGGGATACCCCAGAATCGTATTACCGGCCTTGCGAACGGCCCTTCACCTTCTCTGTCCTGTGTGAAGTTGGCGTTGCCCTTCTCGTTCGCTCTTTTCATCATCTGGCTCTTGATTGTCCGGTTGCAGTAGATGACCGCTCCCATACCGCCGTCCTCGAGGTCGTTGTAGGCGTCGATAAGCAGTTCCTCATCGAAGCTAAAATCGTCAACCCCGTCGATATTGGAGGTCGAGATATTAACGACCCTTTTAATCATCCGCGGGTCGGCGATATCGATTCCGAACGCGACCTGGAACCACGACTGCATCGCCGGGTACTTGGCGTTGTTGGAGGTATTCAGGGGGTCGAGGACCAGTACCTCGCCGAAATCACGCATCTTAATGGGTGAGCCGCCGGTGTCCGAGTTGGGCATGTTGCGGGGATAGATCATATTGACCTTCTTGAAGCCGTACTGAATGATGTAGATACTGGTCTTATTGGCTGTCGCTGAAGCATTACCGCCGGCGTTGTCGTAAACATAGTCGGATGACAGTGCATTGTAGTCGCTGCGGTTATTGATACCGTTCACCTGCAGCGGGTTCGTGGTGCGGTTGCCGTCGAAAATTCGGCTGACGTGGGTCTTTGTGAGTCCGTTGATGAAGAACGCGTCCTCCTTGGTCCTGGCCGCCTCCCAGCCCTCCGGCTGTTGACGCAGCATATCGGCATCGGGCTCCGAGAAGCCGGCGAGCAGTGTGGTCGGCTCGTTGACGACCTCGGTAACGCCCGCTTCCCTGGTAACGCCCTGACCGAACATACGCTCAGCGCCGGTCGGTTCCGTTACTGCTCGGGTATGCTGATGGCTGCTGCCATCGTTGCAGCCGATCCAGGTTGCATCCATCACGATGGCATTAGTTTCGCTGAGCACGTCCACTATGTCGGCAAGCCCGCCGTCCGGGTCCTCCCTGCGGACCAGCTCAGCTAATGTCAAATTAGTTCCTAAAGCTCTCGTCGCCATGAGTACTCTCCTTAAAAGAATTAACAATTAACGTTAAACTTTGCGGAGAGGAATCTGACGTACTTATCAGGCTCTCCTGACACTTTACGGCTGCTAACCGGAGCACGCTTTGTGCTCAAAGCATCAGGCCCACCTTGCGGCGGGGAGTCTGAAACTGCCTTATAGGCAGATAAAATCTATTCACTTGTCAATATCGTTGCCTCTTTCAGCTTTTCCACTTCGCTTTCGAGCGAGGCGATTTGCAGTTCGAATTTGAGGCATTCATCCTCGAGTGCGATCTTATCAACTACAATTTCTGCTATCGCCTTTTTCTGCTCATCAACTAATTTTCTCAGCTCTTCCGCTTCGGTTTTGAATGCTGCCGCCTCTTTCTTACACTCATCGATGGCCGTTTGCAGTCCGTTATTTTGTTTCTTGAGCTGCTCGATCTCGGTCTGCTGGTTTATCAAATTGAAGAGCACCTTTGTTTTCTCACTATTGCCATATACGATTATGGTCTCGAACGGTACCGGCTGCAGGTACGAATCCAGCGGCCGCGGCACCTCAACCGGGACCACATCGTCCCAGCCCGCCGCCAGGGCGACATTCAAAACAAACAATATCGCCATAACCATCAGTAATCTTGTGTTTTTCATTTCCTTTGTCCTTTCTCAATTATCATTCGGCAAAATAATACTTCTGTTCGGGGCCGCAATCAACGGCCCTTCTTCCTGTTTTAGGTGTATTAAATAACATTCCTTGCCTTTGACCAAGCCCGTTAATATCGACATTTGTTCGGCCCAGTCATCCGGCACCTTTTCATCAACCGTCCTTTTAGTAACAATCAACGTCGCTTTTCTGGGGTCTTTGGGCGGCTTAAGGCCCCTGACAAGGCAGTAAAATAATTTGAGCATCGTTTCCACGTCGACCTTGCCCTCGGCAAACTCTTTTTTTGTCAGGCAGCATCTTTTATACTTCTTACCGCTGCCGCACGGGCATGGCTCGTTCCTGCCCGGCTCTTTATCTTGTTTTCGTTGTGGAAACTGTATCACTATGTTTCACCTAACTGTGCCTTCGTTCTGCCATACAGTGATTTCTTCTTACCGCCGCCACCGGCTCCAGCTCCACCACTCAGGACCTTGGCATCCAGTGTCTCCAGCCCTACCTTATGGAACAGCCGCAGTGTGGCAAGGGGCACTCCCGCTTCCCGCCACTTGGCGAGGTCAGCGGCATTTTCGTATATATCGGCCTCTTTGAGCTTCTTTATCAGTTCCTCGGTGCCGAACTTATTTATCGCCGCCAGTGATATCCTCGCATTGGCAGCTAATTTATCGCCCGGCCAGTCGGTCTTTAGTGCAGTACTCTTTTCATCGAACGCTTTCTGTTTTTCGTCCGCTGCCGTCGCTGCCGCCTGTTTATCGGCCTCGACTATCGCATTAAATGACCCTATCTGGAGCTCCTCGAACGCCTGCGATAATGCCAGGACCAGTGCCTTCGGCGCCTTATGCTCGAAGAGTATCGACCGCATTTTGTCCTCTAATTCCTGCGAGCGCTCCATACCCTCCGGCAGTTTCTCCGATTTATAGAACTCGTATTCCGTTGCCGCCTCGGGCGCACCTGAAGCCGCCGCCAATTCAGCTCGGTAAGCTGCTTTCACCTCGTCCGAGGCGTCGTCAGCGGGTTTCTGGATGACGTTTTCGAGCTTCTTATCGTGAGAGGATTTGGTATCAGCGAACCTTTTAACTAATGTCTTAACGTCCTTGACGTCGTCCATTACTTTACTGCCTTTATGGTCCTCTCCTAAATAATCGGGCAGAACATCGGTCCGAAAACTCTCCTCAAATACACCTTCATCGGTTATTCCAATCATTTTCATTTCTCCTTATTGTGTTTTATGTAAATCCACGTCTTCTGGTTCTGGTTCTTCCCGTTCCAAACGGGCGGCGGCCACTACCGCCTGGTGGCCAATCATCTCCATCTCCGCCTCTTCGTTATCAATCCCGCACTTCGCATCTATCAGCATTGCCAGTTCATCTAACATGCATTGTGCCCGTGCCTCATCGGCGGTCATTGGCCTGTCCGGCTTCCTGAACCAGGTCAGTATCAGCTTCTGTAAATCGAACTTGACCCTTTGACCGGCCTTACTGCTCAGAAGCGTATTGTAATAGTCTAATTGTGTCGCCATAATTTGTTAGCGCAGCGTATCGCTCATTCCGGGCACCTGGATACTATCGTCCCAGGCAACACCCAGTTCTTCGAGCTGCTTATTAAATTCCTTGGCTGACTGCCTGCGGGCCGAGACTTTCATGGTTTTTCTTTCCTCAAGCAGTTTGATTATGGCCTTCGCACTTTTTATCCTGCCGAGCTTCTCCAACAGGCCGAGTGCATATACCTTCTGCTCGAATGTAATGCCCTTCCTGAAACCGGCTGGAATATCGTAATACTCACCCTTATGGTTCTTGCGTGAGCCGCCTTTTCGGACGAACTTGCGTATCGTCCGCTCGACCGCCAGTTTATTCGAATTATCCCAGTCGGCAGGGTCCCTGTCCTCGGCGTCGGCCAGGGCCTTGGCCATGATCTCGTCCGGGCGGGGCACATAACCGACCTTCGGCGCACCGGCCGATTTCATCTTCTGGGCATCGCGGCCGCGGGCGGCCCTGGCCTTGAGCTCGGCATTCTCGCGCTCGAGCCTTTTGGCCTTCTGGCCATCCGTCTCATTCTTCGGCGGCCCTGGCGATGGTGCAGGTGCCGTCGGCTTGGTATCCAGCCCTGCGTTCGGGGCGATATCCAGTTTCTTCTCGATTTCCTTTATCCTCACCAGCTCCTGCGGTACGGCGTCCGCCTTCGGTGTGCCGTCTCCCTTGAGATTCGCGGCCCTGAGACCCGTAAGCTCACCTACCAGCTCCTGCCGGGCCGCTTCGTTTTTTTGACCTTGTTTTGCCATTTCCAACTTCCTTTCTTTGAGCCATTGCCCTTGTGGTCAATGTCTCAGGTTTATAACTCACTACATTAAATATTCCCAAACTGTCTCATTGGTTTGTGGATCAATTCGCGTCCTGACTGTGCACCCCTCCGGCAACGAACTCCGCCGGCAACTGCGTTCCCTGTTTTTCTTCCGGGTTTTCCTTCTTGCCCATTATCAGCTCCTTTAATAATCCTAATAAATCACGCGCTTCTTCTTACCTTCTTCACGCTTTTCATCCTGCGTTCGAACTCCTTAAAGGTTATTTTGCCTTCTTTCAGGTCCCATCGCAGCTTTTCTTCTGCCCGGCTGGTCAGGCATGGCCGTCTTTTAGAGCCTTTGCCCGCCTGATTATTCATCGTCATTTAGGTTTCACTGTTTTCGCAACTTTATTCACGCCCGCTCTAATACAACTAAAGCCAAGCGCACCCAACACCGCATAGACTTCATTCGGCAACACAAAAATACCAAGACCCTGCAGCGTGCCCAGGACCGCTATGACAATAGCGATAATATACGTCTTTTTGCCTTTTAGGTATTCAATTAAATCTTTCATAATCCACTTCCTTCAAATTTATTCCGTAACTCCTGCCAATTCCAGCGGACTATTCGGCTCAACCGCCTTACCGAGTCCCGGCACCACTTTTGCGCCTTCTATAGCACTTTCAGCTGCCGCCTGCTCCTGCTCTGCCGCCGCCTGTGCTTCGAGTATCGCCCGGACCTCATCATCGCTCTTTATCAGTGTTTGTTTCATGCCCTGAGCTATCGCCGCATCCTCGATAAGCTCCATCTCGTTAATTTTGAGCAGTGACCGCGGCCACATAGTGCCGATATCGCTGATTACCGCCAGCGCATTTATAGTGCCCCGCGTCTGCATAGTCGCCCTCTGCAGCTGGAACAGCGGCCCGATGAATACCGTCTCAATCTTGCGATTGTCGGGTTCCAGCAGTATGTCCGGCACATCCGGCATCCTGCGTGCTATCTGCTCCTCGAATATCCACTGGTTATCGACTACTTTTTTCAGGTACTGGCTCTCGAATGATTCGGTCACCGGCGATAATAGTACCGCCTTATTACCCTGTATCTGCAGGACCTGGGTCGCCGTCATCGCCGGTCCCTCTAACGTCAGCAACGCATCCCATAGTGGTACGAAGAATTTGTCGTCGATAGTCTCATGCAGCCTTTGGGCCTGGGCATCTGAAATCGGCCAGTTGCCCCGCTGGAACAGCTCTTTTATCGTATTCTTGCCGACATATTTATCGGGTACGTATGTCCTGCCGGCTGGGTTGGTCTGTATCAGGCCCTTCATTAATTTCGGCGCCTCTAACGGCATGTCCGATTCACGATGTACCATCGTCAGCAGGAGTTCACCCAACTTGTTCGCCTGCAGTCCTTCTGTAAGTGCATCGGCAGCTATCGAGGTCCCGTAACTGCAGCCCGGCTCAGCGCCGTAGGCCCATATATTCGGCTCGAACCGCGTACCGCCCTTGAATACCAGCTTCTTCGTCCTGCCGCCCCGCTGACCTGACTGCAGGACATAGAAGACCTTGAACGGCTTGTCCTCACTTCGCAGCGAGTTCGGTTTGGGACTGGCATTTTTATAGACCGCGTACAGAAAATCATATTCCTTAAACGGATTACCCTGACCCTCCGCCTTGGCGTCTCTAATCAGGCCCGCCGGCAGTTTATCCTCATCGAACTCACTGAACGCATCTATCGCCGTCATTTTGACCGGCCTGTGGTAGGTAATCAAATTGCCGAACCTGTCCCGTTTAATATACGAGTCCCTCGGATGCACCGTCTCATAGTGCATTCTGCCGCCGTGGATGTCCTCTTCCGGGATATTGACGCCCGTACCAATGACCGCGGAGTCCTTGGCAAACCATACGCTCTGGCCGTAAAGGTCGGATTCGTTCAGTCCGAATAATACCTGTTCCGCCGCCGCCTGAACGTATTTCTTAACGTTATCATCCTTCATCAACCGGATATTACTGGTCACGAACTGTATCCACGGCATTGTCCGGCTCATCATGTGTGCTAACGAGCCTAAAGCGAATTTATTGGCTGCGTTCGCCGGATGGCCATCATAGACCCTTGTTCCATACTGCTGGCCTTTTTGATGGGTCCTGATACTTTCGCGCAGCATATCAAGCCTTCTCGGCAGGAATATCCTGGTCTCTACATCCCACAGGCCCTCGTAATCCTTCCTGTCATCGACCAGCCGGGTATGGTTCTTGAGAATGATATCGATTATCTGCTTATCGGTCTTATCACTAAAGTCAATCACTATCGACCTCCCAGTTTCTGTGCGAGTTCCGGACGAAGGATATTCACATCGCTTATAGCCAGCATACCGGGCGTCGTTACCCTGCTCGCCCTTCTGCCCCGCGCCTTCCTCTGTCGCTCGGCGACGTCCGCTTCTGCCTTAAATTCTTCAGGGCCCTGCATTGGCGGTAGTATCGGCTCCTGTACCGGGGTGGCTGGTATCTTGGGCTTGCTTGTCTTCGGCATAATTACCTCATCCCACACTCAATAAATCGAACTCTTTTTTCTCGGCCGGCGGCCCAGCGACCTCGAAGCCGGCCGATGAACTAACTGCAGCTCCGCAGAACGGGCATTCGCCCTCTATATTTTCGGCGTTAGCGCCCGCGACACTGCCCGGCCTGGGAACTGCAACTTTTTTTCTACATTTCATACAAACTGCTACCCACATTTCATTACACTTTCAATAGATCTGTTACACCGCGGTCCTCTATATAGCCTTTTTTCCTGGTCGGTTTGGCGCCCGGCCAGCCTAACTGCTCACCGCCTATCTCACCGTACCGGTACACAATGGCCATGTGTCCGTAGGCGTCGGCCATGTGCCTGTGCCACGTCTTCGCCACCATATCGTGGTACACCGTCACTTCATCGGTCGATAGCGCCATGTTCTTCTTCTTACCGTAGCCGGCCATCGCCTTAATGAACGTAACGCATTTGTCCCTGTTAATCTCTAATAGTCCGAACGCCGATCGGCCGGCCTCTATCCGGTCGTCGAAACTATGTTCCGGGCAGGCCTGTAAATCGAAGCCTAATTCCGCAGCTAAATCCAGCGTGGTCTTGCCCGTCTGGAATTTACCGCTCGTCCCCCATTTCAGTTCCGGGCCTGCGAAATGACCGCCGTAAACGTAGGGCTTGGTCTGCAGGACCTTCGCCCAGTTCGGGATGCCCAGTCCCTCATTATCGAAATAGTCGTCTATGACCCTTATCCTGCCGCGTAGAAACTGGATGAATACGACGCCCGTCCAGACGTCGCCGGTATCATTGAACGTATAGACCGGAGCGCTGTCATCCCAGGGGAAGTTGCCGATCCGCTTCTCTTTTTTGGCAGTCGCTAATTTGGCGCCGTAATACGTACCTTCCTTATGGGTCGGGAACAGGCCCAGTACCCTCATCCTGGTACCATCGCCGTTCGGACCGTACTTTTTAACGATCCTTTCAACGTATCCCCTGCCGGCCAGTCCGGGTATCACCCTTCTGTTCTGCTTATAGTTCGGTGTGTCCATCGCCGATATGGTAATAACGTTCCAGCCCTCATCGCTGGTATATGTGGCGTTGCCCTCGTTCTTTTCGACATCCGATGAATAGCAGGCCTTGGCAAAATCGCATTCCGGGTCCGTCGGATTACCGATAGCTATTACCTTGCACCGCTCATCGATTACCAGACCCTCCATCATTGTCCGCCAGATCTGCGGTAGTATCCCGCACGCTTCATCGATTGCTATTAATATCCAGTCGTTGTGCCAGCCCTGCATTTTCGTTGCATGCTCGGCCGCCGAGTCCGGAGAGGTCGAAAATCCTATTGCGAAGTTCTTCTCCCACAACTCGCGGGCCGCCGGCTCCAGTGTCTCGAGTACGTCTTTCGACGGCTTGACGTCCCACTGCAGGCTCGTCATCTTACCGCCTAACGGTACTTGGGCGCCTGCATAAGCTGCATGTATTTCTCGCCATAACTGGTTTCGCACCTGGTTATCGCTGGGCGCTGTCGTGATCACTGTCGATGGTTGAAAGCAGGTTTTGAAGGCAACGATCGCCCTGCCCAGAGTAAATGTCTTCGATACGCTGTGTGAGGCACGGACGGCAGTGAACTGACGGTCGCGAATGGAATTGAGCATTTCGACCATCTTGCGCCAGACGTATTCTCTCGGCAGCGACAGGACCTCTGTAATGAACCCCACCGGGTTCTGCCGGTAGGCCAGCATCCGCTCGTAACTTTTCTCGGTATCAGTAAGTTCAGCCGTTTGCATTTATCCTGCTTTCTTTCCTGACATTATCGCCGCGATGTCCGCTAATGATCTGGGCTCGACCTCCAGTTTCTGCTGCGGTACCCAGCGTTTATCTTTCGGCCCAATATACTGTTTGACTAATTTGGCGGCAGCGGGATCGCCGGCTATCCGCGTTTCTTCCTGCCTGGTAGTTACCAGTACCTCTTTGGTTTGGCGGAGCACTTCTTCGGCAATCATTACCCTCAAAATGCCTTTGGTCATTTTCTTATCGATTTTCAGACCCAGCTTTATAGCGACAAGCTGGATACCCTTTTTGTCCATTCCGCTCAATGCCGGCGTCTTCGGGCCCCTGACCACTTTTTCTTTTATGGTCTTGATGTTCGTATAAGATATGGCCCTTTGCATCATCGCGTGCGTGATTTTGTTGGACTGCAGTCCTTCCAGCAGCTCCTCGCGTGCCGTTACTAATGTCCTGCAAAATTCGGGCTTGTAATATTTCGATGTAGCATTGCGCCAGTGGCTCATCGTCCTCGATGGTATCCCCAATATCTTCGCTAATTTCGTATAGTGCAGCTTGCCATCGGCCTTTATCAGCTGGGCCTCGATAATAATACCCCTCGCCCGCCCTGCTAATTCCGGTGTGTAAAGCGATTCACCCTTATCTAATCGCTGTCCCTTTTTGGCCTTCTTGCCCTTTTTGGCCTTTTTGGTTATTTTTAGTTTAGCCATTCAAATCAAATTCCAGGTTCCTCGCCCCAAATTCCATCTGGTCGGCCAATTGGTTCAGGTCATCGACCCTTTCGGTCTTACCGGCCTCTTCCGCCCTGGTTCCGAGCGAGAGTAACGCCTTGCGGACATCTTCGATACTTCGAATCATATTTTCAATTTCCAGTATCATGACCCATTACATCGGCCCCAAAAAAATAGAGGGCGATTTATTAGATCGCCCTCGTATCGAAAGGAAAAAAGCTGCAAAGCCTATCATGGGTGTGTATGGTACATCAAGCCTCCGAAATTTACTTGCAACAATTTTGTTCCAATTTTACCTTACCCCACCCCGCGTTTTGTCATTTTTCAGCCTGCCGCTTTTCTCTTTCTTAAAAGTCTTCCTGTAATTTTCTCGAACCGCAGACCGTTACATTTCGGACATATCCCCTTCGGCTCGGTCTCGAACTCGAAGCTGCAGCCGATACACTCCCACCAGGTTGTCTCCGGCCCGAAGACCTCTTCTTTTCTGCGTTCTGCCTCAATTTGTGCCTCAAGCAGTTCTCTGGCTCTTTCCTGTTTTTTGCGTTCAATTTCAGAAAGCCTCGCAGCCTCTTGAGCAGCACGTGCTTTTTCCCTTCGTCTTTTACGAACGGTTTTTTTGTAGCTTCGTATCGCCTTTTTCCTATGGCCGGGGTTGTTCTTCTTCATCAAGGCTAAATTCCCTTTCCGGTCCACTAATTTGAGATTTCGCAGAACATCGTTGAGCCGGTTACCATCTTTGTGCACCACAAAGTACCCTTTAGGTACCGGCCCGTGTTTTTGCTCCCAGAGGTATCGTGCATAC
>Ga0114922_10005742_pt1 | contig 11426 bp, 11 predicted proteins | sample AartaG_FD_100975 | JGI IMG/M metagenome (GOLD analysis project Ga0114922, IMG submission 100975) | Deep subsurface microbial communities from Aarhus Bay to uncover new lineages of life (NeLLi) - Aarhus_00045 metaG | ecosystem: Environmental > Aquatic > Marine > Oceanic > Sediment | place...
CTCGCAACGATAATAACGAAAATGCTATTGTTAATTTAAAGATCCTCGCAGAAAAAGCCAGATTTAATCCTGCTCAAAGTGTTCTAAACAAGGAAGGAATTGGTCATGATAAAATAATTTCAATTGAAAAATGTCACCTATGTAAAGATATTTTCAATAATGTACCTACATATGCAAAAATTGCAATTAAAAGCTTAGCTAACCTAGAATTTAAAAATATTCTTATAGGGACTGCTCTCGCATCGCAGATTGTTAACAGAGAGGATAATTTTAAAGCGGAGTTTAATCTGTTAGATTCGGAGTCGTTCAAAAACCATTTTAATAGAGAAGTTGGAAAAGAATTATCAAGTATTTTAGAAAAGCCTTCAGAATTTTCAATTCCCGATATTACAGTTATCTACTCTTTGGATTTTGCATCATCAGAAGTAAATCTAGTAATAAGATCGATTTTTATTAAAGGGAGGTATAATAAATTTATTAGAGGAATTCCACAAACTCATTGGGATTGCCGAACTTGTAGGGGAAAGGGATGCGAATTATGCAATTATTCAGGGAAACAATATAAAACTAGTGTAGAAGAATCCATAAGTCCTGAGTTTGTTATAGAATCAAAAGCAGAAGGTTCAAAGTTTCATGGCGCTGGAAGAGAAGACATTGATGTGAAAATGTTAGGGAAGGGAAGACCCTTTGTTTTAGAATTAAAAAATCCAAGGATTAGGACTCTAGATTTAGAGAAAATCCAGAAAAAAGTTAATAAAAGGAATAAAAAGAAGGTCAAAATTTCAGAATTAGTTTATAGTAGTAAAGAGCAAGTTAAAAACCTGAAATTTAACGCAGAAAATACCAAGAAAGTGTATAAAGCCTTAACAACATCAATGGAAAATATAACAAAAGAAAAGTTTGAAGCTCTATTGCTTAAACTAAAAATTGCTTTAGAAAATCAAAAAATTCAGCAAAGAACTCCCAAGAGAGTTTCACATCGCCGTGCTGATAAAATTAGGGAAAAGAAGATTTTTCAAATAGAGGGAAAATTCATCAAACCTAGACTATTCGAATTCATTGTCGAGGCTCAAGGTGGGACTTACATAAAAGAAATTATACATGGGGACGATGGAAGAACAACGCCTTCATTTACGGAAATCTTTGGTTCCCCGATAGAATGCAAAAAACTAGATGTTCTAAAGATTTATTAATTAACTTCTTAAAGACACTAAATCAAAAAATAAATAAATTATGTTAAACTAGATTTTCTTATTAATAATAAATCAAAATAGTATAGTGAATTAATTTGACTCTGCATAAAGGTTACCGGAACAAGTCTCGTCAAAGACATAGAAAGAATGTGCGAGATCGAGGCCTGGGTTCTATAGAAAAATATCTAATCGATTATGAAATCAATGACAAGGTAGATGTGATCACCGATTCATCACAACATAAAAGAGGATTTCCTCATAGGAGATATCACGGAATGACAGGGACGGTCAAAGGTATAAGAGGAAGATGCTACGAAGTTGAAGTTAAATTAGGAAACTCTAAAAAATTATTAATAATAGGCAAAGAACACTTACGAGCTAATAAAGGTTCAGCTAAATAATTAAAAAAAATAATTTAAATGTAGGGATTTATATGTCTGGGAGAAAAATAGGCGAAAAAACTGTTTCTATACCCGAAGTAAAAAAAATAATGGAAGCTGTCAAAGAACAAATAGAAAAAATTGATAGCGAAGAGGGTTTATCTCATTTTCAAGAAATTACTCATGCCTATGTAAATAAATTTGCTAAGATGAGTGAAAAAGATGCGATTAAAATTCAAAAATTTCTCATTGATAAATACGAAATTGAAGAAGCATATGCAATAAACATTGTAAACATAGATCCTCGTACGGTCCCAGAACTCAGGATGATTTTAGAGAAAAGTTTTGCTGGAAAATCTCTAAATGAAGACCAATTACAAGATCTTTTATCCCAAATGGAAGAACTCAAAACATCTTAATCTGAGTTTTATCATAAATATTTTACAAAGAGTATTAAACATCGAAGAATTTATAAATTCGAATTCTTTTAAATTTTAATGAGCAATCCTTGTTTAAAAAGGAATATTCAAATTTTAAAATATTATGCATATTTGGAGAGTAAATAATAAGAAGACTGGTTGGTATGGAAAGAAATCGGGATCGATACAGAAGGTCTCCTCAAAGACCCAAATATCAAAGGAAGGGGCCAAGGCCGAAGAAACAATTCATTAAAAAGTTTCGAGAAGTTATAATTTTAGATATATTGCTACATGGTCATCCCGAAGAAAATAAACCTAGTTGGTCCAAAACACCAATCTCCCAGGTACTTACTTTTCCTGACTTTGTTCTTTATGAAGTAAAATGTAATAAAGAATCAGATATCAAAGTTCAACAAAAAGGTACGTATGAGGAATTTTTAAATAAAAACAAATTAAGAGAAGTGATAAAGAAAATCGATTATAAAGATCTCACTAGTACTTCGAAAGCTTTAATTCAACCAATTCTAGAAAGTGAGGTGCTAAATTACGAGGAAGAATTCATTAATTTCTTTAATAATTCGACTTCAATAACTCCAAGAATGCACTCTCTTAAGCTATTACCCGGTGTTGGGCAGAAACATATGTGGGAAATTATAGAAGCAAGAAATAGGCAGAAATTTACCACTTTTCAAGATATATCCGATCGGACTAGTATGTCTCATCCGGCTAAACAAGTCGCTATGCGAATAATCAAGGAATTACAACGTGAAGGCGTGAAGTATTACTTATTCTCGAAGACCCATAAATATGAATGAATAATATGAATAAAAAAGAAATTCAACTCATTTTAAAAGAACAGAAAATAAAACCAAATAATAAACTGGGTCAAAATTTTCTTTTTGATAAGAATATCGTATCCAAAATAATTTTAAAATCTCATATTTCAGAAAACGACATAGTTTTAGAGATTGGACCGGGTTTAGGCGCCCTAACAGAAGAACTGATTAAACATAGTAACAAAATTTACGCTTATGAAATTGATCTTAAATTGTTTCAGCACCTAGCAAAGAGATTCTCGAAAAATCAAAACTTAATGTTATTTAACGAAGATATTTTAAAAGCTGATATTCCCACGCATGATATCGTAATATCAAACATACCTTATTCTATTACTGGTGCTATACTCGAAAAAGTCTTTTACAATGAAAATCCTCCTCGAGGTACTTTATTAATTGAAGATAGCATAGCAGAAAGACTTTTCAACAAAAATGAATATAAAACATTCTCTAGAATTACTGTTAGCTTTAATGCATTCATGCAACCTCTTAAAAAATATAAAATCTCTAGATTCACCTTCTTTCCTACCCCAAAGATTGATTTAGCTCTAATTATCGTTAAACCTAGGGACGATATTTCTCAATTTTTATTGTCTGAAACCAATAGAAAATTCTTCTTAAAGTTTGTCGCTGGAATAATGCCTTACAAAAATAAGAATTTGGTAAATGCCATAAGTTTATTTTTAAAAAATGAAGGTTTAGGTGATTACTCAAAAAGTGATATATATAATGGTATAAACAATACCAATTTAGCAGAGAAAAAAACCGCACAATATAATGTAGATGAGATTGTAGCTTTAAGTGAGTTAATTTTCGATCTAGTCCATAAATAAATATTAAAATCGCTGGTGAGTATAATTAATTCTTTTCCTGAGCCAAAAATTAATTGTCCTTTCGAAGATGTTTACGCTCCATCTGATGATACATATCTAATCATTGATTACTTTAGCGAATGTATCAATGAAACCTACTTTGATGGACTCGATATTAAAAACATTAAAAACATTTTGGATATGGGAACTGGCTCTGGAATAATTGCTTTATTTATGCGCGAGGTTAAAAAAAAGATAGTAAAATTCTCACCTCAGATATTTGCTTCAGATATCCTAGAAAATGCAATTAAATGTGCTAAATTAAACGAATCTTCTAATAATCTCGAAAAAAATATCACATTTATACATTCTGATTTGTTTCTTAAGTTCCCGGCTAATCTAAAAAGCTCTTTTAATGTTATCATCTTCAATCCTCCTTATTTACCTTCCTTGAAGCACAATAAAAACGAAAGGGTAAAGAAAGGTATTGATAATAGTTGGAATGGTGGAGAAAAGGGATTTGAGATTTTCATTGAATTTATTTCACAAGTTAACTCTTTTCTTGACTCAAATCAGAAATTTTATATTTATTACATCAGTTCAAGTGCTGTCAATATCAACAAATTAATCGACCAAGTAGAAAATTATGGTTTTAAGAATACAGTTTTAAAAAAGAAGCATATTTTTTTTGAAGATATTATTTTGAACCGATTAGAAAAATACTGATATTAAAACGGTCTTCTAGTTCTACGTTTTTCTAATAAAGATACGCCATAACTACTCAGAGTCCGCGACAAATTATTCAGTAGCAAATTAACCTCTTGAGGTTTGAACACAGCTCTTCTATGAGCTTCTATTTGAGGTATGGGCAATCCATAATATTCATTAAGACTTGATATTGGTAGAAGGATTGAAGATATTAGGTCAGCTTTTTCTGAAGCTTCCTTTAAAGAGTGTTTATCATTCATGAAAAACTCAATCCTGCATGGTGTGTCGTGTATCGTAGTTTTCAGATAGAACGCATAAAAACTCTGGGGAAAATAATAAGGAATTTCTTTTTTTATGCCTGTATCTCGAATTTTATCAAGGTCTTTTTTGCAGTTAAAAATACAACTTCTTTCATATTTTTTTAAAACTCTATTGAATAAATCTAAATCACAAAAATAGTCCATTATCTGACGATAATTAATCTTTATAAAATCGGTCAATTTCGTACTATTAGGTTTTAACATCTGGATAGAACTTCTTAATAAATTGGTTAGTGCTGAAGTTCTCGTATCCTTTATAGAGCCTATTAGAATAATCCCTCTCTCAATGCAATTGGAGTATAGCTTTTTATATTCTTTTAGCAATTTATCGTACTTCCTAGATATTTCAGAGTCTTTCGTAAAGATTAAATTGATGGGCATGATTACAACGGAGCCGTCAATTATGATTAAGTCTATATCGCTTTTTTTTTCGATTAACTTATTCAAGAGATTGATTTCCATGAATGTCATATCCATAGAAATTTGAGCGTCCACTGCATTATCTTCGCGATTTAAATAAGTTCCTTGCACATTATAATTATTAAAACCTGATATATCAGGAAAATACTCTATCCTTGATGATTGGTTTTTATAGAAATAATATTTTACAGCAATAGCTTTTAAGAAAGAAAAATCGGCATTCATGAACTTCTTTACAACAGAACTCCCGTCAACACTTACAACATTTAATCCTCTAATATTAGATGCTGTAGCATCCCTCTTTAAGATACTTTCTTTTATATCATAATTTGGATACCTTAGAAAATCTTTAAAATCTATAGAATCTAGATTATCAAGCAAAATTTTGGTAAATTTTTGTTTAAATTGCTCAATTTCTAAATATTCTTGCGCTAAATCTTTTAAATTAACTAAAAGTAGTTGTTCCTTAGTAAATCCCGAAACAATGGAACGTGAGAATGTATTAGAAGGTAGTTGAGATTCTAGATTACTGTAGTTCAATGGATTATTCCTAATTGTCATTAAGATTTAAAATAATGAGAATTAATTATAATAACGATGAGAGAGTAAATTTATTAGAAAATAATTAGAATAACGAGAAAAAAATGGCTATTGATTTAGGAAAAGATACAATATTATTGATAAGTCTAACATTTCTTGAGATTTTGCTAATTCTCATTCCTACTTTAATAGCTTCAAAAGTAGAAAAAAAACCACTTTTGGATGAATTGAAAGAAATCGGCTTTCAAAGAAAACCTACAACCTTAAGGAAAATAATCCTAAAAGTGGTATCTGGATTTCTTATTGGAACTATTTTCTTTTTTATAAGCGGTTATATCATTTCTTTTTTCGTCAATACTATAGTCCTGTTATTGTTTGGGGCACAATTTGTTGAGGATGGAATAAATAATGCAATTTCTACTACTCCTATTAATCCTACAATAATTGAAGTTATAATTCTAGTGGCGATTCAAGTAGTAATTATTGCTCCATGTGAAGAAGGATTTTTTCGAGGTTTTATTATTAAAAAAAGTAATAAGAAAATGAAACTACTTTATTCTCTCATTTTTTCTTCATTTATTTTTACCATTTATCATGTTCCACCTTTCCTTGTTCCTTTATCCACAATAGTTACTTTTTTTGGGTATTACTTCTCCTTCGGAATATTTTTATCTCTAACATTCATCCTTTTTAAGAACTCTCTTCTTCCCGGTTCTATCGCTCATTTCACATTGAATATACTTATTCTATTATTTTGAGTTTTAGAAGTTTGTTGCGATATAATGTTTAAATGTATTGAAAGATAAATAAAAACATACACTTAATAAATCTTATAAAGATAAATATAATTAAGTTAAACCTATCAATATAAATTATCTAAGAAATAATTATAATAAATAACCATTAATGAATTTGGGTTAAGTCTTTTGGCGAGCTACGATTTTACTTGGAAAATTATGATGTTAGGTGATGCAGCTGTTGGAAAAACATCTCTTACCATTAGATACATTTCTGGATTCTTTTTAGAGGATTTAAAACTTACGATAGGTGTAGATTTTTATTCTAAGACCACAAAATTTAACGAAAAAAAAGTAAAATTACAAATTTGGGATTTTGGAGGAGAAGAACGATTTAGGTTCCTCTTACATCAGTATTGTAAAGGGGCAAACGCTGCTTTTTTCCTGTATGACATAACTAACCGTCTATCATTAGACCACTTACCCGATTGGACTCAAATTATACGGGAACATGCTGGAGATATTCCCATTATGCTAATAGGCTCAAAAGTTGATTTACAAGAGTTTAGGGCTGTTTCGAGAGACGAAGGGATTTTAGCCGCCAAAAAGTATAATCTATCTTCTTTTATTGAATTATCCTCCAAAACAGGTCAAAACGTTGAAAAAGCGTTCGATGTAATTACTGAAATTCTTTTTGAAAGATATAAGCCAAATTCCGAAGAATAACTAATATTCTTTCTCAATTAATGAAATTTTCTCCTCCTGGGAACACAAATTTGTTTAACTTTTAATCAGCTAAGTGCCAAATCTGCATTTTCGCTGCACCCCTGTTATTCCACGCATAATATGGTATTGCTGTAAAACTTAGACCCGTCGATTCCTTTCCTATTACAGTATTAATTCCCCCTAACATTTCTGGTTGGTATTTTACCATTAAATTCTGGTCTTTTTTAAGTATCGTTGTAAATATATCGAGATTCTTATTATCCTCTTGCTCTAAGCAATAAATTAGGGGTCCATTAGAAATTGCAACTCTACCCTTGTTGCTTTTAATTTTTTGGTCGCTTTCAACAATCTGTGCTCTCATTCTGAATGTTAAATCCAAACTATCGTTATCTAACCAGTTTCTTATAATTTCCACATATTTTCCGCTAGTTAAATCATCATCATACCATTCACCATTAATTTTTAGCTCAGTTTCGATGCTCCACCTAGGGATTCTAAGGAATATCGAGAATTTTTGGCCCTTACTTAAATTAAGTTGAATATTGATGTGACCTTTCCATGGAAATCCTGATTTTTGAGATATTCTGATCTTATTTGAGCCTAAATTAATATTAGCGTTATTCCCAATATATTGGTGAATCCAGACTCCTTTCTCTGAAATGCTATAAATATATTTACCTATAGAGTTAATAGTTCGAGCGACATTAGGAGGACAACACGCACAACGAAACCATTCAGATCTTTTATCATTACATCGTGAAACTAATGGATTGTTGTACGTGTATTCAATCCCATCAATTGATTGTCCAACCAGCATTGCGTTATACATTAATAACTCAATTAAATCGGCATACTTGCTATTGCTTGTTATTTGGAGCATTCTTAAATTCCACATCATATTACCAATCGCTGCGCAAGTTTCAGAATAAGAATCCTCATTTTTTAAGGCAAAATCTATCTGAAAACCTTCGGTACCTTTTTCAGATCCTATCCCACCAGTTATATACATCCTGGCTTTAACCATTTTTAACCATACTCTTCTTAGTGCATGTAATAGCTTCAAATCTCCGGTTTCAGAAAATAAATCTGCCATTCCGCAATATAAATACATAGCTCTGACTGCGTGACCAACGGGGTTAATGATTTTTCTAGTTGGAACATTAGATTGAATGTAATTGCCGTTTAAGTTTTCTTTAAAGAGAAAAAGTTGACCTTTAAGAGTAAGTTTTGAAGCCCATTCAGCGACCTCACTCTCCGTTTCGTCAATATTGGATGGTGTTTCTACTGATCGTTGATACTTTTGATTTTTTTTCTCTACTAATTTAAGTGTAGTTATCATATCTAAGTATTGATTTATAACATAAGTCTTAAAACGGGATATATTTCCCCTTCGATTGATGAATTCTTCAGCTAAGCTTAAATATTTTGAATTGTCTGTTATTTGGTATAACTCGATCAGTGCCATCTCAATTTCTTCGTGACCTGGAACACCCTTTCTTTTTCCACCAAGAAATAGTTTTACAAGCAAATTTGCGAATTTAATAGCAACATTTATTAATTTTTTGCTTCCAGTAGCCTTTTGATGGGCAATCGCTGCTTGGATAAGATGACCTGCGCAATATAATTCATGCATAATATAAAGATTCGTAAATCTTTTGTGTAGAAACCTAGTTGAATAAAAAGTATTGATGTATCCATCTTGAGTCTGAGAATTTTTAATTAAATCAACGAGTTCATTTACTTTTTTTTCTAGGTCGGCATTTTTATAAGTGTGTAAGATATAACAAGCTGCCTCGAGCCATTTATATAGATCCGAATCAAAATAGAACTCACCGATCTGAACTCCCTTCTTAATTCCTGAAGCGACTTTAAAATTATCTATGTGAAAATCTTGCTCCAATTTTTCATATTGATGTTGAATTGAAATTTCTCGATTGATCTGTTGTCTTTTTGACCAGAAATCGTCGTTTATATTAATGTTTTCAAACGAAATTGGCTTAAGTTTATTAAAAGGGCGTTTATTTATGTTAAATGTCATCTTTGAAAAATGGTTTTTTTGAAAAATATAGAAAAAATAATTAAGAATAGAAAATAAAATATTTTAATTATTCAATCCAATAAAGTGAAATTCAAATATGTCTGATATAACCTATTTTATAGGGATTGTTCTCGCCCTTATTGCTGGGACTATCGTTCAAATCGGAGCTCTTCTTCAAAAATTTATTGTCAACAAGCACTCTGATGACCCCAAATTTTTCAAAAGTCTTGTTAAAAGCCCTGTATGGATTTTAGGATTACTAATGCAGGTTATAATTGGAGGACTTGGCTTTTACTTTATAGCAATTATTTTAATAGGACCAGCTCTCGTTCCTGGCCTCATGGCAGTAGGTTTAATTGTACTTGCTGTAGGCTCGATTAAAATTTTGAATGAAAAACTAGGAAAAGAAGAAATAATTGGAATCTTGCTCATGATAGCTGGCGTTACTTTTCTTGGTTTGAGTGAGCTAACGATCGATGTTTTTACATTTGATATTTTTAATTCTGGTTTTATATTTAGAATAATCGGCTTTTCGATAGCAATTCTTTTTTTAGCAATAATTATTGAGATATTTCGTAGAAAATACCCTAAGAAGAAAGGCTTCATGTTGGCAATCGAGGCAGGTCTAATTCTTTCTCTTAATACGGTTTGGGCTAGTCCCGGGAGCACAGTTGTAGCTCATATAGTTGATGGAATTATTATAGAAGAAGAGATCATATTCGGTATTATAATTCTCATAGTTGTCCTCCTAATTGTAGCTATTGGAATTACTATAGGACAAATTTCCTTTAAGTATGGTCAAGCTAATGTATTAGTTCCGTTAACAAATCTTCCAATTCAAGTTATACCTGTGATAGCTTTTTTCATTGTATTCCTATCGATTCCGCCAAATGCATTTTCTGTGATCTTCGTAATAATTGGATTCGCATTAGTAATTACTAGCTCTTTTTTGCTTGCTAAAAAACAGGCTAAGTTTGAGACGATTAGTAATTAAACCGAATCAAATAACCTGATATTTATGCTGATTCCATCTGATATAAGAGTAAAAAATCACATGAATAAATTGCATAATTTTAAGTTTGAATATGTTGTACTTGAAAAGTTAAAAAAAAAGATTAGGAAATTTATTTTCTTTTTGTTGTAAAGAAAGCTATAAGTCCAAAAATTAGGCCGTTAAGGAGACTTCCCCCAACAACAATAAATAACGCACCATTTCCAAGATATTCACTAGTGATAAGTATATCATAGGGGGCAATGTATAAAGTCATTATCATTGAAACAATCAAACTGACGATCGAGGTCAAAAATACTCCGAAAAACGAGTGTATCCTTTTCTCTCCAACTCTTCCCGCAACGATCGCTGCAATCAAAGGAGCAATAGGAACTATTAGACTCAAGAATAGAAACATTAGATTATCGTTAACAATATGATAAGCTATTTTATCTACAGATACCCAAATTGGGTGTCCCATTGAGGTGAAAAGCTGATAAAAGAGATTCGTTGAAGCATCAACCGTAAACATACTGATGATAATGTCAAACCGTCCAAAACTAGCATAAACTATGACTACTAATAATAAGTTTGAGACCATTAGAGCTAGTAAACTGAACAAAAACGCTTTTAGCAAACTCATGTTTATCTTCTTTTTAATTTTTTTATATAAATATAGATTATTCATTAAATGAACTGTCCTTTTATTTAAACCTTCTCAGATTTTATTTGAATTAATCTGAGGTTTTTATATCGAGAGTTTAAATTAATTTAAACATCAAAAATAGAGTTATTTACTTATACCTTTAATAATCTATCTTGAAAATAAATATTTCTATCCTAGAAATGGAATATTCTATGTTAAAGAAAAAAGAATCATTTATCAGAGATTATAATACTATAAAATCTTATCTTTGGTAAGATTGTAATATCTTGTGCCAAATCTCATCACCAAATAGCCTTACATTAGTATTGAATCACAGATCAACTGCATCATTCGAACTCAATTTTTGATCATATCTAATGATCTGATATTGCTAGTAAAAAAATTATATCTTATCAATAGTGATTTTTTTTGTCGACCAAAACGGGAAGATAAAATTACCCGGATAATCTATGATCAACCAACACATTTAAATATAAGAAATTCCAATTTAAATATAATTAACATTAAATAATTTATAACAAATCTTTAAAAATTTAAAAATTAGTGGAGGAATGAAAAAAAATGGCTGCATTTGCATGGAGTCCTTTACGGGCTTTAATGAAAAAGGCTGGAGCAGAAATCGTAAGTAGAGCCGCAGTA
>Ga0114922_10005743_pt1 | contig 11426 bp, 8 predicted proteins | sample AartaG_FD_100975 | JGI IMG/M metagenome (GOLD analysis project Ga0114922, IMG submission 100975) | Deep subsurface microbial communities from Aarhus Bay to uncover new lineages of life (NeLLi) - Aarhus_00045 metaG | ecosystem: Environmental > Aquatic > Marine > Oceanic > Sediment | place: Aarhus...
AACCAACTGCAATCAATGAGTAAAGCGCCCCTCTCACTGCCCCGAAGATCAATATATCCATTCGTTAGTCTCTATCTGTATTATCCGATTTATTTCTTATTTACTCCAAATTAAGCAAGGCTCCCCGGTATTGATAATGTGTGCAATAAATTTAACTCATTCAATTAATCTGCTGCTACTAATTGTGGCAATCATAATGAGCGGGTCATTTCAGAGGCGAAACGCGCCTTTTGCCCATTACCTGGTAGATGGCATTAAAAAATCTTTGATAGGGGTAATTAAAATATCTCTAAGAGCAAAAGAATAGGAGATTCAATGTTATGTCATAGTTAAGGTTACAGAACTCTGATCAGGAGCGACTATTGCAACGGAGCTCTTTTTGTTTAATGCCCTGAAAAACTTTCTCTGGTGTAGCAGGTAGATCCTTGATTCTGACGCCAATAGCATCATATATAGCGTTAACAATAGCTGGTGCTGTGGGCACCATGGCACATTCTCCAATTCCTTTTGCTCCGAAAGGCCCATTTGGATCAATTGTCTCTATAATGATAGGGGTTATTTTGGTTATATCTTTGATAGTAAGAATTTTATAGTCATGGAAGTTTGGGTTAATGATTCTGCCATTTTCAAATTTGAGATCTTCTGTTAAAGTCCACCCGATCCCCTGCGCGATTCCTCCTTCAATTTGTCCTTCGACTAAAAGGGGATTTATGGCCTTTCCCACGTCATGCGCGGCTACAAAATTAATGACGTCGACCTTCCCTGTACCCGGATCAATTTGGACCTCGGCTATGTGTGTAGCAAAAACCATTGCCGGGGAGGGGTATCCCATATAACTGATCGGATCGAAATCCTCAGTAACCTCTGGCCCATTGTAGTATCCGTGCGCAACAAGTGGTTTTTTCTTTTTGTAAAAAGAATTTGCGCCAATTTCGGCATAGGAAAGGGGCTTCGTCGTGCTGCCTTTCACGAAAACTTTTCTGTCTTTGATTTCAAGGTCTTCAATGTTGGCCTCCAGCATTTCAGCCGCATTTTCCAATATTTGAAGCTTTAAATCATTGGCGGCTTGCGTTACAGCACTTCCCGCACAATATGTAACTCTGGATCCGAATGTCCCCATACAAGGCAAGGTAGTGTCTGTATCTGAGGCTGTGAGTCTTATTGTTTCTGGATCAACGGCCAATATTTCGGCTGCCATTTGTGTCAATATTGTATTGGATCCCTGGCCAATATCCGTTGCCCCCACTAAGAGGTGAATTACACCGTCTGGGTTCATCTGCACTGTAGCCCCCGAAAAATTAAAGCCTGATCCTATACTTCCTCCGCCAGTGTAAGTCATTGCTGCAACGCCCATTCCCCTGTATTTTGATTTTTTCTCTTTTTTTTCATCCCAATTAGACGCCTCTTTTGCTTGACGAAGGCATTCCTTTAAACCGCAGCTTGTAATCCTCACCTTATTTGCCGTAGTTTCGTTCGGATTGTTTGCATTCTTTAGCCTTAATTCTATTGGGTCCATATTTAATTGCTCAGCAACCATATCCATCATCACTTCCTGGCCAAAAGACGCCTGTGGGTCTCCATACCCCCGGAAAGCCCCGCCCCAATTTTTGTTTGTATATACCAGAGACCCTTCGTATTTAATGTTCTCCACCCTGTAAAGAGTCGAAAACATAACATTATTGTATGCCAATACAGCAGGTCCGTGGCTATTGTAGGCGCCGTTATCCATAATAACTTTGGCTTGTTTCGCAACAATGGTTCCATCATGTTTAACGCCAAATTTCATTTCACTAATGGTAGAGTGCCTAATCCTGGTCACCTCAAACTGCTCTTTCCGCGTGTTTGATATGCGCACGGGTTTTCCGCTTTTCTTTGCCAAAAGCACGCTTATCGCCTGCGAAGGTTCCAAATCAATTTTGCTCCCGAATCCCCCTCCAACAAACGGCGTTATAACATGGATTTTTGATGAATCTATCCCTAATATTAAAGATAGCTTTTGCTGAAGTGCATGAGGAGCTTGCGTGTTTACCCAAATCTTGATCTGCCCGTTTGGTTCGCAAACGGCGGCACAGCAATGGGTTTCAAGGCTGCAATGCGACTGTGCTTGAGTAGTGAAAGTATCTTCTAATATAAGGTCGGCGCTGCCAAATGCCTCCTCAATGTTACCACATTCAAGATGAATTACTTTTGATATGTTATTCTCGACAGAATCATGTATAATTGGAGCACCCGGTTTCATGGCCTCGACAGGGTCAAACACGCCTTGAAGTTCTTCTAAATCAACTTGAATCAGATCCAAGGCCTCCTGAGCTGTGTCTTCATCCACAGCTGCCACGCCAGCAATTTCGTCGCCTATGTATCTTACTTTTTCATTTTCTAACACCAGTTTGTCAGCCCAGGTTGGGGAAATGCTGAATTTTTCCCGAAGCGTATCCTTGCCTGTTACGATAGCTTTCACTCCAATGAGTTTGTGTGCCTTAGATACATCTATATTAGCAATTTTTGCATGTGGAAGAGGGCTTCTTAAGATTTTACCATAAAGCATTCCTTTTAACTTGATATCATCGATGAAAATTGCGCTTCCTTTCACCTTCTCTACCGAGTCTCTGTTAGGGATTCTCTTTCCCACGACCGAATATTCTTCCATCTTTCACTCTCCCTTAATCTATTTTATTTAAAATGCTTTATTGCAACATTCACCGCATCTATTATTTTTGTATATCCGGTGCATCTGCACAAGTTTCCTTCGAGGTAATGTTTTATGTTTTCCTCGGAGGGATCCGGCATTTCATCTAACATTGCCTTTGTTGCAAGAATCATTCCGGGCGTGCAAAACCCGCATTGAACAGCGCCGCTATCTACAAAAGACTTCTGTATTGGATGTAAATCGCCGTCACGGTGTATTCCTTCAATGGTCAGGACTTCAGCCTTATCAGCTTCAACAGCCAATACAAGGCACGAGTTAACCACCTTGCCGTTAAGGATGACAGAGCATGCTCCACACTCTCCTTCATCGCATCCTTTTTTTGTACCAGTTAGATTGAGATCATCTCTCAATATTTCCAACAATGTTTTTTTCAGATCAATTAGTAAACTGTATTCTTGTCCATTCACCGTAGTCCGGATCTGATATTTCTCCACCATTTTTTCACCCCCTTAAATGTCTTCCACCCGAATCTAAGTATAAAAGCGTCATAAGGTTAGTGACACGTTCGCCTGTAAACCGTTTCTGTCACAGACTGATTAGCGTTTCCGTATTTTCAATCAAAATCCGAATTAAATTTTTTTACTAAAAACAGGTTAAAACCTTACGGATTAATTGTTTCGATTTGACGCTAAAATTGTATCAATTCCTCTCGCAACTAATGTTTTGACCAATTCCTTTCTGTAATCTGCAGAGGCACGAAAATCTGAAATGGGATTTGACTCACTTGATGCCATTTTTGCGGCCATGGTAATTAAATCAGGGCTCAAGATATTTCCATTCAAAAGGTCTTCAGCCTTTCTAGCCCTGATAACTGTCGGCGCAACGGCACCTAGCGCAATCCTAATTTCATTACATGACCCGTTTTTGAAATCAGCATCCAAAAGAACCGCAATATTCACTATACCTATATCCATAGCTTTTCTAGGGCCGAATTTTATATAAACACCCTTAAACCGCTCGATATCCTTGGAAACGGTGATCTCGGTTAACATTTCATCCCTGTTTAGTATGGTGCTGTTTGGCCCTGTAAAAAACTTGTCCAATTCAATAACCGCCTCATTATCAATAGAAATGATTTTTATCTTGGAATCCATCGCAAGAAAAATGGTCGACATGTCTGCTGCCGGCGAGGCATTGCACAGATTTCCCCCTAACGTGGCTCTATTCCTGATTTGGATGGAGCCCAGACAGCTTGCAGCCTGGCACAGGAAAGGCATGTTTTTCTGAAGGGTTTCTGAAATCTCGATATCCCGAACAGTCGTAAGTGCCCCGAAATTCCATCCGTCTTTATATTCAAAGGAATTAATGTTTGATAGACCCTTTAAATCTATGACGTATTGAGGTTTCAGAATATTGTTCTTCATTCCAACAAGCAGATCCGTTCCTCCAGCAAACAAAAAAGCATTCTCATGTTCTTTAAGAGCGGAAACTGCATCAGCTATGTTAGATGGTTTTGTATAATTAAAGTTTTTCATAATAGCCTCCTACCTCTCCTCCTTTAGAGCTCTCAACACTTTCTCAGGAGTGATCGGTAAATCCTTTATCCTTACACCAATTGCATTATAAATCGCGTTTGCAATAGCTGCATCAATACCAATCATTGCGCCCTCAGAAAATCCTTTGGCCCCAAACGGCCCATCCTTATGAAAAGCAGTTACTATCTCTTCTTTTATGTTCTTACTATACGGCATGTCTCCGAATGAGGATATTCTATAATCATGAAAATTGCTGTTAAGGGGAATTCCATTTTCCACTCTATAATCCTCTATCAGTGCCGCGCCGATAGCCATCCCTATACCCCCTTCCGCCTGTTGTTCACACATTTTCGGATTTATAGGCTGGCCCATATCATTGGCAACACCGATCTTTTCCACCTTCACCTCGCCGGTTTCAATATTGACGGCTACCTCTACTGCCTTTGATGAATGCGCGTAAGAAGCATTAAGCCTTTCACCTTTAGCGGCACGTTCAGGATCAATTTGGCCGTTTTCAGGATTATCAGGGTTATTTGTCTGCAGGAATGTGGCGTTTCCAATTATCTCCCCGTCTAAGGTATAGGTTCCATAACCCCCGAGAGTATAGCCAACAAAGAGCTCAGGAATTTTAATATTATTGTCCGGATTGTTCTTTTCATAAATCACACCATCTTTAATCTCTAAATTATCCGGAGCAATTCCCAATTTCTCTTGTGCTCTTTTGAATAGGCTATTCTTGGCATCCTCACAGGCTAATCTAACCGCATTTCCAGTGTGGTAAGTGCCACGACTCGAGCAGGATCCCATGCCATAAGGAACATGCAGTGTGTCCTTAACAGCATTCACCGAAACCTTATCAATTGAGGCATGAAACACTTCAGCGGCAATTTGCGCACAGACGGTATCAATGCCCTGCCCCATCTCATCGCCTGCATGGTATACTACAATCCCTCCATCTTCGGCTATCTTAACCCTTGCCATATCGGCAGAAGGCGCCAAAGTATATTTATTAGAGACAGTAATGCCTTTGCCCCTTCGCCACATCCCTTCACTTTTCGGCTTTTCATCAGGCTTTATGAATCGTTCCATCTTGTCGAGACATTCTTCAACACCGATACTATGGGTTAATTCACCGTTTACATTCGGTTCTCCCTCATGCAAAAAATTCTTACGCCTAATCTCAACAGGGCTAATGTTTAACTTTTCAGCCAGCATGTCCATATGAGACTCTATGGCCCATTCTACCTGGGTACTGCCCAATCCGCGGAAGCCACCGGTTGTCGGTTCATTTACATATACACCATAGGAATCCCATTTTAAGTTTGGTATTCTGTAAGTTCCCACGGCACCGAATGCACAATTTCTGGTTACCAGTCCTGTAAAAGCCTCTGAAGGGCCTGAAGGCAATATCGCACTTATCTCCCTTGCAACAAGACTTCCATCTTTCTTGACGCCATCCTTTATGTCAACTATCATGGGAATTCTATTACCACCCCGTAAAAAAACTTCCTCTCTGGTGAAAAGTAATTTTACAGGTCTTTTAGTTTTCATCGCCAACAGGATTGCTATTGGTTCTTCAAATACTGCTCCTCGGCCGAAACCCCCACCTAAATACTTCATTTTCAACCTAAATTTAGATGGCTCCAGATCAAAAAGGTTTCTTATTACAGTTCTCGTCGGGTGAAGAAGCTGTTTGGCAACCCACACAGTCATGCCACCATCAGCTTCCGGTATAGCGATGGTAGCATTCGGCTCCATAGTACAATGCTGTACCCTTGCTGTAGTAAATCTGTCTTCCATAATCAGATCAGCATCCCTAAATCCCTCATCTATATCCCCACTCCGAATAGAGTAATGCATCATGACATTAGGTTTGTCAAAATCGAAACGCCTGTGTCCGAATGGACCTTTCTCATAATTAAAAAGATCAGGATGAACAACTGCCGAGGGAGATGTACTCATCGCATCCTCCGGGTCAAAAACTCCGGGCAGCTCCTCATATTTAACATTGATTAATTCCAATGCCTCCTCAGCAATATCAATATTATCAGCAGCCACAGCAGCTACCGGGTCACCCACAGCATTGACAACATCCTTTGCCAAAATTTGCTGATCCAGCACCGCTGATCCGGCCCTCTTGTCAGGCGCATCTTCGCCGGTCACTACACATTTAACCCCGGGCAATTGCTCTGCTTTACTCTTGTCAATGTCTATAATCTTAGCATGAGGGTGCGGACTTCTAAGGACGTTTGCATGGAGCATCCCTGGCACTTTTAAATCGCTGGTAAATTGTGCCACCCCAGTAGCTTTTTCCAAGGCATCAATCCGAACTACACTCTTCCCTACAACTGAAAGTTTTCCCATGATAACGCCTCCTTCCCTTTATTTTTTTGCACTATACAGTACCGCCTCTACAATTTTCTTATAACCGGTACAACGACACAAATTACCTTGCAAATATTCCCTCACCTCTTCTTCATTAGGATTTGGATTCTCTTCAAGTAAGGCCTTTGTGGTCATTATCATGCCAGGCGTGCAATATCCACACTGGATAGCAAAGTTCTCTATGAAGCTCTCCTGAATCTTGTGCAATTCACCATTTTTACTGCTTAGTCCCTCTATTGTTAAAATGTTTTTTCCTATAGCCTTAATAGCGGGATATATACAACTCTTCACGGCTTTACCATCAATAAGAACTGTACAAGCACCACAATCACCTTCATTACAGCTTACTTTTGTCCCTGTTAGATCTAATTCTTCGCGTAAAACATGCGCCAGGCTCCACCACGGCTCTACAGCTATTTCTTTTTCAAAACCATTTACTACAAATTTTATTATCCGTTTCATACTGTCCTCCTTCCCCTTATATCCTAATATCCAATTCGTATGTATTAGAGCCCCTTTCGTACGGCCTCGTTAATACCATTCTTTACTAATACTTTTACCATCTCTTTTCTATACTCTGCAGAAGCACGAACATCAGTTATAGGTCTTGATTCCTCTGATGCCGCCTGGGCGCACTTTTCAATCACAGCGTTGTCAATTTTATTGCCTTTTAATATGCCTTCTGCCTCCTGAGCCCTCATGGGCGTAGGGCCCACAGCTCCCAGAACTATCTTAATATCCCGGCAAAATTTACCATCCAACTCAGCGATTACAGCGACTCCAACAATAGCAAGGTCAATTGACCCCCTTATTGCATGCTTTAAGTATACACCTACAGTGTTCGGCGCAGGTACAGGCACTTGAATCTCAGTCATCACCTCTTCATTTTTGAGAACCGTTTGCCCAGGACCAACAAAGAATTCTTCAATGGGAATGACTCTCTCATCATTGGGGCCAGCAATCTTTATTTTTGCCGAAAGGCCTATCAAAGCCGGTGCATTTTCTGCAGACGGTGAGGCGTTACACAGATTTCCACCAATAGTACCCACATTTCGTATGGCAACCGAACCAAGTCTGCCGGCAGCCTGACAAAGCACAGGATATTTCCGGGCAAGCTCAGTCGACTTTTCAACATCCCTTACAGTTGTTAATGCGCCAATGCTTAGCCCCTGTTTTTTGTCATATTTAATATAATCAAGTGTAGGTATTCCACTAATATCGATAACATATTCAGCTTTTTTGATTTTATTCCTCATTTGCAGAACTAAGTCAGTGCCTCCGGCAATTACCTTTGCCTTTCCATTATGTTCTGCAAGCAAGCCAATTGCTTCTTCAATTGTCACTGGCATCATATACTCATATCGCATAGCCAATCCCTCCCTCTCCAATTATTAATATATCGCCCCTATACTATCTCTCCCAAAACCTTAATCTATGAGTCCTTTGTATCTCTCATCTCTTTCCTTAACAGCAGCTCTAAGTCCCACATCCCTCCTGCGCTTTATAAAGTTGAATTCGCCTGGCTCAAATCTTGTGTTAGTGAACATGGTATGACCAAGGTAGCCTTCTCCAAAAGCTGAACTAAGCCCCATGGAATCATATGCCAACCGAGCGGTAGCTTTACCTATTGCAATCCCATCCCGTGGGAGAAGAGTCATAGATTGAGCTAATTTTCTGGTTTCCTCTTCAAGCTGATCTGCTGGGACGACTTGATTCACCAACCCGATTCTTTCCGCTTCCTTCCCATCTATCAATTTCCCTGTTAGAAGAAGTTCTCTGGCCTTCTTCTGACCAATCAACATAACCTCAATTGGAAATACATACATTGTACCGGAAAAGCCAAGCCTTTGCTCTGAATGCCCGATCTTTGCGTTTTCAGCAGCAATCGTAAGGTCACAGCAGAGAGACATATATAACCCGCCTCCTATACAGTATCCATGAACTTGGGCTATTGTTATTTTATCTAAAAGAAATATTTTGCGCAGGCTTTCTGAGCGCCAGCGATCATATGCCAACCTTGCCCTCTGGCTGGGTCGCCGGGTCTTGTCCTCAGGCTTTCCAGTGCCACCGCCATACACAAAGTATACACGCCCAAGATCATATCCTGCTGAAAAAGCTTTTCCTGCACCTTTCAGAACCACTACCTTCACATCGTCGTCCTCTTCTACTTTCGTTAATGCCGCGTCTATTTCACGACTAAATTCAATGTTGAGCGCATTTAAGCTTTCAGGCTTATTCATGGTAATAGTAACGACTGAACCTTCAGCATAATCGTTTTTCTCATAGATAAGTGTTTCCGTATTCATAATCTTTCTCCCAAAATTATAAGTTTACTACTTTCCCCCACAACCATATCTTACAATCGTAATTAACAAGGGTTACCGGCCTGGTATATATTTACCGTATCCAGTTTCACCTATAACTTTTCCATCCTTTGCCACGATAGTTCCCCTTAACATGGTAAGTATTGGCCATCCCTTTATTTTCCATCCTGCAAATATTGAAAAATCGGTACCTGAATAAACAGGTTTTTCTGGTACAACGGCCTCCTTCTCCAAATCAATTAATACAAGGTCAGCGTCAGAACCTATAGATATTGTCCCTTTCCGAGGTGCAAGACCAAATTTGCTTGCAGGGCTGAAACAACAAACATCCACCAGTTTTTCTAATGATATTCTACCCTTATTCACCCCTTCACTTAACATGAGAGGCAAAAACGTTTCTGCACCGGGAATACCAACCGTAGCATCCCAAAGATTATTTTTTAGTGTCTTTGGGACCGGTGCGTGATCCGTTGCAACAACATTAATAGTGCCATCTCTTATAGCTGCCCAAAGCATCCTATTGTCCTCAGGTTCCCGTATAGGTGGGTTGATCTTGGAAAGAATCCTATCTACATTATCCGTATTCCCAGCCAAATATTGAATACATGTTTCTGCAACGACATTCACGCCTTCTGCCCTGGCCCGAGCCACCAGAGGGATCCCCTCTTTAATAGTCATGTGCACCACATATATGGGACACTCTGTAATACTGGCTAAGTATAGGCATTTTCTCATTGATTCTTCTTCACAAACACGCGTCCTTACCTCATTCCAGGATGATGGTTCAATCCCCTTCTCCTGAAACTCCTCTTTCATTTTTAGGAATATCTCCACATTCTCACAGTGAAGCCTAACAAATACCTTACAGCCTTCTTGCGCCAGCTGTCCAACCTCCTTGAAGGTAAGATAAACTATCCCATCGTCTATCCCTCCAACGCGCCCTTTCCAGACAGCCTCGCTCCCCTTGTAAGGAAGTAGAAGCTTAACACCAAGAATTCCATAATCGTACAGGCTTCGTATTTGTCTTATGTTTTCCCTTGTGTAAATGCGTGCACTAAGAGCGAGATCTACATAAGCGTTTTTTTCATAGAGTTCAACAAATTCGTTAGCTTTTTCTGTTATTTCATCAGCCGGTGCTAATAAATGAATAATTGTCGTGCAACCAGCTGCTGAACATGCCTGTGTTTCACACCTAATATTCGACTCAGGATCAATACCGGGAGGATACTCGAGATGAACATGAGCATCAACTACTCCCGGAATAACATAGTTTCCTCTACCGTCAATAACTGTCCCGGCTGAAGGTAACTCACGGTCTCTCGCTATAGCTACGATTTTTCCCTTGTCAATAGCCAAACCGGCATTCAAAAGGCCATCATGATTGACAATGACACAATTTGTTATCACGGTATCAACTTCCATTGAATTCTCCCGGTTAGAAATTATGCATATTAAAAGATAATCTTTTCCTGTATAAGCCTTTCGATCTCATCTTTGGACAAACCCAGCAGTTCACCAAAAACATAATTATTATGCTCCCCCAAGAGGGGTGCCGGACGTCGGATTTCCCCTGGGGTTTCACTTAATTTACAGACGACGTTGGGAACAAAATCCACACCTGTTACTGAATGTTCGACATTAACAATATTCTGCCGTTCCTGAAAGTGCGGATCGAGAAAACGGTCTTCAGTATCAGCACAAGGAGCTGCTGCTACACCAGCCTTTTGGAGAATTTCCATCACTTCATTAGGCGTTTTTCCAGTGGTCCACTCCCCGATTAGTCTATCCAGCTCCTTTCGGTTTAATGATCTTCTATAGCCGTCTGCAAATTCCTCCCTTTTTGTCCAGGGGGGGTCTCCTATTGCCTTACAAAATCCCACCCATTCCTCTTCAGTAAGTATAGCAAGGGACACCCATTTATCTTCTCCCTTGCAAGGATAATTGTTTTGCACTGGCATAATATTGTTAACATTGCCCAGGGTACTTAAGGTACGTCTATTTATGCTAAACTCCATGATTGGTTCAGGCATGGTACTGAGTAGGGACTCGATCTGTGCTACCTCGATGTGTTGGCCTTTCCCATACTTTTCACGATGATATAAAGCAATTTGAATAGCAAATGCACCGTGGAGTGAAGCATTAATATCAGCATAAGCTTGCTGCATTCCCAAAACGCGTTCACCTTCGTACCCTATCAGACTATCCAAGCCAGCTAATGCTGCAAGTGAGGGGCCATAAGTTACAACATCAGCTAACGGTCCCTCACTGCCTACACCAGGAAAAGAAACCGTGATAATGTCCGGTTTATATTTCTTTAATTCTTCATAATCCAAAGTAAATCGCTTCATTACCCCTGGCGAAAAATTATCTACCACTACATCACTTATCCTGACCAACCTCTTGATAAGCTCAATACTCTCAGAATAGGTTAGATCCAAAAGGATACTCAACTTATTGCGATTTATACTGTGAAAAAGTGGATCCATCTCTGGATTCCTTTCCAGATTGTCAGGACCAAATCTAACAGGATCAGGG
>Ga0114922_10005745_pt1 | contig 11423 bp, 9 predicted proteins | sample AartaG_FD_100975 | JGI IMG/M metagenome (GOLD analysis project Ga0114922, IMG submission 100975) | Deep subsurface microbial communities from Aarhus Bay to uncover new lineages of life (NeLLi) - Aarhus_00045 metaG | ecosystem: Environmental > Aquatic > Marine > Oceanic > Sediment | place: Aarhus...
CTCCTCCTTGCCCTCTGCCAGTTGTTCCAGCCAGGCCAGCGCCTCGTCACCCGAGGGCACCCCCGCGCCCTCCAGCCACGCCGGCACGACGGCCTCCTCCTCCGGCACCTCGGGTGGGGCAACCTCTGTTATCAGTGCGAACTCTTTTGCCGTAATGGCTTCTGGCAGAGTCTCCACCTCGCCGAATGCCGTCCAGCCAAACGCTTCCTCAGACGGGGGGGCGATGGCCTCCTCGACTGAAGGGACTATGGCTTCCTCCGGCGGCGATTCCTGAACGATCTGCTCGCGGAGACCGGTCAGCCAATCTGGAGGCTGTTCTGCGGGTGAAACGGGAGGCACTGTTTCCTCATCACCTGCCTCAACGCTCTGTCCGACCAGCCACTCCGGGACCTCCTCCTCGTATTTCTCAAGCGGAGCGGTAGGGGCTTCTCCTTCGACAGTGGGCTCCATGCCCAGTTCGGTCAGCCACTCTGGTGCCTGTTCTTCCCGCTTTTCTTGCTCCTCGCCGATTGGCTCGAGGCCCAGTCCGGCCAGCCATTCAGGGGTCTCTTCCTCGGCTGCCGCTTCTGGCTCCTCTGCGACAAACTCTTTGCGGATGCCTGTCAGCCAGGCGGGGACTTTTTCTTCCGGAGCGGCCGAAGGGGCAATCCTTTCCTCTGGCGGCTGCTCTTCCGATGGCTCAGCGAGGCTGGGCGGTACGGGCGTGGGAGCCTCCTCGCCTATGGCGGTCTCTTCCAGCCAGTGGGGAAGCTCGATCTGCGCTTCCATCGCAGCGGTAAAGTCAACCAGCGCGGCTTCCTCCGCGGTTAGCGGGGGTTCCTCTGCCTCGACCATCCAGGCCGGACGACCTTCCTCGACCGAAGGCTCATACTCCAGGAAAGTGATCTGCACCTGTCGCGCCGGCAGCGGCGAGGCAGTTCCGAAGAGTTCCTGTGCCATCTGGTTCTCAGGATCCAGAGCCTCGGCCCGCTGCAGGTAAGTCTGACCTTCCTCGCGACCACTGCTAGTCCAGATCTCTCCCAGGATCAGGTTAGCCTTGAGACAGTAGGGCAGCGTGTCCAGCATCTGCTGGCAGACCTCCGCGGCCTCCAATCGCTGTTCGTTGCGCCAGAGCGCCTCAGCCAGCGCGACGCTCAGATCCACCCGTTCGGGGTGCTCATCCAGCATAGCGCGGAATTCGCTGATCGCTCGCGAGAGCAGATCGCCTTTGAGGTAGAGCCGGGCCAGTGTGCCGGGATTAAGTGGTACCTTATGAGGCTCGACGCCATCTCGACGGGCATAGAGTTGACGCAATCCCTGTTCAACCGCCTTGTTGTCGGTAGCCAGTTCGAGGGCACGTTCCAGGTGCCACACAGCTTCATCGAGTTCACCACGCCCGCTATGCACCTCGCTCATACCCACTCGCGCGATCAGATCCTCAGGATCGGCGCTGAGCACGCGGCTAAACATGCCGGCGGCATATTCATTCTGCCCAGCTTCGAGCATTGCCTTACCCAGTAGTCGGTAGGTAGCTACGTGTTTAGGGTATTGGCCCAGGATACGTTTCCCGTGGGCTACGGCCTCTGCACAACGGCCTTGTTCAATCGCACTCTCGATCCGTTCACAATATTCTTGAAGGGAAATCTCAGCCATTTTTCCCTCCTCCACACTTTACCTGGGAAGCCCTCCGTTGATTGTGGCTCCCGCTACGTGTTGCACCACGAACCATTAGGCGCTAACCAGTTACTTTCTGCACGACGAGCAAGAATCTCAAGCAATGTCCTACTTGTTTGATTCCAGCTTGTCCGGGTTAGGGATGCAACTAGATTATGCAACGTCTTGCACAAAAAGTCAATCCAGACCATGCACCTCCTTCAGGCGTGCGACCAGGGCGTCTACCGGCCGTTCGGGGTGAGGAGAGGGGCCGAAGGGGTCAGCGATGGTCTTCTCTTCCAGCAGCGCGTAGAAGGCATCGAGTACACCGCAGGCCAGTACGTCCAGTTGGTACCCTCCCTCGAGTGTAAACACGACCCGCCCGCCGCACAACTGCTCGGCCATGCGCACCAGTTCCTGTCCCAACCGGGCGTAGCCGGTCAGTGAGAGGTTCATCTGCGCCAGCGGATCGCTCCAGTGGGCGTCGTAGCCGGCCGAGACCAGGATCAGGTCGGGTCGGAAGCGCTCCGCCAGCGGCCAGACTAACTCTGTGAAGACCTGAGCATAGCCTGCGTCACCCACACCTGGCGGCAGTGGCACGTTGAGCAGCGTTCCCTCTCCAGCGCCACGTCCCGTCTCGCTCCAGTGACCGGTACCCGGGTAGTATGGGTACTGGTGTGTGGAGAAGTAGAACACAGCCGGGTCGTCGGCGAAGGCGTCCTGCGTGCCGTTGCCGTGATGCACGTCGAAGTCGGCGATGAAGACGCGCTCTACCTTCCCCCCTGCCAGTGCGGCCCGCGCAGCCACGGCGACGTTATTGAGAAGACAAAACCCCATCGCTCGCGTGGCCGTGGCGTGATGACCCGGTGGGCGCACCAGGGCAAAGCCATTGGCGATCTTGCCTGCCAACACCGCCTCCACTACTCGCACGACTCCACCGGCGGCCATCAGCGCTGCGTCGAAAGAGCGAGGGGAGACGTAGGTATCCAGGTCGAGGTGGCCGCCGCCTGCCTGGGCCTTGTGCTGCACTCGCTCGATGTGCTCTGGAGTATGTACGCGTTCTAGTTCCTCGGTCGTCGCCGGGCGGGGCTCCAGGGACTTTAGACGTGCCAGCATCCCCTCGTCTTCCAGCGCGTTTAGGATGCGCTTCAGGCGGCGGGCGTTCTCAGGGTGAGAGGGCAGATCGTGCTCAAGATAGATTGGGTCGTAAACGTAGACTGTGTCCATAGCTCCCGATTCCTGTTCTCACATCTCGCGCAACCCGAAGGCTTGTGAGATGCGGATAAACACCAGTCTTATTGTATCACCGGACAGTGCTTTGAGCAACTCAACTTTTCACAGAACCGACGGGCATTGCATTGCACTTTGACAACGCGGGCAGCCCAGTGTACAATCCCCCCACGTCTTGACTTGAGGAGGCATCCAGTGGGTAAACCGTTCAACTACGGTGGCCAGGCGGTCATCGAGGGGGTGATGATGCGTGGATCGCGCACGATGGCGGTCGCGCTGCGCCATCCCGAGGGACACATCGTCGTGAAGACGGAGCCACTCAACGAGGCCCTCTACCGCGGACCGATCAGCCGTGTCCCTTTCCTGCGTGGGTTGATTATGTTGTGGGATGCTCTGGGGCTGGGAATGAAAGCACTGATGATGTCGGCCGACGTGGCGGTAGGCGAGGAGGCTTCGCTTTCGGGGCCTGCAAGTTGGGGAACGGTGTTCCTGGGGGTCGGCCTGGCTGTGGGGCTCTTCATGCTGCTGCCCACGTTTCTGGTAGGATTGCTCACTCCTCACATCCCTTCGGAGTGGCTCAGCAGCCTGCTGGAGGGAATCGTGCGGCTGCTTCTGATCGTGGGCTACATCTGGGCGGTCAGTTATCTGCCCGACATACGGCGCGTGTTCGCCTACCACGGCGCGGAACATAAGACGATCCACGCCTACGAGGCTGGGGTGGGATTGACTGTGGAGGAAGTACGCCGCTTCTCGACGGCGCACACTCGTTGTGGCACGGCTTTTCTCCTGACGGTGGCTGTGCTGACGATCCTGATATTTGCTCCTTTTGGCCAACCCTCGCTGGTCTGGCGTCTGCTCAGCCGGATCGTGCTGCTTCCGGTCATCGCCGGTGTTTCCTACGAGTTGATCCGGCTGACGGCTCGCCTCGCCGACCGGCCCTGGATGCGGGTGCTGATCGCGCCGAACCTGGCGCTCCAGCGGTTGACGACCCGCGAACCGGACGACGGGATGCTGGAGGTGGCAATCGCGGCCCTGAAGGCCGTGCTGTCGGACGAAGGTACCCTCGCTGGTGAGGTGGCAGAATGATGGACGTCTTAGTTGCGATTCAGCGACGGGCGAGTGTCCGCAGTTACGCGGATCGCCCAGTGGAGCCAGCTCTGCTTGAGCGGCTGCTTGCCCTGTTCGATACAGCCGACTATCTGACTAAAGTTCCTCCGCGCGTCGCACTGATCAGCGGTGTGGAGCGGACGCGGCGGATTCTCACCTACATGATCGGCTCATACGGGCTGGTGCAGAACCCGCCATATTTACTGGCGGGCGTTTTGCCCCAGGAAAGCGACGCCGCCCGGCTCGACCTGGGGTACGTGCTGGAGCAGGTGGTACTGGAGGCGACCGGGCTGGGGCTGTCCACTTGTTGGATCACCGGCTCATACGACGCGCAGCGGGCCGGGGAGGGTGTGGGACTGGCGCCAGGGGAGGTGGCAGCGGCGGTCTGCGCGCTGGGCTATCCCGATGAGGGTCGCTGGGGCCGTTTCCACAGCCGCACCGTGCGCCGGCTGGCCGGTGGCCACCGGCGCAAACCGCTGAAGGAGATCGTCTTCTCGGGTTGTTGGGGGCAGCTCTGGTCGTCGGACAGGACCGATCCGACGCTGGTTGCCGCACTGGAGCACGCCCGCCTGGCTCCCTCGGCCAGCAACCGCCAGCCGTGGCGCTTCATCGTCAGGCCAGACCAGGTGGCGCTCGCGCTGGTACGCCCCGCGCCCATAGACGGAGGCATTGTGATGGCCCATTTCGCGCTGGCCTCCACCGCGCTGGGGCGCGCGGGATAGTGGAAGGTACGGCCAGGAGATGATGGGCTGGCGCGGGAGTTCGGGTTGCCGCAGGGAGTGATCCCTGTGGCGACTTTCAAGTGACGGCCGTGTCCTCGCCCCCTACCGAATAGCTACCGCAGCCCGTGCCGGCTTGGGGTGGTTTTGCTCCTGTGGAACGGGGGAGCGGGAGAGGGTAGGGCAGGCGGGAGTGCGGCCTGCCCTGGCCCTTCGACAGGCTCTGGACGCAGCCCCGTGCCTTCTACTCACTGGCAGGTCGGGGTGAGGAAAGCAGGGCAGGCCACCAATGCTAGAGGAGATTGAGGGATTGCTGAAACGGGTATTGAGCTTTAAATCTGTAGTACAATAGCTGGGGGTGGTTCCCTGGTCTGTGATGGATAGATGAATAGACTTTATAGGGATTTAGATTCTTCAACTTGAGATCAACCGTTTTGCAGCGGATTTACCTCTTTTCAGTCTCAAGGCGTTCAATCTTGGCTGAAAACGGGTAGATTACTCGAGTTCATTCAGCGTTGCGTCAAGCGGAATAAATCTCTATAATGTCTACTCACTCGCCCTCCCCCTCTGCTTATGCTACGACCTGGCCGGCTGATCCAGGTGGTGCCGGTAGAGCACCTCAAGCTCCTCCACTTGCTCGACCGGTGTGGGAATTACCCGAGAGGCATTATCCAGCACACGTTGAGCCAGCCCTCGGAACACGTCTGCCTCTGCTGACTGTGGCGAGTGCTCCAGCACGGTCCTGCCCTCCACCTCGCAGGCCTGGATCACGGGGCTGCGAGGGATAAAGTCGATCAATTGGGTCCCCAGCGTCTCCGCAAACTCGGAAAGAACGCTCTTCTCGAATTGCTCATCGCCGGAACTGTTGCAGATCACTCCGGCCAGCCCGGTGTTGCCTCGCCGCGCAAGGCGGCGAATGCCTTTGGCGATGTTGTTGGCCGCGTAGAGGCTCATAAAGGAGCCGGAGCAAAGGAGATAGATCTCCTGGGCGTATCCGGCGCGGATGGGCTGGGCAAAGCCGCCGCACACCACATCGCCCAGGATGTCGTACACGACCACGTCCACACTATAGGTGTCGAACGCCTTGAGGTCCCTGAGGATCTGCAGCGCCGTCAATACCCCTCGCCCGGCGCAGCCGACCCCTGGCTCCGGCCCGCCGGACTCGACGCAGCGCACGCCTCGATCCCCTATGAAGACAATGTCCTCCAGCGTAATGGCGCTTTGATCGCGCCCCACTCGCAAGTGCTCCCGCAGCGTCTCCAGCACGGTGGGGATCATGCGCCCCCCCGCCAGCGACCTCGTCGAGTCCCTCTTGGGGTCACACCCCACCTGCATGACTTCCAGGCCGCGCTCGCGGAGGGCCACGGAGAGGTTGGAAGAAACTGTGCTCTTGCCGATCCCGCCCTTGCCGTATATGGCTATCTGTCGCATCTACCACCTCGCTTTGTATCGTCGTCTCTTGGACCGGTATCTGTCCAGCCAGTCGTTTTGGATGAATTCAATGAGATTCAACATGCCGACGTAGCCCCAGTACGCGCGATCGGTCATGCGAAAGCGCGAAATCGGGTTCACCAGTCGGAAAACAAAGGGGATGTCCAACTCCTCGACGGCGTGTCGCTCAACGTTGCTGCCTAAGACCATCTCCGGCCTGGTCTCTGCCAGCGCCACTTTCGACTGGTATACGTCGGCGTTGTACACTACTTGAGCATGGAGGCCCAGATCTGCCAGTTCGCGCTCCAGCATCTCCTCGGTCCCTGCTAGGCCGGACCGCAGGCAGACGAGGCTGGGGATCATCTCCAGGTCTTCGGTGATGAAACGAAGAAGCGGAATGCCCACCGTGGCATCGGCCACGATGGCCGCTGGCGCCCGGTGCATCGCAAACTGTTCCAGCCCCTTGAGCCGGCATACCTTTACCACCATAGCCTCCCCTTGGGCGATGAGGCTCTTGGCGCCTTCCTCGACACCCAACCTTTTCCCCAGCTCCAGAAGCCAGTTGCGGGTGTTGGTAAAGCCTATGGGCAGGGGCAGTCCCCGGCACCATTGCTCGATCCCGTAGCGTTCGGCCAGGTAATCGGCCGCCTTTTGTCCGGCGTCGTGGCTGAGCACGATACACCCCTCGGCCAGGGGGATATTTTGAAAGTCGCTGAGAGCTGTGTCGTGGGTCAGGGTGACTGTAACCGTCGCCCCCAGGTGGGTGAGAATCCTTTTGACCCAGGCCAGATCCCCCATCCAGGTGGGGTTGGCATTGGCGTGGGGAGCAATCAGGCACACCGAACGCGGAATTCGACGGCCGTGGCCGTCACCAGGGTCCAGGTGCTTCAGAATGGCCTCCAGTGCGACGTCTGTGCCCCAGTTTTGATCGCCACGAAAGCCCGCGCACTGGATGGGCACGATCTGAAAACTCACCTGCGAGCTCATATCCTCGCACACGGCCACAATGTCATCCCCTACGATCTCGGGACCGCAGGCAGTGAGTACGAACAGGATCGGTACGTCCAGTTCCTGCGCCTCGAGGATGGTCCGCGCCAGCAGCTCCTCCCCGCCGTGGACGATCTCGTTTTCACACAGTTTGGTGCACAGGGTCAGGGTTTCGGTGTAATCCGCGTCTTGCCATCCAAAGGCGGTGTCCACGAGTTGATGACACCCCTGCGGCGAGTGTGAAAGCACACAGCCGCCGGTGACCCCCAGAGCCGTCTGAGCCGCGCCATAGAGCGCACAGCGAAGATAGGGGTCGTGGCACCGGGCCTCAATGCCTCTGTGTTCCGTTGCCTGAGTCATAGCTTTACTCCCCGTACAACACTTTTTTGAATAGCCTGGAGCGGGGACGGCCGGCGTGCTCCATGCCGGATTGCATCAGCCTGGCCATGTTCCTGATCCCCTGGTAGCCATATTGGGGAAAGCCTGTGATAGTGGTCATGTTCATTTGAGGGACGCCGGGCTGCCGGAGCGGGCTGCCCACGTAGATGGCGTTGTCGTATTGCGCGGCGATCATTTCTACTTCTGCCTGGGTTTCCGACGAGACGTTGAAACTTCCCAGGGAAAAGAGCCCTTTGGTCAGGATCACATCGGGGTTCTGCCCCTGCTCCAACAGGAACTTGATGCTGGGCATGCGCTCCTTGACCGTGTAGGGATGCAAGTTGATGACAATGGGGTGAGCACCAAACTCCCCGGCCATGCGAGCCAGGGAAAGCGCGCGGATCGGGCCAGGGAACTCTGTGATCTCGATCAACGCCGTCTGGCCCTCAAAGCAGCGCCGCAGCGTGTCCAGCTCTTTGCCGACCGCCTCTGTCTCCTTGCGGATCACCTCCCTGGCCTGCTCCTCCAGGCCCAGGGGTAGCGCCACTCCCATGATCCATTCCTCGGTCGCCGTGGGGCCGTATGGCTGGCCTGTGCGGGCGTAGGGCAGGCCGAACCGCTCTTCCATCAAATCACCCAGCTTTTGCCCCCAGTCGTAGCACCAGGAGGCGTTCAACTCGGCTGAGGGAGCTTTGCGAATCTGTTCCAGCGTGCATCCGCCACAGAGAATGCCGTTGATCTTTGCCCCGATGGCATAGACCAGGCGCTCCAGTTCATTGAGGTCCTCAACCCACTCGGTATAGGTAGGGCCTTGCCGCGCGCCGATGATATTGATGGTCCCTTTCATCACCTCCTGGCGTGGCTCCATCAGGTCCATGAGCGCCCTGAAGGCGTCCTCGTAGCCGCTGCGAAAGTCTCCACCGAAACCCTCACTGCGGATAGCCAGCACCCTGGCGTCTACCTCTTGTGCCGCGATCTCGGCGATCGTCTCTACATCATCGCCGATGATTCCAGAACAGCAACAGGAGAGGATCACGATCAGGTCCGGGTGATACCTTTGATCGGCCTCCCTGACCGCTTCCAAGAGCTTGCCTTCACCACCATACACCACGTCGGCCTCGTTTTGCGCGGTGCAGGAGGTGGGCTCGAGGGGGACGCCACGATATTCGCAACTGCCCATTTTATAGGCACTGGCGACCGAATAGGTACATCCCTTCGGGCCGTGGATCACGGGCGCCATGTGACGGATGCCATTGATCACCTGGAAGGCGGTCCAGAACTTGCAGGGGGGAGCGTGTGAAGCCTGCAGCTTGGGGATCATTTCCCCGCTCTCTACCTTTTCCAGGAGCTGCCGTAGCGTACCTTGAAAGACTATGCAACTGTCATTCACTCCCGCACCTCCTCTCATCTCATTAGCAACACTACATATTTCATATTATACTCGCTCATAAAGGAAGCGCCAGTGAAACGCGAATCCCTTAGACTCTACTCCCATCGCCACACATCTTGCGTCTGGGCTCTGAGGGCAGCGATGCCTTTTTCGACATACTTGCGCGTATCCTCGATTACCCACGCATCCGCTGGCTCCGGGCCTGCGGTGTCGTGCAGCCAGCCGGGGCCGTAGCGCTCGCCATAAGCGGGTGGTAGCTCGTCTGGAAAGGTCTGCCCCGACATCAAGCCGTATGCCAGCGTCCAGGCGCGCGGTACCACGTCCACGGCGTATCCCCCGCCGCCGAGAGCCAGCCAGCGCCCAATGCCATCAGCCAACGCCTTGAGTTCCTCGACCACAGCGACGTAGCCCTGAGTCGTCAACATCAGTAGAGCCAACGGATCGCGGTAATGGGTGTCCACGCCCAATTGAGTCACCAGCACATCGGGAGCGAATTGGCGGACCAACGGTGGTACCACCTGACGAAAAGTCAGCAGGTAAAGCTCGTCGTCGGTATAGGGCAAGAAAGGTACGTTGATGCTATAGCCATATCCAGCGCCAGTTCCTATCTCCTCAGGGAAGCCGGTGCCGGGATAGAAAAGGATGCCCGCCTGGTGCAATGAGATGGTCAGCACCTGATCGGTGTCGTAGAAAGCAGCCTGGACTCCATCGCCGTGGTGCACGTCAATGTCTACGTAAGCCACCCGCAGTCCCTGACGCAGCAACCAATGAATAACAACCGCAGCATCGTTGAAAATGCAGAAACCGGAGGCCAGAGCAGGCCGCGCGTGGTGCATCCCCCCGGCAAAGCTGAAAGCCACCTGCACCTGCCCTTCAGCGATCAACCTGGCCCCTGTCAGGGCTGCCCCCACCTTGAGACCTGCGGTCTCGTACATACCGGGGAAGACGGGGGTCTCGTCGGGGCGGAAGTTGTAGCGCCTGGCCTGTACACGTCCCTCGCCACGGCCCTTCGACAAGCTCAGGCCATCGCTCAGGCTGGCAACGGCGTCCACGTATTCTGCGGTGTGAAACAAGAGCAGTTCCTCGCGGCTGACCGGGCGCGGCTCCACCAGGTGCGAGTCGGGTGTGTCGAAGGCATGGTAAGCCTTCAGCAATTCGTAGGTGCGCTTCAGCCGTTCCGGTTTCAACGGGTGCGTCTCACCGAACCCCTGCGACCATAGTTCATCAGTGCATAAGAAGGCAGCTTCCATAGCGCTCTCCTTTAATCCGTATCACTCGTGATGCATTACGCCACCACTGGCAACAACTTATGCACGCCCGGTACGTCGGGCGGCGGTCTGTGATTCTACGTGTCAGTGGATGCGATTTCTACCAGGGCGTCCACTGCTCGCACCCCCTGTCTTCCTGGCAGCACCATCAGGGGGTTGATGTCCAGCGCGGCGATGAGATCACCCAGGTCCGCCGCCAGTTGGGAGAAGTGCACCAAGGCATCGGCCAGAGCGTCCATATCGGCGGGTGGTCGTCCTCGGAACCCTTGCAGGAGACGTACTCCTCGCGTCTCGTGGATCATCTCCAGGGCCTCTTCGTGGGTCAGGGGCGGCAAGCGCAGTGAGGAATCCTTGAGAAGCTCTACCAGGATCCCCCCCATCCAAAGACTATCACCGGCCCGAAGTCTGGATCTCGCAGCACCCCCAGAATAATCACCACTGCGTCTGCATGGATCATTTCCTGGATCACCGCTCCCTCCAGTTGCGCCTGGGGATGATGGCGTCGGGCTGTCTCCATCACCTCACGGAAAGCCGTGACGACGGCTATCTCGTCCCGCAGGCCGATCCGCACGCCGCCGATCTCCGTCTTGTGCTGGATGTCGGGGGAGAGGGTCTTGAGAACCACCGGGTAACCGATGCGTCCGGCTGCTTCGACTGCCGCCTCCTCCGTGGTTGCTACCGCCTCCTTCGGGCCGGGGATGCCGTAGGCTGCCAGCCACCGCCGTCCCTCCACCTCCGAAAGAGCTCCTCGCGTTTTCTGTAGTTTCTCTCGCCAGTCGGGTAGGTCGGCTGGCGAAGGGCAACCGGAGGCCGTTGGCTCGCCCATGCGACGGCGGAAACATCCGTAGCGCACGAAGGTCTGAATAGCTCGCAGGGTCTCCCGCGCCCCTTGCAGGTAGGGGACACCGCCCTCATCCAACATTTCCTTCACTTCCCGTCGGAATCCAGCGGAGAGGTTGGAAAACATGAGCACCGACTTGCCGGTCTCCCTGGCAGCTCGTACCGCCGCATGCGCCACCGATAGCGACTGCTCCACCTACCGGTAGGCGACCTGTGGAGGAGAATCCCGGGCCACGGTCAGCAGGTGGACGTCCTCTTCTCGGGAGACTATTTCCACACACGCCGGATAGATTCTCTCCAGGTCGCCACTGCCCCAGGCATCCAGCGGATTGGCGATCGTGCTATAGGGCGGCAGGATCTCTGCCAGGGCTTGCCGGGCCTCTTCCGATAAGACCGGGAATTCCAACCCCAGGTCCTGGGCCAGGTCTGCTACCAGGCCGA
>Ga0114922_10005746_pt1 | contig 11422 bp, 7 predicted proteins | sample AartaG_FD_100975 | JGI IMG/M metagenome (GOLD analysis project Ga0114922, IMG submission 100975) | Deep subsurface microbial communities from Aarhus Bay to uncover new lineages of life (NeLLi) - Aarhus_00045 metaG | ecosystem: Environmental > Aquatic > Marine > Oceanic > Sediment | place: Aarhus...
GATTGGTCTTGGATCACGGGTTGGATAATGGGAGCTGTATGAGCGGAGACGTTCATGTACAGTTCTGCGAGAGACTGGCGGGGAGGTTCCGCTGGTCTACTCACCTAATAATACTTGTAGAAAATAAGCGCCAATATACAAAAGCGCGCAAAAGGGTATTTGAAATTTTGAAAGAATTAAAACTAAAAATCTCTCCGCATAAAACCCGTATGGGAGTATTGAAGGGAGGATTTCATTTTCTTGGAGTTAACTTTGAGGTGTCGCGAAACCCTCATCGAAAAACCCAAGTGGCGACAGTAGATATACATGCTAGAACTTGTCGTCGAGCCCTTGATAATGTACAAGCGATGAGAAGAGATGCCGTCTATCCGGTGAATATTCAACGCTACTTATTAAAATGGGCGACTTGGTGGCAAACTGTTACAAAGTTAGAAAGATTTGCATTAATTTATAGGTGGATAAGATTTACTGAACACATTCAACACAGTTCAATCTACTATATCTTAACCACAGATTCTAACCAGACTCAAATAGCTCGGTGTTGAGATTTCCCTAGCTTTTGGGTTTATTTGACGGAGGGCTTAAAATATGAAAACTCAAACTTTTGGTGTTGAAAGAGGGTCTCTAACATTCTGCAATCTCTCTCTGTTGCACCACCGCATTGCTTACTTGCGATGTCAATCTGCGGGGGGCGATTATAAAAAGCATCGGTTCAATGGAACGCAAGAAGATAAGCGCGACAATCCACCCTATGATGGAAAAATTACATGGCGCAAAGGTCGTGTTGAGGAAGGTTATGTTTTCGGGGTAAAAAATATAAAAGGCGAATATGAATACGAAGTTCGATACGATGAAGGGCCAAAAGATAAAGAGTGGATGGAGAAGAATGACATAAAGTATCTCAAGCAGCTGCTTGACGAAAGAAAGCTCAAAGAAACCGAACCTGACGTTTGGCGTTTACGTGAAATGGGAGGAGCGCAGAGGACAGACATCGGCGAATGGTGGAGCCAAAAGCTAAAATTATCCAATATCGGCGATGTCCTCGCTCGATCAGAACAGGATTACAAACAATTTATTAATCGCGAAGCAGAAGAAGCGAGAAAGAGAGTAGCAGCCGAAAAAGCAGCAGCCAAAGCTGCAAAGCAAGATCGTGCAGAACGAGAAGCAAAAGATCGTGTTATTATAGAGAAAGAAGCCAAAGCTACAGAGCAAGCTAAAGCTGAAATCACAAAATCACAAACACCTCCAGCAACGCAAACGACACAAACCAAATCAGTTGAGCAATTGGCCAAAGAACAAACAGAAAAAGAGCGAGCCAAATTAGCTGCAGATGCTGCTAAGGTACAACAAACCTGCGCCACAAGCGTCAACTTGATACACATAGGTGCAACAATGAAAACTCAAAACTTTGGAACTTGGCGAAGCACATCTTCGTCGGCCGTCTTTTCCACCAGCCCATCTCCGTCCTGGTTCAATGATCGGGAGCTTTTCATTCTGTCTTTTTTTGTTGTCTGCTTGCATTCCGATTATAAAGAAAAACGATTTAACGGCTCAGACCGCTCTTCGTCTCCTCCTTTTGATGGGACCATTACATGGATTAATGGCCGGTTGGTTGGAGATAAAGTTTATGGGGTAAAAAATGCAGAAGGCGAATATGAATACGAATGTCGCTACGACGAAGGGCCGAAAGATAGGGAGTGGATGGAGGCTAATGACAAAAAGTACCTTAAGCAGCTGCTTGACGAAGGAAAGCTCAAAGAAGCTGAACCAGATGTTTGGTGTTTACGTGAAATAGATAAGGCACAGAGGACAGACATTGGCGAATGGTGGAGTGGAAAGCTCGCGATGTCCAATATCAGCGACAAACTCAAAAGCGCAGCAAATGATTACGAACAATTTATTGCTAAAGAACAAGAACGAGCAGCAAAAGCTAAAAAAGACGAAGCAGAAAGACAACGCTTATTGGAAGAAAAACAAGAACAGGAGCGAGCAGTTGATGATTGCAACAACCGAGGGAATGTAAAATATGGAAAAGGAGACTATGACGGAGCAATAGCATATTTTGAAAAAGCACGAAGTTTAGCTGCAACTAAAACAAGCCCACGTCTTGCGTTTGCTTACAATAAGCGAGGGAATGTAAAATCTAAAAAAGGAGACTACGACGGGGCAATTAAGGACTGCGATGAAGCAATAAAATTGAACCCAAAGTATGCGGCTGCTTACAATAACCGAGGGAATGTAAAATATGCTAAAGGAGAGCACAATGGAGCAATAGAAGACTATAGTAACGCAATAAAGTTGAAACCAAATTATGCGCTTTATCATAGTAATTTAGGGGAAATATATCTTTTTGAAGAAGGCAATATTAAAGAAGCAAAAGAACATCTTGAAAGAGCTTCTGCGAATTATAATGAGAATGATAGACATTTACCAGTAGTTAAAGCTAATTTAGATTATATTTTAGGAAGAGATAAATATGAAGCAGCATTGAGGGGTTATACTCAAGCAATTGATAATAACAAAAATAATGCGAGTCTTTATTATTTGAGAGGAAGAACATATGCAGAGCTTGGCAGATATAATGAGGCAAAGCAGGATTATGAAAAGGCGCTGTCTATGAATTATATACCGGCTCGAGAAGCTATGGAAACAATGCAGGAACGACAACGAGGAATTGAAGAGCAGCAACTCATGGGGGATGAGGAAGAGGGGGTAAAAACATTAGAAGCAACAATAGAGGACAATAAGGGAAGAATAGGAGAATTAGAAGGAATAATTGAAAGAAATCGGAGACAAAATGAAACAGAACAAATAGAGAGGGAAAAATTGTTAAGTGAAATACAAAGATTGGAAGAATTGTTAAATCGGGCAGTTGAAGATAAGAGTAAAATTGAAGAAGCAAGACGAGGTATGGAGAATGAAAAAGGGCAGATAATGAGTGAGCTTGAAAGGTTAACCCGAGAACAAGAAGACCGGAAAGAAGCGGTAGAGCAATTAGAAGAAATGTTAAAGAAAGTCCGAGTAGAAAACGTAGATTTAGATGAGGCATTGAAAGAATTAGAGGAAAGATTAAACAAAGAAACAAGTGAAAAAAATGCAGAACTACAAAATATGCAAGACGAGCTAAAGCAAAGTCAAGCGAAATTGGCACAGAAAAAGGAACTTATAGAAAAAGAAAAAGCCGAGAAAGAAAAGTTAAGTGAGGAAATGAAGCAAGAGAGCATGGAACATGCAAAGCAAATAAAAGGGTTAGAGACAGAGTTGACTAAAAAAAATAAGGAGCTAATACAGAAGTTAAACAAAAAGTCAGAAGAGTTAGTGAAAAAGTCAAAAGGATTAAGAGATCAAATTAATAGGAATAAGCAGTTAGAACAAGAAATAAAAGAAAATAAAATAAGAATAGAAGAATTGGGAGGACTAATTGGAGAAAATCAGATACAAAGTGAAAAATTAAAAAAGGAATTGGAAAAGCTAAATAGAACGAATCGAGAAGAGCAAACAGATGAAAGAATAAGATTAGAAAAACAAATGGAAGAACTGCGGCAGAAACAAGAGGAGATGAAAAGCGAAATAGAGAATCTGAAACAAGAAAAAGAGACTAAAGAGGCGAATATAAAAGAAGTAAAAGAAAAAATGGCAAATCTTGAGGAGGAAAACGAAAAAATAAAAGGGGACAAACAGGAGTTACAAGATAAATTTAATGCCGAAAAGCAGAAAATTATAGGAAAGATTGATAAAAATATAGATGATTGGATTATTGATACATTAGACAAACAAATAGAAGAATGGGAAGAGAAAATAAAAGAAAGTCCGGGTTTAAGTAACATTCTAGATAAGGCAAAACAAAAAAAGGCTATATTAGAAACAATAAGAAACGAACCAGATGCGTATAAAAAAATGCGGATGTATGCAGACATGAAAATAGAAGATGGATTGATATTAGCCCCTGGAGAACATCAAGTACTAACGGAAAGAGAGCAGGAGATAAAAAGTATTGAGGATAATTTGCATATTCAAAAAGAAATGGTAGCTAGTTTGCAAAGAGAGCTGGCAAGAAGAGACGGTGTGGAACAGATTCTAAGAGATGAATTAAAAAATGCAAAACAAGAAGGAGTAGAGGAAATAATAAAGCGTTTACAAGATAATATAAATAAAAGTAAACAAAACAAGCAAGAACAAAGAGAAAAGGGCAAAAGATTAGGTTTAAGCGAAAAATATGCAAAGGTATTAGAAGGACCCATTGGAGAGGAAGTGAGTCGGTGTGTGCATATATTAAAAAGGAATATGATTACCGATTCTTTTAATAGGAACGAGGTATTAACAGCATTAGAGAGATTAGAAGAGTTAGAAGAGGAAAAAGTCAAAAATACATTTGCAGTTGTGTATGACTTATTAAAAATTTTGGGGCATCCCAAAATGACAGAAGAAGACGAAACAATCAAAAGAGCAATAGCAAAGATAGTGCATAAATATATACCATGGGTGTTTATTAATGTCTGGATGAAAAAAAAGACAGTAGTGGATACAAAAACAAAAATAGAATTAGAGAATTTGATAAAATCAGCGCTGGCGCGTATTCCAAATAAAGAACGAACAGCATTACGTTACTATCTGGAAAATATGTTAGCTGGCATAGGGGCCTTGAAGAGCGAAGAAGGAATATTTAAAAATTCGCTATTAGGCGCAGTATCAGCAACAATAGGGCAAAATGTGGGGAACCTTTTTGGGCTGTTAAGACGAGCAATAAAAGAACAAGGTAAAACACGTAAAGGCATGTACTATTTAGATATTGTTTGGATTTATAGATTAAGCAAATGGGCAATAGAATCAGAAGAGCAGTTAAATGAATTACAGAGCTTGTTGAAAGAAAATTCGAATAATTGGAGAATAGTATATGCAGGCATAGAGGCATTAACGGAAGTCATTAAAAAAGGAAAGACGGAAAGTATAAGAAGGCAAGCGCTTTTAGGAAAGCAAGCGGAAGGAAAAATATATCCCGGTTTAACTGATAGTTTATTAACTACACATAAAGAGAAAGAGATAAGAAAAAAGGTAGTAGAAAGTTGTCAGGAGATTATTCAAGATAACGACAAAAGTGTAAGTGCGGATATAAAGAAAATAGCTGGGGATACTATGAAGACGATGCTTAATACAGATAAGGAATTAAAAATGTTTCAAAATGATGTTCCTGGAGAAAGTGTTCCAATTGGTTCTGCTGCATTAACGGGACGATGTTGGGCACATAGGACTAATGAGGCTCAAAAGGATTCTGGTACATCAGATCAAGAAAAAGTACAGTCTAAAAACGGACGTTAGCATTTGTACGTCAGCCTTTAAAATCATTTAAATAAAACACATGGATTTTACCGAAGTTAAAACCAAATTGGTTAAGTGGGATCAAATTTTCTGTCATGTTTTGTATAAATATTGTATAAAATGCAATTTCCATAAACGAATTATTCGTAACATCTTGATTTTATTGGTGTCCCCAACGGGACTCGAACCCGTGTTTTTGCCGTGAAAGGGCAATGTCCTAGGCCGCTAGACGATGGGGACATTTTTTTATTGGTGGAGCTAGGCGGGATCGAACCGCCGACCTCTTGTATGCCATACAAGTGCTCTCCCAGCTGAGCTATAGCCCCAGCTATATACAAACCAAAGAATGGCGATTTTAGGCAGCTGGTAACTAAGTGTCAAGAAACAATCGATTTTAAAGCTTTGTCTAATCTTTCAATTACTTGTTGTTTGCCGATCAATTGCAAAGTTACATCGATCGGAGGTGAGATAGTACCGCCAGTTACTGCTACCCTAATTGGTTGTGCCACCTTACCTAATTTTAGTACAAATTTTTCTGCTGTGCTGATGATAATTTGGTGAATTCTTTCAGCATTCCAGTTTTCTAAGTTTTGAAATTTTTCTTTAACTTCGTTTATGATCGGAACAATTTCTGGGGTGAGGAATTTGCGTGCTTTATCGTCATAGTCAGTTACATCTTGATAAAAATAACGGCTTTTCTCAGCCATTTCTTGTAAAGTATGGCAACGTTCAGCTTGGGCTGTTACAATTTGTGAGAGTTTTGCCCCTTGGCTGGTATCGATATTTAGTTTATCCATCTGATATTGCAAATGTTTAGCAATAAATTCGGGATCTTTGGTTTTCATATAGTGTTGATTGAGCCAGAGCAATTTTTCTCTATTGAATGCAGATGCTGCTTTATTGATATCTTTAAGTTCAAAGAATTTTATCATTTCATCAGGGGAAAATATTTCCTGGTCACCGTATGCCCAGCCTAAACGTACTAGATAATTTAGTAACGCTTCCGGCAGGAAGCCGTCATCGCGATACTGAGTTACACTGGCTGCCCCATGGCGTTTTGATAATTTCTTGCCATCTTCACCTAAGATCATTGGTACATGTGCGTAAATTGGTGCTTTTGCGCCTAGAGCTTTTAGAATATTGATCTGTCGTGGAGTATTGTTGATATGGTCAACTCCTCGAATTACATGAGTAATGCCCATATCCATGTCATCAATGACAACGCATAAATTGTATGTAGGTGTATCGTCGCTACGCATGATAATAAGGTCATCTAGTTCACTATTCTGAAAGATAATAATGCCATGTACTTGATCTTCAAAGCTTACTGATCCTTGTCGAGGATTTTTAAAACGAATTACGTAGGGCTGATCGAGGATTTCGGGATCTCTTTCGCGACACAGACCATCATAGCATGGTTTTTGTTTTTTGGCTAATTGTTTTTCTCGCAAGTCATCTAAGCGTTGCTTAGAACAATAACATCGATATGCTTTACCTTCATTTAGTAATCGCTGAATAACTTGCTTATAACGATCCAAATGCTGAGATTGATAGAATACTTTATTATCATAGTCTAGACCTAACCATCGCATGGCGTCTAAAATAACTTGAATTGCTTCTTTTGTAGATCTTTCGATGTCTGTATCTTCGATGCGAAGGAAGAATTTGCCGCCATGTTTACGGGCATAAAGCCATGAATATAAAGCGGTGCGTACACTGCCTACGTGTAGATAACCGGTTGGGCTTGGTGCAAAACGAGTTCGTACTTGCATGTTATTTGACTCCAAAATTGCAATTTTTATAAAAGTATATATGATGCCAGAAATTGATAGTATTTGTAAGGGCGATTAGCTCAGCGGGAGAGCACTGCTTTCACACGGCAGGGGTCAGTGGTTCGATTCCACTATCGCCCACCAGTCGGAACTATTTATGATAAAAAAATTTTTGAAAAAAATTTTGCCACCTCAAGAAAGGGTGTTTTTTACTTATTTTGAAAGGAGTGCAGAAATTTGTCAGCAGTCATCCAGAATTTTATTCGATGTTATTCATGAGGGATTATCTGAGGAACGTATGATTTTAGCTCGCGAATTGAAACATAAAAGCAATGATCTGACTAAAATGATATTAACTAAATTAAATGCAACTTTTATTACACCCATTGATAGAGAGGATATTCAACAGGTTAACTTATTATTGAATAAAATTACTAGAAAAATAGTTAAAGCTACTTTAATTTTTAAAACCTATCAATTGACAGAATATCCGGAAACTTTAAAACAACAGTCTGATACAATATTGAAGGCAACAGGTGAATTGAATCTTATTGTGGATAAGTTTAAGAATTTTAAAAAAGTTGAAGAGATTACTCAGAGTAATGAACGCATGGATGAAATTGAAACTCACGGCGATGAAGTTCTTTATCATGCTATGTTAGATTTATTTTCAGGAAAATATGATTCGTTGACGGTAATAAAACTAAGAGATATTTATAATAATATTGAAAGTGCGCTTGATTTGTGTTTTAACGTCTCAGATACTATTGTTAATATCGTTCTGAAACATACTTAATAGATTTTAGAATAGACCATGACGATAATAATTCTTATTTTAGTAATAATAACCGCTTTAATTTTTGCTTATACTAATGGTTTTCATGATTCAGCAAATGCTATAGCTACAGTTGTTTCGACTAAGGTGTTGTCTCCCCGAGTCGCAGTAGGCTATGGAGCATTATTAAATTTTGCAGGTGCTTTTTTTGGAACTCAAGTGGCGAAAACCATTGGAGTTGGTTTAGTCGCAAGCTCAAGTATAGATCAGACAGTTATTTTTTGTGCATTATTGAGTGCAATTATCTGGAATGTTGTTACTTGGTTTTATGGATTACCGTCTAGTTCTTCTCATGCTTTAATTGGCGGATTAATTGGAGCTTCGATTGTTCATGCGGGATTAAATATCGTTAATATGCATGGTGTAGCATATAAAGTTGTTATCCCAATGGTGGTATCACCTGTTGTAGGTATGATATTTGCTTTTCTTTTTGTGTCTAGTTTACTTAGAGTATTTCATAAAATTAGTGCTCAGAGTGCGAATAAATATTTTGGTAAATTACAAATAATTTCTTCTGGCTTAATGTTATTTAGCCATGGGGCAAATGATACTCAAAAAACTATGGGAATTGTAACTCTAGCATTAGTTAGTTTTTATTCTTTAAAATCATTTAGTGTACCAATTTGGGTTACTATTATTTGCGCGCTAAGTATGGGACTTGGAACTATGCTAGGGGGGTGGAGAATTATTCGTACCATGGGTTACAAAATTATTAAACTGAAATCTGTGCACGGTTTTGCTGCCACAACATCTGCTGCAGGAATTTTACTTGTAGCTTCTCATTTAGGCATTCCACTTAGTACAACTCATATTATTTCCGGATCTATTGTTGGAGCCGGTAGTGGTAAACGTTTTTCTGCAGTGAAATGGGGTGTGGTTGGTAACATGGTGATTGCCTGGGTATTAACTCTTCCGACATGTGTGTTATTATCAGCTGCAATTTATTTAATTACTAGACTGTAGTAATGGCATTGTTGCGTAGATACTTAACTCTTGATTTATGATAATAAAAATTGTATGTCAGGTCATTCCTGCGAAAGCGCATATGCGTTAACTTAAGGATTTAATTTCGTAATTCTGGCCATGGGTTGATCAGAATGCGTCAATTTCGTCATTCTGGCCATGGATTGGCCAGAATCCAGTAATAAGGAGTTTATCACAGTTGGGTACGCAGGCTATGGATCCCGCGGTCAAGCCGCGGGATGACGAAAAGAGAGCCGCGGGACGACGAGAAGGGTTGTGTGGAATGACATCTGAAAGAGAACCTAATAATTATTATTTGTTTCTACGTTCTTTGAAAAAGCAGGTTAATAATTTTCCGCATTCCTGTTCTAATATACCACCTTGATATGAAATTTCGTGATTTAGTTGTTTATTATCGAGAAGATTAAACACACTTTGAATAGCGCCTGATTTAGAATCATAGGCGCCAAATACTAAGCGTTTAATTCTTGCATGTATCATTGCACCGACACACATAATACATGGTTCTAAAGTTACATATAATGTAGTGTTCAACAGGCGATAATTATTAAGTTTTTTTGCAGCATTACGCATAGCAATAATTTCAGCGTGAGCAGTAGAATCTGTGCTACTAATTGGTTGATTCCATCCTTCACCGATTATTTCATTATTTAATATTAAAACCGCGCCTACTGGAACTTCATTTTGGGATTTGGCGTGTTGGGCTAATTTAATAGCCTGTTGCATCCAGTGAGTGTCTTGATTTATCATTCCCACTCGATGGTTGCCGGTGGCTTGCTGGAAATATCGTAAACAACTCGAGAAATACTGTCTACTTCATTAATGATTCGATTGGAGACTTTGCTTAGGAATTCGTGGGGCAAATGTACCCAATTAGCGGTCATAAAATCTATTGTTTCTACAGCACGCAAAGCAATTACATATTCATATTTTCTAGCGTCGCCCATAACTCCGACAGATTTAATCGGTAAAAATACCGCGAATGCTTGGCTTATTTTATGATATAGATTTTCATTATATAATTCTTCTAAAAATATATTATCAACCAGGCGAAGTAAGTCAGCATATTTTTTCTTAACTTCTCCGATAATACGTACTCCTAATCCAGGTCCTGGAAATGGATGTCGGTATACTACGTCGTAAGGAATACCTAATTCAATAGCAAGCTTACGCACTTCATCTTTAAATAATTCACGAATTGGTTCGATTAATTTTAGATGTATTTTTCTGGGTAAACCGCCAACATTGTGGTGTGATTTTATTACTTGAGCTTTACTGAATTTAGTTTGTGCTGATTCGATAACATCTGGATAAATTGTTCCTTGTGCTAGCCATTTAATGTTTTTTAATTTTTTAGCTTCTTTTTCGAAAACTTTAATAAATTGTTTACCGATTATTTTACGTTTCTGCTCTGGATTTGTGATACCCGCAAGTGCTTTAAAAAAACGTTTTTCAGCATCAATGCGAATTACTTTAATCCCAAAATGCTGGGCAAACATATTCATTACTTGGTCGCTTTCGTTTAGACGTAGTAAACCAGTATCTACGAATAAACAAGTTAATCGATCACCAATAGCTTTATGCAATAATAAAGCGGCTACTGAAGAGTCAATGCCGCCAGATACTCCTAGTAGTACTTCGTTGTTAGCTACTTGCTGCATAATATTGTGCACACTATCATCAATTATATTAGCTGGTGTCCAAAGATTTTTGCAGCCACAAATATCGTGAATAAATCTTGCTATTATACGTTGGCCTTGTTTAGTGTGAGTTACTTCGGGATGAAATTGCAGACCGTAGAATTTACGTTTTTCATCAGCGATGCCAGCATAAGGTGCATTAGCTGTACTAGCGATTACTTTGAAATCTTTTGGAAGTTTAGTTACTTTATCACCATGACTCATCCATACATCTAGAAATGCTTGTTCGTTTTTGGTGAAGTCTTCAATATCAGTTAGTAATTTTGAGTGACCGTGAACTTCAACACTAGCATATCCAAATTCACGTTTAGCGACAGATTGTACTTCACCTTCTAATTGGATAGCCATAGTTTGCATGCCATAGCAGATTCCTAATAATGGACAACCCAAGTTGAATATGATTTGTGGAGCACGAGAAGCTTTTTCTAGAGTAACCGTTTGAGGACTGCCTGATAAAATAATTCCTTTAGGTGCGAAATCTTTAATTACTGATTCGGGAATATCATATGGAAGGATTTCACAGTAAACGTTTTCTTCTCGAACTCGACGAGCGATTAATTGTGTATATTGTGAACCAAAATCTAGAATAAGAATAGATTGCTTGTAGATGCCCCTCATTTTAAAAACTGGTTGACATACTCTTGAAATCTTTTACTCTATCATTTTTATCAAAATGTATAGTAAGTGTCATGGTTCGGGATGATTGTTGATATCCCCTAGTTCTGCTACCAGCCCCGGATATAAGAATTGTGAAATAGTTACTTGTAGATCCAGATTCTACTGTTACATTATCTTTTTGATAAATCCAAACTTGA
>Ga0114922_10005748_pt1 | contig 11420 bp, 11 predicted proteins | sample AartaG_FD_100975 | JGI IMG/M metagenome (GOLD analysis project Ga0114922, IMG submission 100975) | Deep subsurface microbial communities from Aarhus Bay to uncover new lineages of life (NeLLi) - Aarhus_00045 metaG | ecosystem: Environmental > Aquatic > Marine > Oceanic > Sediment | place...
AAACGATGGAGTGACGCGTCCTAGTGGGACATTAACTCTGGTAAGAGGGTTGATTAGATCGTGTAATCCGTATTTCTGGCACATAGGTTTGGATCTTTATAAACGTGGTTTAACGACCGCTATATCTGACATGGCGCGTGGCTTTGGTTTAGGAAGTGTTACAGGAATTGAGGTCATCGAAGAAGAATCCGGTCAGGTACCAGACCCGCAAAGTGAAGTGGATGCCATTAATCTGGCAATAGGTCAGGGGGATTTACAGGTAACACCATTACAAGTAGCAAATTTTATGGCTGCGATAGGAAATGGAGGTACTTTGTTTCGTCCCCAGGTTGTTGAAAAGATAGTAACGCAAGATGGTAATAATACTTTCGAATATGAAAAAGAAGTAATCGGTGAACTACCTGTTTCGCAAGTAAATCTGGAAGCGATTCAAGAGGGTATGGTAGGTGTGGTTTCTAGTGAAATTCCACCTGGTACAGCATTCCGTGCTTTTGCTGGATTAGAGTACCCTGTTGCCGGTAAAACAGGCACAGCGACATCCGGATCAGGTGAACCGCATTCTTGGTTTGCTGGTTATACGTTTGCCGACCAGGAAAATGAACCTGATATAGCCATTGCAGTAATTATTGAGAATATAGGCGATGGTTCAGAATATGCCGCCCCAGTTTTTCGCCGGATTGTAGAGACTTACTTCTACGGTGCTCCTCAAAAACTTTATCGATGGGAATCGCAGTTCAATGTTACTAGAACGCCTACACCTATTGTGACAGACACTCCCACACCAAAGCCGTGACAATATAAAAAAAATCGAAAGTTTTAGCAACTGAATTGAAGGGTGGAATTAATTCATCTCGCTTTGACCTGTGGTTAAACCGATGTCAAATCTTTTATTACTAATACTGGGCAAAAAGCATGATCGATGACTTGGAGAGTGATTTCATCAGTGAAAAGACGGTTAAATCTGCTATACCTGGAACAACCTATAACCATTAATGCATAATTATCTTTTTCCAAAGCGCGTAAAATCTCATCAATTGGAGTTCCGTGTCGAAGTTCAATATGCGCATCGATGCCGATGGAGCGAAGCATTGATGCAAAATCTCTGATATTGCGAGCAATTGTGCTCTTAGTTTGGAGCAATTCTGAGAGGTTCTCATCAAGACGATCCATTCCAGAATACATACTGGGTATCGATGAGGTGACGTGTAGGAGTGTGACCTTGGCATTAGATGCTTTTGCCAATCTTGCGCTCATCTGTACTGTTGGATTTGATGCCTTTCGACCGGCAATAGGAACAAGAATCTTATCGAGGTTCAAACTTGGTTGTCTGACGATAAGAACTGAGATAGGGGCTTGATCAACAATGCGTCTTGATACTGAGCCCAAGAACAGCTCTCCAAAGGAGGTCTGGTCGTGAGCCCCCATGATCACTAAGTCATAATTGCCTTCTTTTAATTCTTCAAGGATCTGTACAGAAGGAGTACCATGCCGAATCAGTTTTGATGCTGAAGTAAGGTCAAGAACTTCGCACGCGTTGTTAAGAATCGATTCACCCACATGTGGGGATTCAGATGCTGAACGAACAGACATTACTGTTGCTTTCGATTGCAGGGCATTAATAATTAGCTTCCCGAATTCTACAGTAGAGGTAGCATATGGAAAGTTACTGACACAAAGTAATGTACGCATACATATCCTCAATACACGTCTAAATCAACCACCACTTATCAATTTATAGGCGACTAATATTGCTCCCATGAATGGTAAAAAAGAGAATAACAATCGAATATGTGGACCTGTAAAATTTCTGGTAGAAATGGCACCAATCTGTGCTCCTATTGCTGCGCCGGTAAGCATTACCAATGCTATCATGATGTCAACATTACCTTTTAGAGCATGAGAAAAGGTTCCATAACCAGCCGAGAATATTATTGCAAAAAGATCGGTACCTATAGCTATATGAGTTGGAACGCCAATAATGTATACCAGCATCGGCATACGCACAACCCCGCCACCTACGCCCAAAAATCCTGCAAGAGCACCTGAAAAAAACCCTACCAGCAATACAGTCCATAATGAGGAGCGAATACCTGATACAGGAAATGAGATCATTGGCGGTATACGTATTACATTAATCCGGCGTGATAATCTTTTGAAGCCGACAGCTTCATTGGCTGAGATTCGTTGATTTCGTATGATTTGTGTCGCTCGCAGGCTTTCAATAAACATAAAAATTCCAATAACTAACATGATAAATACATAAGTCCAACCAACGAACTGGTCTACATGTCCTGATTGCTTTAAACTTTCAAGCAATTGTGCACCAGCTTCGACCCCTATTATTGTTCCTATAACCATTATTAAACCGAGCTTTATATCCACATGACCTAAAACCCGATGCCGGCGTGCAGCTACGAACGATTTGCCGGTCATATGGGCTAAGTCTGTGCCGACAACAAAATTCATTGGCATACCAGTAAGGAACATAAGTGGACCTGCGATGAACCCGCCGCCGACTCCAAAAAAACCACCTAGTATACCTACCAGGAATCCAATACCAGATAGCAAGATTGGATTGATGGTAACTCCGGATATTAAGAATTCCATCAGTTTACTCGAATCGTTTCAATCCTATCCAATTCAGGATATAAAAGGTAAGACGTTCTAATAGCACACCCTGTAAAACGATTAAAATAAGTGAAACAATAGCATAAACAGGGAGATTATTGTCAAAAAGGATTTTAATCGGTTCATTGAGATAACGTAGGATTACAAGAAAATATAGTGTGACTAATCCGCTGTATATAATGAGTTCGATAATCAGATTTAATACAAGCCGTTTGGGGATATGCTTAGTGTTAATCTGTCTATTGTCTTGTCCCATTGCTATTGTTCCTCATCATTATTGGGTTCTTGGATAACCACATCACGTAGTTCCCATATCAATACTTACAACTGACTCGATGTTACAATTTTTTGGAAAAAGCTTGCTTGAAGTTTGTAAGTATCCCTAATTCTACTGAAGAAGTTAACTGATTCCAGCTATATGAACAATATCACTTTTTACGAAAATATTTCCAACCTGTATTGGTGGAGAAAGTAGAGCATAAAGTGATGGTGGAACGCTGATATCAGCAAGGTAAAGCTCACCGACAATGTCTTTGAGATGATCAGATAGCAGTCCTGTTTTTGGCAGTGCAAGGGTCATAGTTGCTGTCGCTCTAATTACCGGATTGAAGGTTTTACCAGTCATAGTATCGAGACCAGACGGTGTGTCGAGGGCCAAAATTGGGGTTTTTTTTGAGTTCGCCCAAAGTATTAGTTTTTCTGCACCTCCACGTGGGTTGCCTTTTAGACTGTAACCAATCATTCCATCAATAATTAAATCAGAAGAATTAATCGAAGATATCGCGTTGGTTTGATATATTGGTATTCCCATATGGTGTGCGATCTCTAATTGGTGAGCTGGAACAGGCTTAAAAATATCTTCGTTGTTTGTAAGGAAAATCGTCACCTTTGCACCATAGTTATATAAACGGCGCGCACACACCAGCGCTCCTCCACCGTTACCTCCAGTACCGGCGAGGATCACAACGTCCTTATTATGAGGATTGCCGTTGAAGAATCTTTTCCGGGCAAGATGTGCAAGGCTGCGTCCGGCATTTTCCATCATTTGAGTGAGCTCAATTTTATATTCATCGATCATCAGACGGTCTACTTCAACCATCTGATCTGTTGAAATTTGTGGTATGTTACCTTTATATTGAGGAAATATCATTTCATTACCTATTTATATATCCAGTACAGTTAATATTTAATGGAAAAAATCCGGTAATAAAAAATTTTGATATTACCGGATTTAGCTTAAATATCGGAAAATCTTTTGATTACCCCGAAAGTTTTTTTCACTAGAGCCAGAAGATGCGAACTTAAATTTGTTTAGATTGTATTATGGATAAAAGAGCTTCGGCCTCTTCCCGGCAATCAGGGCACATGTCCAAGTGATGTTTGATGAAAGGCATCATCTTTTCTGCATCTTCACCATGAGATACCATTTCGGCGTATTCGTCAAGTAACTGCATAACTTCGTCGCAAGAATATTCCTCTTCTTGTGTTTGTTCGACCATATGCATTAGTTTTGTGAGCATCATTTTATTAGACTGGGGATTCAGGGTGGTTGGTTTAAATAAAATCCTGATTTTCTGGGAGATTGATCTAATCCAATCCATAACTTTCCTTTGATACTAAGATGCGCTATGAGGTAATATTCTTACGCTTATTCGAAAACTGATAATACATCTTCCGGCGTTAGACCTTCTTGAGCCATACGATGCTTGAGCCGCAGTCGTGCATCATGAAGCAATTTATAGAGCGCATTTCGGTTTGTGTTCATCCGGCGAGCAACTTCTGCAATTGGCATTCCTTGGATGCTTATTGTGGTCATAGCCTGACGCTGTTTATCCGTGAGTTCTTCCATTATAAAACGTTGGACTTGGGTAAGCATATCTGCCTGCTCTACTGAAGTTTCTGGGCTTGGGGATGAATCGGCTACAATTCGTTGTGCTGCTGATATATTTTGATCTTCAATAATGTTGTCTAGAGAGACATCACGCCACTTTCGCCGACGTAATTCAGTCAAGGCGATACGCACAGCAATTTTATGCACCCAGGTTGTAAACTGACTTCGACCTTCAAAAGAATCCAAGCGCGATAATACTCGCAGTAAAGTCTCTTGAGTAGCTTCATCGATTAGGGGTTCGAATTGAGGGTTGTCAGGCGAGAGATACTTACCAACCCCATATGGCAAACCTTTAGCGATAACCGCTCTGAGATCTTGCAAGGCGGCTTCCTGGTCCGGACCAGGAGTACTCAAGTCAGACAGCCATTGTTCGTTGTTTCTTATTTGCATCCACTTTTCTTATCAATGATTGATAATAGGATTTCGAATATAGGATGTGAATTACTGCCTGTTCCAAATATTTAGAACAAGCAAGTAAATGCCGAGAATGTTTTATACCACATTTATTTGGAAAATTGTAAAATTAGAAAAAACGAAGAGCCTGCATTGATTTCTCGAAGCAGGCTCAATATGACACACATTATGTGACAAGTCATTGCTGACCTTTGAAAATTAATGCGTAGTGTTATTGTAAAACCAGTTATAGGCGTAATAATGAGAACCTGTAACGCTTTGTAAGCGGATAGAAATTTTATACGAACTTTTTAATTGGTGTGGTATGCTGAATGTATAAGATTTGCTTCCACCATCTCCAGTATTAATTGTGTCAACATGATATCCATTGACTCCACGAGTACCCATTGGACCCATGAGCACCCTGAACTTATCTTTCGGTGGCAAGTTATGTGTATTAATTGTTACAGTTTTATTTCTTACCACACCTGTAATCTTAAATGTGGGGATTCCACTGTATCCTTTTTTATGATGGGTACCTCCTCCAGAACCGGTTGTATTGTTGAAGAACCAGTTATATGCATAGTAGCCTGAACCAGTGTTACTCTGCATCCTAATGGAGATCCGGTAGGAACCCTTCAATGCGGCAGGAATTTTAAATGTATACTTGAGCGCACCTCCGCCTTTTGATGATACCGCAGCGACTCTAATTCCATGGGTGCCGCGTGTATGCATTGGACCCATCAAGACAACAAACCTATCATGGGCAGGGAAATTGTAAGTTCGTATAGTCACTGTTCTATCAGCCGAAACAGCTTCAACCTTAAAAGTAGGAATTTTACTATGTTGGGGTGCTGCGATGGCAGGAGCAGTAACAACGAGGGATGCAAGCAGAGCCAGAAGTAGTGAGAAGGACGCTAAATATTTCATGATTATCTCCTATGCGCAATAACTGTTGTCCAAATTAACACAAATCGTGTGTCTTACTATTTGTACACTATTTTTATGAAAAAGACAATAACCCATTAAAGAGGAATAAAATGATATATTTGAATGAAAATTCTCATATTGTGGTAACCTCACGAATTGGATATTTCGAAATTGATTAATATATATCAATTAATTAGTGAATGCACCTTGATGCAATTGCAGGGCATGATTATACTTATCACTAGAAAAAAGAGCGGACAATATGCGTATAGACAATCTAGTTAAGTTGCTTCCAAATAATTATAGCGAAGCTGATCGTGAGCAAGTGATACGCGCTTATCGAGTGGCAGAAAATGCACATAAAGGACAGAAGCGAGCATCGGGCGAACCATATATTAATCATTGTATTTCTGTCGCCTCCATTCTGGCAGAGTTGTGTGTTCCATCATCTGTTGTTTCAGCCGGATTGCTGCATGACACTGTTGAGGATACAGATGTAACGTTGGATGATTTAGATCGAGAGTTTGGAGAGGAGATTGCCCGTCTTGTAGATGGAGTGACAAAATTAACCCAATTGCCCAGAGTTTCGCGAGGTGACCAAAGACCGGAGGACCAAGAACGAGAGGAAGAAGAGCGACAGTTAGCTGAACGGAGGGGAGGTAAGAATCCTGACGAAGAAGTTGAAATGATGCATAGAAGCAGGCGCTATGATTTAGTATCAGAAACGCTTCGAAAAACATTTTTAGCAATGGGTGAAGATGTTCGGGTTGTACTAATCAAGCTAGCTGACCGTTTGCATAATATGCGTACTCTCGGTTATGTGCCAGAAAGGAAACGAATTCGTATTGCACAGGAGACCATGGATATTTTTGCACCGTTAGCAAATCGGTTAGGTATTTGGCAGATAAAATGGGAATTAGAGGATTTAGGTTTTCGATATGTGAATCCAGTTAGGTATCAGGAAATCACCGAAAATCTCGCTGAGCGGAGATCATCTCGTGAGCGAGAAATGGAATCAATTAAAAACGAATTGTTAAAAGTTCTGCACCAAGCAGATATTGAAGCTAAAATTTCAGCCCGCCCTAAGCATATTTATTCAATTTTTAAGAAAATGATACGTAAGGACGTGCCGTTCGATATGGTTTATGATGTCCGTGCAGTTCGGATTGTTGTCTCGGATATACCAGCGTGTTACGCCTCATTGGGGATTATTCACACACATTGGCGACCCATTCAGGGTGAATTTGATGATTATATTGCCGCACCAAAAGATAACTTTTATCGCTCACTACACACAGCAGTGAATTTCGATGATGGTAGGACACTTGAAATCCAAATTCGAACACCGGAAATGAACCAGAATGCTGAATATGGTATTGCTGCCCATTGGCGTTATAAAGAGGGGGCTGCTAGAGATGAGGATTATGAAAATCGTATTAATTGGCTGCGTTCATTGATGGAATGGCGCCAGGATGTTGAAGACGGACGCGAATTTGTAGATAGCATGAAAAGCGATGTCTTTGAGGACCGTGTTTATATTTTTACCCCTAAAGGTGACATTATCGATTTGCCAGTGGATTCAACACCTATCGATTTCGCTTATCATGTACATACCGATATTGGGCACCGCTGCCGGGGAGGAAAAATAAATGGCAAACTTGTCTCTTTAGATTACAAATTGAAGACCGGGGATAAAGTTGAAATACTAACAGCAAAACGAGGAGGTCCAAGTAGGGATTGGCTTAATCCTAATTTGGGATTGGTAAAAACCCAACGAGCCAGGGCGAAAATTCGCAGATGGTTTAAACAACAAGCCCACGAAGAAAATATGGCGTTAGGAAAAAGCGTTTTGGAAAAAGAACTACGCCGCCTTGGTTTAGCAGATTTGAGTATAGAACGTTTAGCTAGTGAATTTGAATACCGGAATGTAAACGATTTGTACGTTGCATTGGGTACAGGAGATTTACCAGTCGCCAGAATTGTTAAGTATCTCACTATAACCGATAAAGAAGAAGAAGTGCAACTACCTTTACAGAAAGCAGAAGTCGGCAAACCCGTCACTGAAGGTTCGGTTAATGTTTTGGGAATAAAAGGATTATTTACTTCATTGGCTCGATGCTGTAATCCGGCTCCTGGAGACGAGATAGTTGGATATATCACGCGGGGTCGTGGTGCAACGATTCACAGGCAAGATTGTCCAAATATTCTTAGAATTAGTGACCGGGAACGCCTGGTACGGGTATCGTGGGGTGAACAAGAGAGCACTTATCCTGTCCCAATCCGCATAAAAGCATATGACAGAGATGGTTTAATGAAAGACGTATCCACTTTGATTGCTGATGAAGGCGTTAATATGCCTACGGCAAAAGTGGAGACACATCGAAATTTGGCAGTATTTGATATAGTACTAGAAGTACACGATATCCTTCAACTAAGTCGTTTATTAGATCGTTTGGAGAATTTACCTAACGTTTTGGAAGCGCAACGCATAAGACCAGGTTGAGAATTTGCCGGGGGGAATATTTTTGTTTGCTTCATTTCTATAGAATTCGGATAATTTAAAATCTAGAACTCAGCAGACTATTTCTTATTGAAATTGTTGAATAATACAATCTGGCGGATATTCGATACCGCAGTCTTGAAAATGATATCTGGTATCTCGACGACTGTTTTTATAATATATTTTAATTTTAATCGGGCAAATCATGTCCCGAATTCGTAGCAATTACATTGATTGTGTGTCCTTAGATGATGGATACTGCGGCGCATCCGCGATTGAAAATGATCCAGATTATAGGTAGAATGACTTACAAGAGATCTGTTGATACTGAAGTAAATAACCACTGTGAGGATGAAGAAGACGGATTAGATGACTGGGAAGGTATAGTTAGTGACAATAATGGATTGGGGATGGAAAAAGACGGCTTCAAAGTTGTGTTTAGTTATTAAGAATAATTACTTCCTTTGTTATTGAGCGTATCCACACAAACGATTTGTATTATTAACGCTATTGAAAAAATCTTCTTCTTTTACTTTTTCTGTAACCGTGTTTCTGTTTGGAGTCTTTTGAATCAGGAGGCTCTATTTGTTTCATAGAAGACAAATATGAGAAAATCAGATGATATATAGCGGTGGTTAATGAATATTTTTATTTATGCGTGTGAATTGTCCAATAATTGCCCGATTGACTATTCATTTTATTAATAATTCGTTAGTAATAATATTATACTAGAAATTCATGAACATATTCACTTAAAATAGCCTGTGTTTGGGATATAATCACTCGGATAAGGTTGATGGTGATGAGATTATTGGATGTTAAAAGTGGAAAGAAGGTGTGCCTTATGGATTTTCAAGGTTCACGAGGATTGGAACTCAAACTTCGTCAATTGGGCTTGGTTCGGGGGGATACTGCTAAAGTCATTCGCCATGCTCCATTAGGAGGACCTCTCCTTGTCGAATGTAAAGGCAGACGAATAGCTTTGGGCAGGGGGATTGCGGTTAAGATCCTTGTTGAGGAAGTTTGATGCGGTTTGCACTTATCGGTCAACCTAACAGCGGAAAGAGCACGTTATTCAATCATGTGGCTGGTTATAAAGCCGAAACGGGTAATTTCGCGGGTACTACTGTAATATATACGGAAAGTAAAATTCTTGTATCGGGCGAAAAAGTTAATTTAGTCGACCTTCCAGGAACTTATTCTTTATCTGGGATGAATCCGGCAGAAAAGGTTACATTGCATTATTTGACTTCAAACGAAGTCAGTATGATCATAAACGTTGTAGATGCTTCTCACCTTGCCCAGGGTCTGGGACTTACTGTTGAATTATTAGAATTGAATAAACCTTTAGTGGTAGCACTTAACATGATGGATGAAGCTATCAGGGAAGGAATGACTATCGATATACCCCTGTTGCAGACTTTACTTAGCATACCTGTAGTACCCTTGGTCGCCAGTAAAGGGCGTGGTGTACGCAATTTGTTTGTGACGGCGCATTACGTTGCCAAACAAGATAATCCCCCTAAAAGGTTGACTTATGCAAAGGATCTCGAGGAAATTATCCTGGAAATTGCCGGAAATTTAGATGGGAAAACAGCTATCCTTGAACCCGAACCCTTCGCAATCAAGCTATTAGAAGGCGAGATACAGTGGCAAGATCAAATCCATGAAGAATATCCACAATTGCCGCCTAAATTAAAACGCGCACAATTATTTATAGAGCAAACAAGAGGTCAATCAGCTGATTGGGTTATAAGTGGAGAGCGTCAAGCCCTGGCGACTAACCTCGCTAGTGCTGTCGTGCAGCAAGGCGAACGTCGTGTTTCCTGGCGCGATCGAATCGACGACATCTTACTGCATCCTGTTTTTGGATATGTCGCCCTCGTCCTGATAATGTTTCTATTCTTTGAAATTGTTTATGGGATAGGAAGTATATTGGAGGCACCGCTTCTTGATTTCTTCTCTCATTTGGAAGGTTTCCTTGATAACTTGCTTGGCGCAGATACTCTTTTAGGAGCTTCCCTAATCGGCATTGTGCAAGGAATAGCGGGAGGAGTTGCGATCGTCTTTCCCTACTTGGTCCCATTTCTATTAGGATTAGGCTTTCTCGAAGATGTTGGTTATCTACCAAGAATTGCTTTCCTGATGGATACATTGATGAAGCGGATTGGTCTTCAGGGAAATGCTATTGTTCCATTTATTTTAGGTTATGGATGTAATGTGCCGGCAGTTATGTCTACCAGGACGTTGGAAAATCGCAGAGATCGCTTTCTAGCAGCCGCATTATCTACCCTTGTTCCTTGTGCCGCGCGGATTGCTGTTGTGTTTGGACTTGTCGCTTTTTACTTAGGACCTACTATCGCACTTGCGATATATTTCTTCAATTTAGTTGTGATTGCCATCACTGGGCGAATTTTATCCGGCTTGTTGCCCGAAAAAACGCCAGGGTTAATTTTGGAGATGCCTGTTTATCGTATTCCTACATTTCGAACTGTAATTCACAAGACCTGGTTTCGATTACACGAGTTTGTAGTTGAAGCTTGGCCAATCTTGATTGCCGGTAGTCTAGTTCTAGCCATCCTTATTTTTTATAATTTGGACAAAATCCTAAACACCTTTGTGCGACCTATTACCTGGATTCTGGGATTGCCTGCTGCAGTGGGTCTTCCTTTAATTTTTGGAATCCTTCGCAAAGAACTTTCACTGGTGATGTTGTACCAAGCTTTAGGTGGTGTGGAATTCTCCGACGCCCTGACCTCTGTGCAGTTGATCACATATACTGTGTTTGTGGTTTTTTATATCCCGTGCTTGGCAACCTTAGCGGTCCTAAAACGAGAACTTGGTACTCGCAATATGGTTATAATCACGTTGTTGACGGTTGTTATAGCGATGATCGCAGCTCAGATCGCTCGCTTCCTTGCGATAATTTTGTTGTAAGGATAATAATAATATAAAATTCAATTAAGGTCATATATTAATAATTCTTGGTACTTAATATGCCTCTTTTTGATCACTTCGATCTTATCGCTCCATTATATGACAGGGTATTTAAGATAAAGGAGCCAAAGAATCTAATTA
>Ga0114922_10005749_pt1 | contig 11419 bp, 10 predicted proteins | sample AartaG_FD_100975 | JGI IMG/M metagenome (GOLD analysis project Ga0114922, IMG submission 100975) | Deep subsurface microbial communities from Aarhus Bay to uncover new lineages of life (NeLLi) - Aarhus_00045 metaG | ecosystem: Environmental > Aquatic > Marine > Oceanic > Sediment | place...
CTTCAGGCTTTGGCCGGCGGCATCTTCCAGTATTAAATACATCAGGTGCTCATTATTTTCGTGCTCACCGACAAAAGACAACGACAAGGCCTCTACACCATGGGCCGTCCAGTCCTGTGGACTTTCAAACGTTCGTGCGGCCTCAGTAAAGTAAGGCTCGAACTGATTTTGCAACTCGAACCGGATAGAACTGTTGCCCACGGAATCCGTCGCAAGAAAGACGTAATCCCAATCGGGAATGTTGTCAACCCATGCGGCCATAAGAGCGGCGGCGTCCGTATAAGCACCAAAGTCCTCAGCGGTCATGCAATTTGCAGCCGTAAATGTCCAGGTGCGGCCTGTGACAGTACCTGACGGACCGATTTGATCGACCCGCCATTGGTAAGTTTGGCCGAATTCAAGCGTCCCGGGGTCAAAGGAAGCACCTTGCGGCGGCTGCTCAATCTTTTCCATAGCCCCCTTCTTACCGAACCATAAATCACGCGAAGTTGCAAATTCCGCCTCAAGCCAGTTGAGGTCGGCATCAATAGACACGGCCGCTGCACCATCAGGGGGATAGGGATTGACCGCCGCCGGACCATCAGAGACGGACGAAACGCTGTCAAAACTGGCATGGTACCCGGCCGGCACGGGATCTTGGTTCATGCCAAAGACAGCGCTCACACCACTCGGGTAGATTGCATCATGGATTCCCGTGTTCTCCCAGGAATCGTTGCCATTCGTGTCGATAAATGTTGGAGTTCTCGCCAACAAGGGGCCATCCTTATATTCGTAGAGACTGCCGGTGATATAGACGGGATCTGAGCCTACCACATCCAGCTCGGCATAGTAGCTCCGGGCATGGCCAATGCCCGGCACGGGTTCCTCATGATAGGTCTTCATAATGTCGGTAAGGTTATTGACTGTTTTGAAAACTTCGATTCTGAGATTAGCCGGACCGTCTTGCCAGTGGATGAGCATCAAATAGGTACTGGCAACTATACCGGGTGCCTCGCCGGTTATTGAGCCGTCGGGATCGACGAAGTACGTTACCCTTGCCGCCATACCGTGGTAATTCCGCAGGTCACCCGTGACATTTACTACCGCCCCCACACGAACATCTCTAAATTCTTCGTCCGAGCCAATAGCTACGCCAAATTGCGAGCCGCCGACAGTAGCTCCGCTTGTCTCATCCAAGACGAGATAGTCATTGTCATCAAGGCCGTCCTGGATGGTACCGCCGAACGTTTTGGTCAGGTCAGGATAGCAATGGAACTGCCAGGTCGCCAGGTCGAAGGCGTTGCCGTCAAAGCTTTCAGACCAGCTGGCCTGTGTTGTGTTACTTACTAATAAAATAAATCCAAACAGAACATAGGTTTTTAACAATTTTCCAGACATTACTTTACTCCTCCAAAAATCCAAGACATTAGAACAGACCGCTCTGTGCCATATATTAAAATATCAGTTATTTTCAGTAAAAACGATACCTCCTCTGTGGATTAAAAAGTTAATAATTCATATATATTTTATACCAAATTAATCTTTTCATTTCAAGAAAAATACAGGCGGAACTACTGTTCAAAATTATTTCCCACTCTAAATCCTGATACCTTAGTTTTTCAGTCCACTTAAACTTTACCGAAAACGACAGACACGCACAGGCGGCAATAAACAGCATGAGCTTCGAGGCTGATAAAGCAGAAAGCAGGACAATTTTAGGACAGTCAGTTGCACATTCCCGAAAAGTACTTCCTCAACCTACCCATTCCCAAGCACTTACAAAACCCCTTAAAAAATTAACGGAGAGGGCGGGATTCGAACCCGCGGTAGAGGCGTTCACCCCTACGACGGTTTAGCAAACCGTTGCCTTAAGCCACTCGGCCACCTCTCCGAATAATTTTGTTGTAATCTATACTGTATAAATCCATATTGCAAGAAGATAAACAGATAACCGGTAAATTACTAATTACCGATTCCGGAGACTGGAACTATCACCCCGATATAACTTTTCAATATCCCTTGCAACAATCTCCGCAATGATTAGCTCTTTTTCCGACAATGCCCGCGGCGGTTCAACAGCATAGCCGGTTGATTCAATGCGGGGCTTCCGGTCGGGGGCCTTTGTTTTTTGGCCGGGGGCCTTTCTTCTTATAGCGGTAATTTTTCGCTGCTCGGCCATAATCTGCTCGGCCAGGTCAAATTTCGGTATTTCATTTACTTGCTGAACTACATCGCCAGGTTCAGTTGCAGCGGTCTCGGCGTGCTGTGCCTGATTTGCGGAAAGTAACGGAGCCGCCTCTTTCAAAGTCTGCTTCCGTCCGTTTTGAGACGGTACATCCTTTACCCGGCCGGCTTGTGTTGTTGACAAATCCTGCTCAGGATGTTTTTCCTTATCATACGGCGGTACTATATCCTCCGCATGAAGGACATCGGTATCATCTTGTTTATTATTATCAGTATTGCTCACCGCTGCGACCTTTTCTAATATTCGTATAGTCTAACGTTATTATCGAAAACATTTAACAGATATATGGATTGTTGGAATCGTCTTCTTTGCTGCTTTACCAATATTATTCTGCTTAAAGTCTATTATAAACGTTTCACATAAACGTAATAAGCACCTCGGGAATTGCCCCTGTTATCCATAAACCACGTATGAAGGCGCGTCTTGCCGGCTTTGAGCTGCAGCTCGAAGGTTACGGCGCGGGCATTTCCTGAAACAGGCACGGTCAAATCCTGATCGGCGATTGTTAGCCGGGCCTCGGTAGCGGTAATGGCCTTACCTCCGGCAATCGCCTCGTTAATGCCCGCATCCAGCTCTTTCGCCCAGCGTCTTAGTTCGAATTGATATCTGCCATCACGCGCGACCTCCACCGCCCAGAAGCCATTGGCCTGCATTCCATTTCGGACGGCGCCCTGGTTCCACGGCACTCTATCCGTATGCCAATCGTGTGACATCAGGGACGTGGGATTCTGTTTGTCCGAGCCGAGGATGGTTTCGCAATATTCATCGAAACGCTCTGATACATCATCCCACCAGTCTTCATAAGCCTTGCGGAGTTTTTCGACTGCCTGCGGATTCCTGTCGGCGATATTGCTTTTTTGGCCCGGGTCGGCTTTTATATCGTACAGCTCCCCGCCGTTTATCAGCCGCCACCTGTCCGTCATAACCGCGCTCTTACGCCACTTTTGGGGATGTTCAATTCTTTGAGAGTCGGTAATCAGCGTACGCTCCGGCCAGTCCTTGTCCTTACGTCTTAAAAGCCGCACGATACTATCGCCGTCGAACTTCACTTCGCGCGGTTTCTTTAATCCGCACAACTCAATTAGTGTCGGCAATAAATCGACATGAGCAGTCAGCCGGTCAACGTCAACACCGCCAGTCAGCCCGCCATCGGGCCAGCGGATAAAACACGGCACCCGATGACCACCTTCATACTCCGAACCTTTCTTGCCGCGCATTGCTCCGCTGTAACCGCCCGAGGTCCCGTTGTCGGTCATAAAGATAAGGACGGTGTTCTCTTCCAGGCTCAGTTCTTTGAGGCGGCGCATAAGCCGGCCCATATTCTCGTCGATGTTCGTAATCATACCATAAAAATTGGCCTGATTTCTCTGGACACCTTCATCCCTGTAAGGCTTGCTGTATTTGTCGGCGACATTGTATGGCCCGTGCGCCGCATTGGTCGGTATGTAACAGAAGAACGGGCAGCCCTTATTGGCTCCAATGAATTTCATTGCCCCGTCAAACCATATATCCGTGCAGTAACCTTCAAATTTTTCCGGCCTGCCGTTATGGAAGTATGTGTCATCAAAGTAATCATTGCCCCAATAGTCGGGCCCCTGTCCAACCCCGCCTCCGCCATGTATCAATACTTCGCCGAATCCCCTGTCCTGCGGCCGGAACGGGTAGCTGTCACCTAAATGCCATTTACCGAATATAGCGGTGCGATAGCCCCCCGCCGAAAAGACATCGGCAATAGTAATTTCATCTTTGCGTAAAAGCGACCGGCCCATAATGGTATGCCATACACCTGTGCGGTTGCAGTAATGTCCCGTCATCAGCGCCGCACGGGTGGGTGAACAGGTCGGACCCACATGAAAGTCGGTCAGCCGGACGCTCTTCGTATATAGGCTGTCCAGATTAGGCGTCTGAATAACAGGGTTGCCGTGACAGCCCAAATCGCCATAACCCTGGTCGTCAGTCATTACCAAAACGACGTTAGGACGTTTTCTTTCGGCCGCATTTGTCTGACCCATACCACCACAGCCCGGCAATATCGATAGAGTTCCACTCGAAGCTGCGGCAAAACCAACTGTTTTAAGGAATTGCCTTCTTGATTGATTTTCCATATTTTTTTCCTCCCTGTTATCCGTTCTTTTCTCCAGGCCCGATAGAAAGCTGTGTAAAATCACCCGGCTTAAACTGCCCTATCAGAACATTAACATCTTCAATTGTAACAGCCTTAATCGCACTGATGTCATCTTCGACGGTACGGTACTTCTCCAGATACAGCCAGTTCGAACCCAGGTCTCCCAGCCGTCCCATCGGCAGCTCATTTTTAATAACTAACGAGCTCAATACCTTGTTCTTTGCCTTCCTTAATTCATCTTCGGTTATTCCATCCCGGGACAAACTTTGGAAAATACCGCTGACGGTATCGAGCACCTGAGCAACATTGTCTGCGCTGCAGCGAATATAACTGCAAAACGCCCCTGTTCCGTCCATTGGCCCAAACTGCATTGTTGCCGCTTCCGCTAATGCCTTGTCAACAAGCTCCCAGAAAAACCGTGACCCGACACTGTCGCCTACGATAATCCCTAAAAGAGATGCTGCAAACCTCCTCGGATCCTGAGCGGACAGGCCGGAGCTCATCAGGCATATATGCTCGCGAGCCAGGTTTGATTTTTCGGCTCTCTTTTTCTTCTTGCTGCCGTCATAGTGCTCCAGCTTTCTTTCGACAGCCTGCCGCCGCCACTTGCTGCAGGAATTAGCAGCAAACGAACAGATTTGCTCCCAGTTAAAATTACCCACACAGGCCAACACCATATTATTCGGTGCATACCGCCGGGTGAAATAGTCCCGCATTTGTTCAGACTTCAGATTATCTATACTTTCCTCACTGCCCAGAACACTATTGCCGCATGGATGGCCGTCGAAGTGCAGGCTTCTGCATTGGTCCATAACGTCAAAGCTCGGCATGTCCTTATACATTGCAATTTCTTCTTTTATTACATTTTTTTCGATATTGAAATCATCATCCCTCAGTGCCGGCCTCATCAGCTCTATCCAAAGCCCCGTAACATCAAGCAGATATTCCGGAAGAACAGCGGCATAATAGACAGTATATTCCTCACTGGTTCCGGCGTTGAATTGCGCCCCTGTCCTGTCGAATGCCTCATTAACTTGAAGAGCACTTAGTTTATCCGTCCCTTTGAACAGCATATGTTCGAGGAAATGTGACACACCGTTTACCTGTCCGCTCTCATCACGGGAGCCGGTTTTGACGAAAAAACCCATCGCTGCCGATTTGGCGGATTTGTTAACCTCACCGATTAAACACAAGCCATTGTCCAATTGCTCTTTTTTAAATTCCATCCGTTGTCCTATTTAACAGTCACTTGCTTCGGACCTATTGTCACAACCGTAAAATCCTTGAATTTATTGCCTCTTAAAAAAGCTAAAGCCGAATCAACACCGGTTGCCTCGATTTTCCCCTTAATTTCATCCAGGCTTCGAACCCTGCCCAACATATAGTAATCTCCTGCAATTGAGCCGGCCCGACTGCTGGACGATTCGCTGCTTAAAATGAGCGAGCTTTCCAGTCCGACTTTGGCTCTCTGGATTTCCTCTTCGCTGATTCCGTCGCCTAATTCATTAAACTGCTGGATTATTACATCGAGTGTCTCCTGTGCCTTATCAGGCGTTGTTCCGGCATAGCACATTATACCGGCCGCTTCTTTTAAGGCGTGATACCGCGCTCCGATTGCATAGCAAAGGCCCCGCTCTTCTCTTACCTTCGTAAATAATCTTGCGCTCATACCGCCAGACAGAACCGATACCGCTACTCTGGCATTATAGTAGTCTTCATCCGTAGGTTTAACCGTCCCAGTCATCAAGCCAATATGTACCTGTGCACCGTCGTTATCTAAATGTGTATATTTACCTGCTTTGGAACCTAAACTTGCCTGCCCGGCGTTTTCCTGCCGCTCGGATTCAAACAGTCTTTCAATTTGTTGACAAACAGCGTCAAAATCATATTTACCTGCGACCGAGAATATCGTCTGAGAAAGATTGAAATTGTCCTTAATAATCTGCTTTGTCTTCTCAGCCGTCAATGCCTTTAATTCCGCAATCTCTCCGACAGGACTGCGCCCCAAAGGGCCTGGATAAAACTGCTCCCGCAACTTGAGCATAACCTTTTGCCGTGGGTCATCGTCCAAAGACAATACTCCATCAATCGCTAATTGCCTGGCTAATTCAAATTGGTCTTCCTGTAAGCTGGGTTTTAGTATAATATCCGCATATAAATCCAGGGCCTGAGCCAGGTTGCCTGCTTCAAGTGCCGCCCCGACGGTTATATGCGAGCTTCCAACCGAACGACTGCGAGCCAAGCCAAGCCCGTCGAGTACATCACCAAGCTGGCGGCTGTTCCTGTCGCCAGCACCTCTGGAAATCCATTCGGCAATAACACTTCCGGCCCCGCAACAGCCATCCGGCAGCAGGGCCGCCCCGGCCGGCAGCATAAAGCCAAACGCCACCGACCCAACCGCCTCCATCGGCTCGCCAAGAAGTACCATTCCGTTTTTCAAAACGTGCTTATCAATTTTATCTGTCATTGGTCGGTTCTTTTCAATATTCAAGGAATTCTGCAAAATAAGGCCGGATTGTACCAGTAAACAGAAAATTGTTCAACTGCGAAATTAAAACACACCGATTCCGAGTTGTAAGTGCCACTTTTTACGCCGCAGTTATTTCCTTATGATAAACGTGTAAGCGTCTTTGTTATGGGTATCGCCGCATCCAAACTTTGACGCCAGAAATTTGTCAATGTGAATGACTTGCACTCCGGACGCGTGGCGTTCGAGGATTGCTTTCGTCCTGCCTACGCTTAGCTTGTTCCAGTGGTAGTCGTCAACGGCTTTGACGATGTGCCGGTCGCCATCATGCATATTGAAGAACCCGATGCAGATGCCCTGTCGCGTTACACGACAAATCTCGGAGATGGCGATTTCCATCGCCTCTATTGACAGATGCTCAAACAAATCATGCACAAAACAATAATCGAATGCGTTGTTCTCTTCATTAATCTCAAGTACATTGTCCACTTTAAAGCGTATATCCGTAAACATCTGCTTTGCGTTGCAAATGTTCTTTTCGCAAAGGTCGAATCCGGTGTAGTCAAGTAACCTTGCGATGCCGAAGGTCTCGATGAATCGATAGTCATTGGCCGAGCCGCAGGCTGGTTCCAGCACAGAGATGCGCTGAGGTTGCTCAACGGTCAGCACCTCATGCCAAATCTTCTGGAAAGTTGACATAAGATACTCCGGAACCGGCACTTCGGTCGTCTCAACCGGTGCCCAATTGAGCAAGTCGCAGATATAGTTCGGCAGCGCCAAAGTATGAAAAGTTTCTGATATATACGATGGGATTTCCAGGCCTTCAGCATTGTCTTGTCCGGTCAGCAGCGCATCAAGCACAGCCTGCAGCCGGCCGGCACTGATTTGTTTTTTGAGTAGAGCGAGCAGCCAGTTCATCACCATACTAAACCGCAGCTCATGCTCCATCAGGTCATCATATCGCTCGCCAAATAATCGTTCGATGAGAAAGTGGCGTGTCAAAATACTCTGCACGTTTATGCGCGGGTCCTCCACATCTTCGACGAGATAATCGCGCAATGTAGTCCGGCCGTATCGCATCCACGACCTGATCAGATGCTCCGTTTCCAGTTTGATACGCTCTTCCACTTTACTTCAATTCCCCGCAGCGACCAGAACAGTGTACCGCAAATAGTATAATTCAATTTAACTAAAGCTTCAAGTTTAACTTCATAGTTTATACATGCACAAAAAAACGCCGTCGAGCTAAATCACCCGACAGCGTTAATCAATGCTTTATACCGAATAAACAAGGCAACTCAATCCTTCTCAATCACTTGAGCCCCCTCAGGAATCTCAAACTCGAATATTTCATTGGGAAGTTTTTCGGAGAAAATAATTCTTTGGAAATTCATAGAAGGAGTACCTTCACGACGGGTGTTATGCCATCCCTTGGCACGCACAGGCAGATTTGTCTCCAGGTCAATCTCCAGCCACCAGGACTGGCCCTGGGATGGATTAGAGAGTGTGATAAATGCGCAATCTCGACCGGTTACTGCGTCTTTGCCGTACATAACCTGCCAATCCTGCATAAACTCCTGTGCTTTCGTCAGGTAATCGTCGCCGCAAGGCCAGATACTCGACTCGATGCTACGACCCGACTGAACCCGCACGGCATTGTTCTTTGGATCGTATTTGTAAGTCATATTGTTGCAGACGCTCCAAACCGTCCCATCGCCTGCTTCAATTCTGAAATTCTCTGACCTGGTTCTTTCTTCATTTGCCTGCATCCAGAATTCCACAGACATGTTTTCACCGTCCCGGAGTACCAAATCCTCCCCGCGAGAAATCTTTTCGATTGGCACACCGAAAACACCGCTCAAATAGATACCATTGAACTGGCTGAGAGCTTTGACAGTATCATCAATAGCCCAGGCGGGTGTTACAGTTCTATCCAGGATTGTTACTGTTAGTACAACAGCGACAATTATCACTGCTGCTGTGGCTAATTTTGTCATTTTACTTTTCATAATTATTCTCCAAATCTTTAAGGGTTGTTGTTTGTGCCGAGGTTGCTTTGTGAGAACACGGAGGAGGTCTTGTTCGAGTTTATTCCGGTGGTCAGAGTCAGGTGTATCATCAAACTTGATATTACTAACGAAATCTTCAAATTGTCTTTCGTCATCATTCATTTTCGATTACCTCTGATTTCTCTGTGAACTCTGTGGCTAAAACCTTTCGCAGCTTCACAAGTGCCCGTGCCAATTGGCTGCGGACGGTGCCGGGACTGGAAGCCAGCACCTCGGCGATTTCGGTTAACTTCAAATTCTCAAAAAAACGCAGTGTGATGATAGTTTGGTACCGCGGCCTCAACGTAAATACCGCTTCTCTTAAAAGAGTCAGTTTCTCAGCCAGCTCTTCACAGTCGGCGACTCGATTATTAGTTTGCTCGCGAGCGACTTTCAACAGATGTTTTCGGCGGTTGGTCTTTCTCAAATGGTTATTAACAGCATTGGTTGCGATTCTATAGAGCCAGCAGCGAAACTGCTTTTCATTACCTTTGAAACCGTTAACATTCTCAACAACTTTTAGAAATACTTCGGAAGTTACATCCTCAGCCGCTTCCCTTTCAAAAAGCCGATGCACACAATAGCGAAATACCGCATCATAATGGCTGCGATATAACTTCACAAAGGCTGTGCTGTCATCACGGGCCCGGACTATTAATGGCTTCTCGTCAGCCGCTTTGCTGCCATTATCCACGCTGATTGCTCTCCGGAGTTTACAGGTGCCAACTATCATCATTATTATAAATGCGCGGCAGACAAAAACGCGGCAAAAAATCTCAGAAATTAACCGAAGATTACACAGATCCGGTTAAAAACTAAACCTACGATTGAAAAACCGAACATTATATGCTATACGCTAAACGCTATGGGTAAATTATATGGTCTAATATTCGATGTCGACGGTGTCATTGCCGATACCGAGGCCGCTAATGCAAGGGCTTCTATCAAGGTTTTTGCCGACTTTCTTGGTCTCGAAGGTGTTGTTCGCAAGGATTTCGAGGCGGGCCTTGGCCGGGGAGCCGAGGAGTATGTCAAAGCCGGTGCCAGGGCACACGGCCTGGAACTGACCGATGAAGAAATCCGAAAAATCACACAACTGCGTCAGGAATATTTCCTGAAGGTTCTAAAAGAAGAGCCGATGCCGCCCTTCCCCGGTGTGCTGGAATTAATGGAAAAGGCGATGCAGAGAGAAGATTTCCGCCTGGCCATTGCAACATCAGGAACACATGAGAAATCCCGTGCTGTTTTGGAAGCCGCGAAAATTCCATATAAGAAGATGGTTTATATACACGGCGACCACGTTAAAAATAAAAAACCCGACCCGGAGCTTTTCCTTCTCGCCGCCGAAGGAATAGACATTGAGCCGGCCAATTGCGTTATAATCGAAGATGCCCCCAACGGTGCGCAGGCAGCCAAAAACGCCGGCGCAAAATGTATTGCCGTTACAAATTCCACAACCGCAGAAAATCTCTCACAGGCTGATTTAGTCTGTGGGTCCCTCGAACAAATAGACCCCAATATGATTCGGGAGCTGATTGAATCGAACTGACCGGTCTTTCGGTCATGCTGAACAAGATGGACAGATTTCTGGAAACGAGATAGACAGGATAGTTATGGAGAAGAGATAACTATGGCTGAACGTATCAATAAGGACGAGTTTGTAAGCCGGGTTGCAAAACGTATGAAGGCTAACCAGACAACAGCTCAAGTATGGGTCGATGCTGTGCTCGATACTATGTACGATACTTTCCGGGGTGGAAAAGGAATAACGCTGCCTGGGTTTGGCGGCTTCTATTTGGATAGAAGACGTGATGGCTGTGCCTTCAAATTCAATCCCGGCCAAAAAACCTAGAAAAAGACCGAAGTAAGTATAGTGTCCCCAGAATTTTATAGGCTCAACGATAAAGTGCTAAAACAATGATACAGGGGTCTGAAAATCTTAAACCGATCAAAGCGAAAGGTCATGAAATGGAAGAGAAGAAAAATATTGAAGAGCTAATAAAATCTCTAGGATCCGTTATCCGCGACTTGAAAAGTGAGGATGAAGTGATTCGGCGGAGTGCGGGTGAGAAATTGGACCTGATAGAGGATGAGTTAGAGTGGAAGCCACTTACTGATACATCGGCGACTGCAATCGAACCTCTGGTCAATGCCCTAAAAGACAACGAAGAAAGAATCCGAATCCGCGCGGCATCGACCTTAGGCAAGATAGGAGTTCCTGCCGCAATAGAACCCCTTCTTGGTCTGCTCAAGGATGGGACTGGTCTTGACCGACAGTTTGCAGCAGATGCTTTAGGTGATATCTTTATGCAGGCTGGCGTGAAACGTTACAGCATAGATTCAGAGTTAGCTGAAAAGGCTGCAAGATCTCTGTGCGAACATTTGAATGATCATGATACTCCAGTTCAAGGTTATGCTGCCAATGCTCTAGACTCTATACAAGCGTGACATCTTGAATTTTATTTTGCGTGGCTTGACAAAAATACTCGAAATGCCCCGCATCTTTGCTTATAAAGGACTTCAGTAAAATAAACCTAAAAGCAATATTCAAATGC
>Ga0114922_10005750_pt1 | contig 11417 bp, 5 predicted proteins | sample AartaG_FD_100975 | JGI IMG/M metagenome (GOLD analysis project Ga0114922, IMG submission 100975) | Deep subsurface microbial communities from Aarhus Bay to uncover new lineages of life (NeLLi) - Aarhus_00045 metaG | ecosystem: Environmental > Aquatic > Marine > Oceanic > Sediment | place: Aarhus...
CCGCGCGGGGTTCGTTACGCCAGTGCCATAGGTGGTCTCGCTGGCCCCCGCGCTCTTCAGATAGTCGAGGCCCAGGTGAAACATCACCTTGCCGATGCCGCGGCCGCGAAAGTCGGGAGCCACGCCCGGGCTGCCGAAGTGTCCGGGCTCGCCGCGCCCGCTCACGTGAAACGGCCCCATGAAGCCGACTATCCGGCCATCTGCGAGCGCCATCAGCACCTCCGCCGGGCTGGCCCCCTCAGTTGCACGTTCGATGCTGACGTGCCATCCACCCGCGAAATGCCGATGCATAAACGCCAGCAGCTCCTCGCGGTCCTCCGGCTCGTAGAACCTGTACTCGACGCCCTCGCGGCATAGCTTCTCCCGCCGCTCCTTGATCTCGGCAGTAAGCTCGAACTGCTCCACATCGTTGCGTAGGCGAAGCTCGTGAGCCAGCGGCCGGTAGCCGCACGCCAGCAGAAACCGATACGGTCCAGTATCCACACACGCGCCGCGCAGCAGGCACACGGGCATGCGGAAAGCCTCGAAAGACACCGCTGTCTTACCTGCCTGCGCGAGGGCGACTTCTACAGCCTCCAGGAGCTTGCTGCCGATCCCCTGACGCCAGTGCCCGGGCTCCACCGCTATTCCCGCCAACCGCCCCGGCATACCCTCCAGGTTGCCCACCCGGCGGAAGTCAACCTTCTGAACATACCCGAGCGCGAAGCCCACTACTCCGCCGCGGTCGGTGGCGACCAGAGCGCCGGACGCCAGGAAGTTCTCGTCGCGGGTGATCTCCGCCAGCCGCTCAACCGACAGGCGATGCTCCTCGTAGCGCTGTCCCTGAGCCTGCACCGCTTCGTTCCACAGCGCGGCCACGTCAGCAGTCTGAGCTTGCTGGAGCGCAGAGATGCGCATTGCGTTACCCTTTGTCAGGCCCGAAGCCCGCGCATCGAGGCCTCTCAGCCTGTCGGCAGCTCAGAGGCGGGCTGAATGACCTCGTATGTCTGCTCAATGGTGATGGCCTCCCCGGGCGCGAGCTTGCCCTCGGGCGAATACAACTCGAGGTTCACCCGGGAGGCTTGCCCGTTCCAGTTGAGCAAGCACTGGCCAAGCTGCTGGCGCGCCACGCGGTTGAGGATCGCCAGGTCGGCCGCCTCGTCAACTACCGCCCACGCGCCCGCCGGCACCTTATCGCCCCGCAGCCAGACCTCCTTCTCCGCCAGCGGATCGTCGGGGTTCGCCAGGCCGATGACCCGCCAGGTGCCGTCTTGCTGGAGAATCCGGACGCTTACGGTCTGCGTGGATTCGACGGCGAATTGAGGATGGACGCGGAGGGACGCCTTGCGCTCGGCGTTCGAGATGTTCGTGACAGTTGAGGTGAGCCTCACGAGGGGCTTCTCTGGATCAAGCTCGATGGTTCGGGTGAGGCGCAGGCCGTTGCCGAGGTTCGCTTCCAACGTGATGGCCCGGTCGCTCTTGTCTTTCACCGCGTATGCCTCGTTCCAGCCTGGGGAGCGATAGCCGCTCTCGCTGTACTCCTCGTAGCCGCTCGCCTCCGGCTGCCAGGCGCCCTCGCTTCCCGCAAGGTGCAGGAGATCGCGGCCGGCGGGCAGGAGCTTGAGCCGCCAGATGCGCCCGCCCAGCTCCGGGAGCACGGCCAGCTCAAGTGCCGGGCTCTTCAGCCGCTGGATTTGCAGCTCCTTCGGCCGGCGGGGCAGGGCTTCCAGCCAGGCATCGAGGGTCCCGATGGTACGGCTCTCGCGCACGCGCGTGACGCCTTCGGCGCGCGCGATCTTCTCGAACCGCTCGGCCAGTGCGGTCACATCCGTGCCGCCCTCCTGCACCAGCTTGTCCCCGCGCTCGACGAAGGCGCCACCCGTCGCGAGAGCTATCTGCGCGTACATAATGGGTAGTCGCGCCACCTGAACGCGGTGCAAGAGTTTCTCCTCATCCTTCACGGCCGCTTCGGCCTGATCGAACAACTCGCAGGACTTGGCCAGGACCTCGGGCGTCAGGTAGCCCACGCTCGGCGGCGAGTAGATGCGCACGTGCATATCCGGGATGCTCTGCGCCGACTCGTGCACCAGGTTGATGTACTGCCGCACGTGGTCGCCGGCCGCGCCGTAGTAGGCCGCGCAGAACTCGTCAATCGCCTGGTCGGCGTCATAGCTGGGGTCCCAGAGGAGCTTCGCCATCACATAGCTGCGCAGCTCCTGGAGCTCGGAGCCCTTGGTGAAGTAGCAGGCCTCCTCATAGATGCCCGTGACGCCGTTGTTGATGAAGAAGTTGATGTTCGGCTTGAGCACGTACAGGTTCGGGAACGGGCAGATGCTGTGCGCGTAGTTGATGACGTAGTCCCAGATGTGCAGCCGGTCGCAGATGCGGTTCCAGCCCTTGATGTCATCCACGAAGCTCGCGTTGTATGGGTCCGTCTCCAGGGGGTGGATGAAGCAGCACTCGATGCTGCACAGGCGCACCGCCACGTTCGGCGCGGGCCTCACATGCAGGGGCGGCTTGCGGGTGTACTGGTAGGCCAGGGTGTCAATGATGATGTGCGGGTAGTCGTCCTTGATGTCCTCGGCGATGGCGTTCACGAAATGCAGCAGCGGCCCGCTCTGACTGCCCTCCTTCTCGGCGAGCGCCCGGCAGTTGGGACACTCGCAGTAGTTGCGCCAGTCGTTCTGCGACACCGAGATGATGGTCGCGTTCGGCGATTCCTCTATCCATCGGCGCACGGTCTCGGTTGCGATGCGCAGCACATCCGGGTTAGTCAGGCAGAGCTGGGTGTGCTCCGGCCCCACGCGCTTGCCGTCTATCTCCGAGTAGTACTCCGGGTGGTCGGCGAAGTACTTCCCCGGCGGCACCAGGGCATTGAAGGTGTGCACGAAGCCCCGGTAGCTGATCTTGCCGCCGCGCACCTCGTCAGGGCGGTGGGAGTTGCCGTTGTACTTGTTGCGCACCGCGAAGTCGGCCGGGCGCGAGCTGGGGTAGTCGGTGCCCCGGTACTCCAGCGGTGGGAGGTAGCGCCTGTCAATCTCGGGGACCTCGATGGTTCCCTCGGTCGGCCAGGTCGAGCAGTCGGGCGCGAACCAGCGGCACCCCAGGTAGTCCTCCAGGAAGATGTATGTCGCATACAGCACGCCGCGCTTGTTGCCCGCCAGGATCAGCGCCGGGCCAGCGGTCTTGATGTGGATCCCTTCAATCCCCAGGCCCTCGAAGTCAATGCCCCCACCGAGGGCTTCAATCTGCCTGCACTTGCCGACGACGAGCGGCACGCGGCCGGAGGCGTACTGTTCATGCCGGATCGGCAGTCCGCCGCCGGTGGTAAGCTCCAGGTGGTAGCGGAGGTCCTTTGCGGCGTGCTGCTCCTGAAGTGTCGGCTCGTCGGGGATGACGATGACGTGCGTGTCGGCGGTGATAGCCTCGCCGCCGATCTTCACGACGCACTTGCCCAGCGAGGCCTTGCGGGCCTCCAGTTCGGCTGCGGCATCGTTCAGCTCTTCCATCGCAAGCCGGACCTCCTTTGCCGCGGGACTATCTTCGCGGATGGCCCCAAGCACACGCTCGAGCGTTGGCCGCGCGCGCTCGGTGTTCTCCGTGGCCTCGGCGACGGTGAGCAGGGCCCCGCCGGCCTCAAACGCGCGTCCGAAGATCATGCGGAAGGCGCGCCCCGCCCGGTCGAGGCCGGGATTCGCGAGAACGCCCTCCTCGGCGATCTTGAGCTTCTCCTGCTCGCTCATACCCTCGGTGATCTCGTCGAGCCTCTTCAGGCCGTCGTGCCAGGTGGGGCCGCCGTAGGCGACCATCTCCACCACGAACGGCCGCCGGTCGGCCACGTCGGCGATGTTCTGCGCGATCAGGCAGGCGATGTCGGCGCGCGTGAGGCCATCGGTCGTCTTCAGCAACTCCTGCGCCCTATCGAGGCTGTCCTGGCTGATGTACCACCGCGCCAGGAGTTGCGTCTCATTCGCGCTCCGCTCAGCCTTGGCCTCGATGGCCGCCATAGTCTCGGCAGCCTCAGCGATCTTCTCGACCACGATGTCGTCCACCCATGCCTCGCAATTCTCCGCGTCAATGTACGCCAGCGGATGGACATACATGTTGTGGTGGGGCGAGACGAAGGTCAGCTCGACCTGCGTCCAGTCCTCCAGCGTCCCGAGCCGTCGCGAGACCGCGAAGGCCCACTCGTAGTTGTTCCACTCGTAGCAGTAGGGCGCGTAGAAGTTGCCCTTGCCGATGTCGGCCCTCACCCATTCGGTCACGCGGTACGTCGCGAAGGGCTCGACCGCCAGCTTGCCGCCGATGTTCGCCCAGTGGTTCCTCGCGCCGACTTTCAGATGACCGGCCTTCTCGCCTGTGCGCGCGACCCCGGGAACGCCGGAGCCCTCAAAGCCCGGATCGGGGTAGATGTTCGGGCCCGCCCAACAGACACAGCCAACCAGCAGCGCGGCGGTAAGTGACAGGCAAATGGTCTTGACCGACATCGCTCTCACCTCCGGAGCGGCCGGCCGGCACCGTCAGCCGGTGTCTGCCGCCTGCTCCACGGACTCGTGGAAGCAGTCCATCATCAGGCAGATGGCGGCGCAGCCCGGGTCGGGCACGCCGACGCTCTTCTCCTTGAACCAGCCGGCCCGGCCGTGCTTGCCCTCCATCGCCTTCGTGAGCTCCAGCGCCTCACGGCAGCACTGCGCCGCGTTCCGGACAGCCTGAACGAGGGTGCTGCCCTGGTCCGCCGCCTGCTTGAGGACCTCCGCCATCGGGGCAAGCACATCGAGCACGGTCTTCTCACCGACCTGCGCCCCACCACGCTCCGCGACACCCGCCACGGCGGCCTCGCACATCCGGGGCAGGTCCTCGACCGTGATCTCGCTCTTTCCCTTCACCTGCTGGCCGGCACGCATCAGGGCCGTGGCGAATATCACGCCGAAAGTTGACGCGGCAGCGCGGTTGAAGTTCATTCCGCTGCGCGAGATGATCGTCCCCACGTCCGCATCCGCCAACTCGGCCAGCCCGTCCTTCATTCCCTTCATACCCAGGGCGACGGTAACGCCCAGGTCGCCGTCGCCGATCTGGGCGTCCAGCTCGCGCAGCCTCTCCTGGTGCGTAGGCATCTTGTCCGCGAGCACACTAAGAAAGCTGACAACATCCTGAGCAGTCAGCCGATCCATGACATGCATTCTCCCGAAATGTGGGACAGTCACCCGTTCCCCAAGGCCCGCTCGCGACACCGCCACGCGGGCCTTCGCCGCGGCTGGCGGCGATTCCTGTCCCGACCGCCGGTTTGTGGCCGTCGTGAGCGAGATGCATCAGGCGATCATTGCAGGTCCCAAGGCCGGCGGCGGCGATTAAGGACATTAGCCCCAACTATTCGCGTAGGTCGGCCTGGGCCTGACGAGAATCGTCAGGCGCAGGTGCAAGCGCGCCACCGCGCGCTTGCAGCTTCCAGCCCGACAACACGCCCGGGTTGGCTGAAGTGCGGGAGGCAAAGGCATGGCTGAGAATGCCCACTGGCTTGGCGCGAGTGTGTTGCTGATTGTGCTATGCGCGGTGGCCGCGGCCCAGGACGCAGATGAGACCTTCGGCTGCGAGGCCAACCCGACCGGCGACCCCATCGGCGGCGGAGAGGGCTACCGCGACATCCTCACCGCCGGCGACTTCACGGTGACCACCGCCGAGGAACTGCTGGCGGCGTTCAAGCAGGCGCAGGCCGGACAGGTGGTCTTCGTGCCGGACGGGGTGGAGATAGACCTCACGGGGCACAGCAACATCAGTCTGCCGGGCGGGGTGACGCTGGCAGGCACGCGCGGGCTGAACGGCTCGCCCGGCGCGCGCATCTTCACCACGTGGCGGAAAGGCCATACGCTGATGAGGACCGCCGGCGACGAGGTGCGGCTGACGGGCCTGCGCTTCGAGGGGGCATACGGGGAGACTGACAAGGTCGCGGACCACTCGGGCTTCCTGAGCATAGCCCACTACGGCGCCGAGGTGGACAACTGCGAGGTATACAACTTCAATGTGCGGGGCGTCGGCGTGGGCAGCTCGGCCATCAAGGTGCGCGTGCACCACAACTGCATCCACCACTGTCAGCGGTCGGGCTACGGCTACGGGGTCTCCACCGGCTCCAGCGACATCGAGATCATCGCCAACGAGTTCGACTACTGCCGCCATCACATTGCCTCCAGCGGCGCGCCGGGCTGCGGCTACGAGGCCGCCTGGAACTTCATCGGCCCCAACGCTACCAGCCACCACTTCGATATGCACGGCGGGCGCGATCGCGGCGACAACACCGACATCGCCGGCGACTGGATGCACATCCACCACAATACCTTCCAGGGCGAACACCGCCATGTCGTGATACGCGGAGTCCCCTCTCAGGGCGCGGAGGTCCATCACAACTGGTTCGCCAGGCCGGCCGAGGAAGTGGTCATTTCCAGGGGCAACACGCGCGTCTACCGCAATGTGCACGGGCCCGAGAAGATACTGGAGGAATGACGGATGCGAACCGAGCTTCTCGCACTGGTGGCGCTCGCGCTTCTCCTCAGCGCACGCGGGGTGTGCGCGCAGGCGCTGGACGGCCTCGGTGACCCGCTGCCCGAGGGGGCCATCCAGAGGCTGGGCACTTTGCAGATGCGCTACGGAGGGGTAGGCGGCCTGGCATATCTTCCAGACGGGCGCGGCATCGTGCTCACTGGCGGCAGTGTGGACATCTGGGACCTGGCCAATGGCGAGCTGCAGGCTCGAACCAAGGTTTCGGGGGTGGGGCTGACCAGCGTGCAACTGCGCTCTGATGGCGGAGTGCTGCTGCTCGCCGACGGTGCCGGCAAGGTGTACGAGTGGGACCCGGAGAGCAGAGAAGTCGTGCGCAGTTGGGACACTGGCGCCAGCGGGTTGCGCAGCGCGCGCTATTCGCCGGACGAGAAGCGTATGCTGGTGGCAAGTGCCTCGCCGCCGAGATTCTCTGAATGGAACCTGGAGAGCGGAGAGAAACTGATCGAGGTAGAGACTGAGTTTGCGACTACCCGTTGCGGCGCCATATATGGGCCGGAGGGCAAGACCGCCATCATGGGAGGCGGCTACGACCATCTGCTCGAGCACCGCGATCTGGCAACCGGGAGACTGCTGCACAAGTGGGGCACCAACTACGAGGCCAAGGACATCAAGCTGTCATCGGACGGCACGTGCCTGCTGGTGGGTGTGGAAAGTCACGCGGTGGAATGGAAGCTCGATGACTACTCGGTTCTACACAGGTATGATGCTGTGCCCGGTGAAGCCGGCCGCTGCTACGCGCACGACTATGCCCCGCTGCGCAACGAGGCCGTCTGTGGGCTGCGAACAGGCTCCATCCACCGGTGGAACCGGGAGACGGGCGAGGAGGTCTTCTCCTGGCGGCCGCACACAGGAGTCATCACTCAGGTCTGCGTGTCGCCCGACTGCCAGTGGGTGCTGACATATGGCGCGGGCCTGCTTGCCGAGACAAACATGGATACCGGGCAGCCGCGGCGATCGTGGGACCGACACAACGGTGCGGTCGAGGCGGTGGCGTTTCTGCCCTCGGGCGAGCAGGTGGTGAGCGGCTCCGCCGACGCGACGCTGCGGGTGTGGGACCTCGCCTCGGGCAGGACGGTCTTGCTCATCCCGGGAGCCGAGCTGGGCGCGTACGCGCTGGCGGTGTCTCCCGACGGCCACCAGGTAGCAGCCGGATGTAAGGACAGTGTGGTGCGGGTGTTCTCGTCGAGAGACGGCGCGCTGCTGCGCGAGCTGGACGGACACCTGGGCTACGTGCGCGCTGTGGCCTACACGCACGACGGCAGCCATCTGCTCAGTAGCGCCGACGATGGCTCGATCTGCGTGTGGCGGGAGGGCGCTTCCGAGCCGTTGGCGCGGCTCGAGGGCCACCGCGGCGGGGTGCTGGCCGTCGCGGTATCGCCCGATGACAGCCTGGTCATCAGCGGCGGTCGCGATGGCACGGTGAGACTGTGGGACCTGGTGGAGGGCAAGCTGGTCGGGACCTTCGAGGGTCATCGGGGCTGGGTGGAGGCGGTGGCGTTCGTGGGCAAAGAGCATGAGGTGATCTCCGCGGGCCGCGACGGCCGCGTGCTGCGCTGGGACCTCGATTCGCGGGAAGTCATCGCCGAGATGCAGCATCCCGGCCGGGCGCACGCCGTGGCGTGCTCGGCGGATGGTACCAGAGCGTACTCGGCCGGCAGCAACCGCGGCGCAGTGTGCTGGGACCTGGCTGGGAATGAGAGGGTCGCCGAGTTCAAGGGGCACCAACACGCGGCGCATACTGTGGCGGTCTCGCCCGACGGCAAGCTGGTCGTCACCGGCTCAACGGACACGATTCTGCTGGTGTGGGAAGCGCCGGGAGACTGAAGGACGGGCGATGTCCTTCAGGCCTTCTGTGCAGGGCGGGGCCCCGCCACGAGCGGCGACGACCTCGGACGCGATACAGAACGGGAGGAAGGGCGGATGTCCTCAGATCTGCTTGTGTCAGCGACTTGCCTGCTGGGTGTGAGCCTGGCGTTGTGCGCGTCGGGGGACAACGACAGGATGCGCGATCCGCTGCCCGAGGGAGCGATCCAGAGGCTGGGCACGCTGCGGATGAAGTACAGCGGCGGCGTGGCCGACCTCTGCTACCTGCCCGACGGGCGGGGTGTCGTCGCCCGTGGGAACCGCATCGAGATCTGGGACCTGGAGAGGGGCGAGATTGCGGCCACACATCAGGTTGCCGAGGCCTCGGTGCGGTGCATGCAGGCGCGCAAGGATGGCAGCGCGCTGCTGTTTGTGGACACCGCCGGCAACGTGGTCGAGTGGAGCCTGGCCGATGAGACGCAGACGAGCCTCTTCGCCACGGGCCAGGAGGGCCTCAGGTGGGCGTTCTACTCGCCTGATGAGGCACGTGTGCTGACCACCGGAAGGGTGCCACCCACCCTCAAGGAGTTCGACCTCGCGACGGGCGAAGAGCTGATCTCAATCGAGGGCGACATGGCCATCTTCTTCAAGGCCGTCTACGGGCCCGATGGCGAGACGGCCTTCGTGGGCGGCGGCTACGACACAGTACTGGCGCACTACGACCTGGCGACCGGCGAGAAGCTCAACGAGTGGTTCACCAACTACTGTGTCTACGACCTCTGCCTGTCGCCGGACGCCGAGCGCCTTCTGGTCGGCAGCCGGAGCATGGCGACCGAGTGGCAGATTGACGGCTACGAGCAGTTGCAGAAGTTCGGCGGCCATCACGGCGGCGCGGTCAACGCCGTCGCCTACTGCCAGGAGCCCGGGCAGATACTCACCGGCTCGCGCGACGGCTCCATCCGCCGGTGGCACCGCGTGGAAGCCAAGGTGCTGCTGCGCTGGTTCCCCCACGAGTCGTACGCCAACATCATACGCGTCTCGCCCGACGGCAAGCGGGTGCTGTCCTACGGGGCTGGACTTGTGGCCGAGAGCATTCTCGAGACCGGTGAGCCTCGGCTCGAATGGGAGCGGCACGCCGGCGCGGTCTACGGGGCCGCCTTCACGCCCGACGGCCAGCAGGTGGTCAGCGCGTCGGCCGACGGGACGCTGCGGGTGTGGGAGGTCGCGAGCGGGGCAAGCCTGCGAGTGATCGAGGGCGCGAAGCTGGGAGCCTGGTCGCTGGCCCTTTCGCCGGACGGGACGAAGGCTGCGGCGGGCTGCAAGGACGGGATGCTGCGGGAGTTCAGGGTCGCGGATGGCACGCTGGTGCGGGAGCTGGCGGGCCATCTGGGGTATGTCCGGTCCGTGGTGTACACGCGCGACGGCAGCCGTCTGCTCAGCAGCGCTGACGATGGCTCGGTGAGGGTGTGGGCGGACGCCCAGGAGGACGCGGTCGCCGTTCTGGAGGGGCATCGGGGCGGGGTCCTGGGCATCGCGCTGTCGCCTGACGAGAAGCTGGTGCTCAGCGGCGGCCGCGACGGCACGGTGAGGCTGTGGGACCTGGCGGAGGGCAAGCTGCTGAAGACGCTGGCGGGCCATCGCGGATGGGTGGAGGCGGTGACCTTTGCGGAGGGGGGACGCACCGCCGTGTCCGCCGGTCGAGACGCGCGGGTGCTGCGATGGGACGTAGCCTCCGGGGAGCTGCTTGGCGAGATGGAACATGGCGCGCCGGTCTACGGCCTCGCCTGTTCGCCTGATGGCAAGCTGGTCTACTCGGCCGGCAGTACGCCCGACGTGGCCTGCTGGGACCCGGGCACGGGCGAACGCGTGGCCGGACTGAAGGGCCACGCGAAGGCGGCGAATGCGGTGGCCGTTTCGCCCGACGGCAGGCTGTTGGTGACCGCGTCGTCTGACACGACGCTGCTGGTCTGGGGGGCCCCGGACCCCAACGCGTAGGGCGGGCTTCCAACCCTGTCCGCCGTTTCATCCGCCGTAGCCTTGGCGAAGGTGGAAGCCTTGGCGAAGGCGGGCCCGCCAACGACAGGAGGCCGATGCCCCATGGACGTTGGCTACCGTGCCACCCTTGTCATGCTGCTGGTGACCACCGGGGGGGGAACTGCCATGGCCCAGGACGCCAACGAGACCTTCGGCTGTGAGGCCAACCCGACCGGCAACCCCATCGGCGGCGGCGAAGGCTACAGCGACATCTACACCAGCGGCGATTTCACCGTCACGACCAAAGAGGAGCTGCTGGCCGCGCTTAAGGAGGCCGGGCCGGGCCAGGTCATCTTCGTGCCCGACGGCGTGGAGATCGAACTGACCGGCACGATGAGCATAATGATCCCCGGCGGCGTGATCCTCGCCGGAACGCGCGGGCTCAACGGCTCCGCCGGCGCGCGGCTGTTCACGAAGCAGAGGTCGGGCACACAGTTCTTGACCGCGGGAGACGAGGTGCGCCTGACCGGCCTGCGGTTCGAGGGGCCCTTCGCCGGCACCGACAAGACCGCGCAGAACGCCACCTTCTTCTCCGTGAGGCACTTCCGGACCGAGGTTGACAACTGCGAGATCTACAACTGGAACATCCAGGGCGTGCACACCAGTCTCGGCGCATCGCAGGTGCACGTGCACCACAACTACATCCACCACTGCCAGCGCAGCGGCTACGGCTACGGGGTCGTGGTCTACATGTCAGACGTGCGCATCATCGCCAACAAATTCGACTACTGCCGCCATCACGTTGCTGCCGGTGGGCGGCCCGGGTGCAGCTACGAGGCGGCCTGGAACCTCATCATGCCGAACTGCACCAGCACCTGCCTGGATATGCACGGGGGCAGGGACCGCGGCGACAACACCGACATCGCCGGGGACTGGATGGACGTCCATCACAATACCTTCCAGGGCCCCCAGCGGGCCGTGGGGATCCGCGGCACACCCTCTCAGGGCGCAGAGATACACCACAACTGGTTCACGCAGGCACCTGATGAGGCAGTCTACTCCGTGGGGAACACCCGCGTGTATCGCAACGTGTGGGGGCCGGACAAGAC
>Ga0114922_10005751_pt1 | contig 11417 bp, 6 predicted proteins | sample AartaG_FD_100975 | JGI IMG/M metagenome (GOLD analysis project Ga0114922, IMG submission 100975) | Deep subsurface microbial communities from Aarhus Bay to uncover new lineages of life (NeLLi) - Aarhus_00045 metaG | ecosystem: Environmental > Aquatic > Marine > Oceanic > Sediment | place: Aarhus...
AGGGGCAGGCTGCCCCGCCGAATGGCGGATAGGCCCCGTCGCGGGGCCGTGGTATTGCCTGCCCTTTGCCGACCGCTTCGGTCGGTTGGTCCGACCTCTGTATCTTCACGGATTTGATATAGACCGACCGCACGCTAAACACATACTCGCTCAGCCGGCCCCTACCTGAAATGACCTCGCCCGCGCGAGGATCGGCGTTTCTACCCGGGGCCGAGGCTCTCCAGAAGCGTGCGGGCGTCGTCGGCTTTCTCGAAGGTGGGGTCGAGCTCGAGGGTCCGGCGCAGGAGTTTCCGGGCGCGGGTGGCGTCTTCGAGCTGTTTGCACACAACGGCCAAATGAAACATGACTATCGGCTGGTCCGGCTCGAGCTTGAGGCTCTGCTGGAGGGCCTCCCGGGCCTCGTCGAACCGCTCTATCTTGTAGAGAATCCAGCCGTAGGTATCTTGAATCAACGCCGAGTCGGGGAATCTCTCGAGGGCCGGCAGGATGATCCGTTCGGCCTCTTCGGATCGGCCGAGGTGCTCCGCAAGGATATACGCGAGGTTGTTGGCGGCGGTATAATTGGAGGGTTCGCGCATCAGCACCGCCTCGTAGTGCTCGGCCGCGTCGTCGTAGCGCTTCTTCAGCAGGTATGCTGTTCCCAGGGTGAGGTGCGCTTCGGTGTTGTTCGGGTCGTCTTCGAGGATTCCCGTGATCTCGGCTATCGCCGCATCCACCTTGCCAAACTTCCCCAGGACCCGCGCGAGCAGCAGACGTGCGCCGCTGTCGTGCGGCGCGTTTGCGATATGTTCTTTGATCAGCGATACGGCCTCGGCTTCGGCTTGCGCGTTCACCAGCATCGCGATGGTGCGGCGCAGGTCGTCTGAGCTACGCCCGCTGAGCGCGTAGGCCCGGCGCTGCTCGCGCGCCGCGGCGGCCATGTCACCGGCGGCGGCATGTGCCTGGGCGAGGGCACGGCGGGCGGACATCGACTGCGCGTTCTTGTCCGCGAACGCCTGCATCTTCGCGAGGGCTTCGTTTGCCCGGCCGTCGGTCGCGAGGAAATCGCAATAGACCTTCAGCAGGTCCAGCGAGGGCGATTTTCCCAGTCCCTCCTCGATGGCGCGCTCGGAGCGATCGGGATCCTTGCTGTGAATCGCGATCCCCATGATCAGTTTCGCGGCAGGATTGTTGGGGAACTCATCCGGCAGCTTTTCGTACTCGTCATCCTCTGCCTTCCTGCGCGCCAGCAAGTCACCAAGCAGGAGCATCCCTTCGACGTGGTCCGGATCGGTTTCGAGCAGGTTGCGGCATTCCTTTTCGGCTTGAGCAAACTGCTTGGCGTCGGCGTGAATTTGGGCCCGCAGAAGTCTCGCCTGTGCGAAGTCCGGAGCTATTTCCAATGCGCGCGCCAGCGCGTCGGCCGGGCCTTGGCGATCACCCGGCTCCGCGAGGAACTGTGCGAGGGCGGCAAGGTAATGGGCGCGGGCGATATGTGGAAACTTCTCGGCCAACTTTGTGCAGCGCTCCACTGCGGCCGTTGCGGCATCTCTGTTGTTGATCAGCCTCATCCGTTGGACAGCCACCTCTGCGAGCCGCGCGTGAACGTACACATCGTGGGGATGTTTTGCCGCGAGCGGCTCAAGAATATCCTCCGCCTCGTCGAGCCTCCCGGCCCCGGCGAGCAACACGGCCATCCGCCTCCGGGCGTAGGTGGAATCGGCATCGGCATCGAGTGCCTTGCGGTATGTTCTCATTGCGTCGTCGAAACGGTCCGGCAGCGATGCGTAATAATCGGCGAGCCCGCAGACGGCCATCGCGTTGTCGGGGACGAGGCGGATAATCTCCTTGAGTTCGGCCTCGGCCTCGGCAACTTGGCCGGCGATTGCGTGGTGCCGCGCCAGGAGCGAATGGTAAAACCTGGGCCTCTCCCGGGCGAGATCCTCGATCAGCTTGCGTGCCGCCGAGCGATTGCCCTGGTCCCAGTAAAACGCGCACGCGGCCCAGACGGTTCTTGGTGCGCGGTCGATGTCGAGCGCTTTGCGTATCTCGTCTTCGGCACGTTGGGTCTCGCCTTCCGCGGCGAGGAGCATCGCCAACTGCACGTGGTATTCGGCCTTGTCGGGCGTGTCGGCGGAAAGCCTTTCGAGTATTTCTCGGGCCTTGTCGGTTTGTTGCGTACCGGCCAGGCTCATTGCGAATCTGTGAAGGTCTTCGGCTCCTCCGGGCCTGAGCTTGATCACCTGCTTTGCCTCTTCGGTGGCCTTGTTGTAGAGCCCCGCCGCGAGGTAGGCGTCGCGGAGGCGCGTCCGTACTCGCACGTCGCGGGGGGCGAGATCGCGCGCCGCTTCAAAGGCCTCGACCGCCCCGGCAAAGTTTCCTTTGTGTGCTAAAGCCGTGCCGATGAGGATCTGGCCCTCGGGCTGTTTGGGCCATTGTGCAGCCAGCGATCTGAAGCAGGCGAGGGCTTCGTCGGGGTGTTCTTCCGCCATCATCAGCATTCCCTCGAGGGCCAGCACGTCGAGGGACTCGCCGAAATCCTCTTTCATGGTCTTTACTTCCGTGCGGGCCTGGTCGAAGTGTTTCCTCCCGATCAAAACGTGCACCAGCCGGCGGCGCGCACTGATTTCTTTCGGTTCAAGTTCTGTTGCGACCTTCAGCGACGCCGCCGCTTCTTCGAGGTTGCCGGTCTCGTGATAGTACCGGCCTACAGCCCGGTGAGCGGGCGCCGATTGAGGAAGCCGCCGCGTGAGCTCGGCCAGAGATTCGCGCGCTTTGTCTTTCTTGCCGTTGCGGTGCAGAAACATTGAGTACTCAAGAGCCCAGGCCACGGACTTCGGGCGGGTCGCGGCCAGGGTTCTCAGCAGCTCTTCCGCTTGATCCGCGCTGCCCATGAATTCGAGTATTCGGGCTTTGAGGGCGATGGCCTCGGGAAAGTCGGGTTTCTTTTCGAGGGCGGCCGCCAGCGCCGCCATAGCTTCGTCTGTTCGGCCCCGGCCGGCGAGCGCCCGCGCCACGGTCAACAGGTCTTGTGGTGATGCGCTTGCGCGATCCTCCGCTTGCAGCAGGCGCTCGACCTCATCGGGCTTCCCACTTTGCGCCTTGCAGGCGATCAGAATCTCCAGCGCCTGTTTGTTGGTTTCGTCGGCCGCGATCACGCCGGCGGCGAGCGCTTCGGCAGCGGTCGGATCTCCTTGGGCCTGTTTGCAGCGAGCGAGCCGCAAGGCCGTTTCGTGGTCCGCGGGTGCTTTCCTCAGCACCGCCTCAAACTCGACCTCGGCCGACTGCAACATGTCCATTCTCCAGTAGCAGATGCCGAGTGCAGCCTGTGCCGGCACGAGGCCCGGGGCTGCGTCTCTGGCGCGCCTCAGCAGGGGTTCGGCCTTCCACAGATCACCGAGGGTGAGTAGAACTGCCCCTTTCAGATACAGCGCCCTGGGCGATGATGCGAGCCTGGAAGAAAGCTCTTTGAGGCAGGCTTGGGCTTCTTCGGTCTTTTGCGACCTCAGCAGGGCTTCGGCCAGGAGAATACGTAGCTCGTCGTCGGGGTTTTTCTGCAGGGATTCCTGGAGTAGAGTTATTGCGTCTTCCATTTTGTTTCCGGCCATGTACCGGCGTGCGAGGGTTTTCTGGAACTTCGTGTCGTCGGGTGCGAGTTTCACCAGCCTGCGACAGATCTCTATGCCGCGCTCATGGTTGGCGAGTCGGCGAAAGACGTCGGCCGCCACCGTATACACGGATATTCTTGCGGCGGAATCTGCGTTTTCGACGGCGGCGAGCGCGGCCTCTATGTGTTGCAGGGCTTCGGCATCCTTTTTGAACTCCACCTCGATGGATGCCAGGGCGGCCGTCAGCTCGGCGTCGTCCGGCAACTGCAGGAGCCCCACCCACAGCCACTCCTCCGCCTTTTCGAAGTTGTCTCTGCGAGTGTACAACTCGGCGAGCAGCAGGTACACCATCGCCGGCACCGTCTCGTGCGGGCATTCGCGCAGGCCTTTCTCGGCGTACGAGATCGCCTCCTGGGGTCGGTCCGCGGCCAGGGAGCGTGCCATCCAGAAGTGTGCGTCGGCGTCGTTGGGTATCAATTTCAGCAGCTTCGCTGCGGGCTTGGCGAGCTGCTCAACTGCGTTGTATTGGGCGCAGGCTTGTGCGTAATCTCTCAGAAAGCCCTCGTTTTCCACGCCCACGCGCAGTGCGGCGTCGTAGTGCTTGATGCTGTCGTGCGACTGATCGGTCTGGGCGTAGTCGTAGGCGAGGCGCACGTGAATGGCCCCGTAGGAAGGCATCAGCTTGAGGGCGTTGCGCAGGATAATGATTGCGCTGTCGTAGTCGCCCTGTTCTTCGAACTGATCCGCTCTTTCGAGAAGCTCCGCAACGCGGTCTGCGTCGCTCTTTCTGGTGATCAGAAACGCGGCCGCTGCGATCACGACCAGGCAGGCGGCGGCTATCAGGATCTTTTTCACTTTCATTTTCTTATCGGCTCCCTTTCTTGTCGGTCATGGCCTCGGCTTGCGGCGCCGGCAGGAATTCGGCCAGCAGCGGGTCGAGGGCGTTACGGAAATTGTTCAAGACCTCGGTCGCTTGTTCTTTGCCGGCGGTGGCGTCGGCTGCAAGTTGCACCTGCACGATTGAACCACCGCTGCCGCTGAGCACGTCGGAGGCAAAGCGAAAGCGCGTCCATGATGTGCCCGCCAAGCGCACGCCGTTGACGTAGTACCAGTACATCACGACCTGCCGGTCGAGCTCTTTCTCGAAGAGAAAAAGGTGGTAGGCGGGATTGGCCCTCTCATCGGCAACTGCTTGCGTTTCGAGCGTTTTCCATCCGCCCATCGGGTAACAGGTGCCCGGGCCGTGCGGAATAACGCGATGCAATCCCCCGTAATAGGTCATATAGAGCGCCACGGAGCGTCCTTGCGGGTCGTAGTAGTTGCGGCGTATGAACTGGTCGGCCTCTGCAACCTGAACGATTTCGAGTTCCAGATCTACCGAGCGCCCGAGCCAATGTCCGATAGAGAAGGGTAGATCGTTCATCGGTTGCTGGAGGGGGATGTAGCGCGTCCGGCTGCGGGCGTCTGACCAGTCTTCAAACATTTCCTGCGCCAGCCACAGCCCCACGAGCACCCCGGCGCAGATGTAGAAGTATGCGTGTTTTTTCATTGTCCTTCGTTCCGTTCACGAGCTGGTTCCATTCCGAAAACCTTGGCAAGGGCGCTCGATTCGAGCATCAACGCCCCGATCGCCAGAACAAACAGCAGCCACCCCGAGAAAGCGTGAAAAAAGCCCTCGGCGAGTTGCTCGCTCACACAGTGATACAAGACACCGGTGCCTGCAACGCGGATTGCGTTCGCGAGAATTGCGATGGGAAAGGTCGATACGACAAGGGCGGCTTTGTGCCACAACGGCTTGCGCGAAAGGTGCGCAACCGCGATGCCCATGGCAACGAACCCCACGAGCAGCCGCATCCCGCTGCACGCCTGGGCCACTTCGAGCGATTTGCCCGCAAAATGAATTATATTCCCCTCGCGCAGCACGGGGATGCGCACCGCGTGGAGCACTGTGGCGGCAAAGACCGCCGCAAACCGCTGCAACGGCAGCCCGATGGCCTCATATACCGGCCCGGGGAGCGGGAGCATCAGCAACAGAAACGCAATCGGCAACCAAACGCGCCTCATCATCCGCCGCCCCATGCAAAACAGCACAATGCCCGCGATGAGCACAATGAGCGAGACCCCGGCAACGTAAGGCGAGAAGATGAGATGGCTGAAGGCCTTCATCGCGGCCGCCAGCCCGATGACCGGCGCCCCGAGCAGTGAGCCCTTCCACTGAATGTCGGCCAGCCGCGAGCGGTTCTCCCACAGAAAATAGAGGCTGAAAAGCGGCACGAAGAAGCCGTGCGAGTAATTGGGGTCGTTCCACCAGCGCACCGCGAGCTGCGCAGCGACGTCATGATAGTAAACGGCGGCTGCTGCGGCGGGCAACAGCATTATCAGGTTCTTGCGATGCACCATTCCCTCCGAGTCTCCTCTCTCCGGGCGCGCCAATGAAACATGGTCCTTGGTTGGTGCGCGACATTTCCTCTCGTCCTCGTCGTCGTCCTCGTCGTCGAATCGCTCTGTCGCCCCCTGCGGGGGCTCTGCGGTGGTGGCCGCCGTTTTCCACGGGCTGACGCCCGTGGCTACAGACTATCGCCCTCCGGGCTAAGAAGATGCTAAACACGGGCGTTCCCGGTAGGGCAAGCGCAATACCGGGCCGTAGCAAGCCTCCGACCCGCCATAGCCGCCAAGGCGACGGCGCGCCGCTAGGGCAACGGCGGGGCTTCCGCCTTCGGGGGCCGTAGCCCTTCCGCCTTCGCGGGGGCCGAGGCTTCGGCGTAGGACTCGGCGGAGGACTCTGAAGGCGGGTCCGGGTTGCCGTGCATTCCCGGAACGATAATACTTTGTCGCACCCCCTCTCTCCTCCCAGCGGCGTCAGTAGGCGTTCTCCCCGCGGAAAACTTCGACCACGGTCTTCATCAGAATCTCGAGGTCGAGGCTGAGCGACCAGTTGGTGATGTACCACAGGTCGCATTCAATGCGCTTTTCGATTGAAGTGTTTCCTCTCAAGCCGTGTGCCTGGGCCCATCCGGTGAGGCCGGCTTTTACCTTGTGGCGTCGCAGGTACACCGGAATCTGCTTCTTGAATTCCTCAACGAACTTCGGCCGCTCGGGGCGCGGCCCCACCAGGCTCATCTGGCCGACGAGAATATTGTACAACTGCGGGAGTTCATCGAGGCTGGTGCGCCTTAGAAACGCTCCCAGCCGTGTTCGCCTGGCATCGTCGGCCGCGGCCCATACGGGGCCCGTGTGGTGCTCGGCGTCGACGCGCATCGAGCGGAACTTGTACATGGTGAAGGGGCGGTCGTCGCGCCCCACGCGGATCTGCCTGTAGAATACGGGGCCGGGGGAGGAGAGTTTTGTGCCGATAGCGATCGCGGCGAACAGGGGCGCCGTTACTACGAGCACTACGAGCGCCACGGTGAAGTCGATCACTCTCTTGGCCATGCCCGTCCAACCGGTGAGCGGATGCTCCCGAAGTGCCAGCAGACGGATGCCGCCGATTTCGCCGACCTCGATGGGGCGTGTGAGCCTGTCGATCACGCTCGACACTATCCGCACCGATACGGCGTCGGTTTCGAACTCGGCAAGTATCTCCAGTATCTTCTCCCTCTCGGAATGAGGCAGGGCGATGATCAGCTCGTCGATGGAATTGTGCTTCACGATCTGCCTGAGGCGTTCGATGCTTCCCAGAGCGGGCAGGTTCAGCGGCAAGGGAGGGTCTTCTTCGTCCGGGCTGGCGAGTTCCGCCACGTTGTTGTTCTCGGCCTGGTCATCAGTTATGAAACCGGCCACGTCGTAACCCAGCTCCGGGCGCGATTGCATGAGTTTGACAATGTCGTGGACTGGGCCTTTCGCATCGAGTATACCTGCCGGGCCGATGATGGCGGCCCTCACAACACCCACACCCCACGAGCGCAATAGCGAAACGACTGCGTTGATAAGGTACCTCGCGAGGGCGATCAGCACAAGCGAAAACGCCCACCCGAATACGATCATCATCCGGGAATGTTCCACCCCCGAGAGCTGGTTGAGCACCAGCGACACACCCGTCGCCAACAGCACGGCTTCCATGACTTTGATCAGTAGATGTGTCCATGTGAAGCCGCTGCGGTACAGATAGATCTCAAATGCAGGGCAGGCGAAGATCCAGATCATGACCAGCCAGGGGATCAGCGTATAGCACTGCTGCACCGTGGGTATGAGTTCGGCTGGAAAGAAGCCCGAGTGAAAACGCAGCCAGTATCCCAGCAGGAAGCCGAGGAAGATCATGAGCGCGTCGGAGACGGCCAGGGCCGAGGCGTGTAGCTCTCGAAAATGGCGATTGAAGGCGGTCAGACGCCCGGCTCCGCGGCGCGATGCTGCAAGGCGCACTTCGGCGTTGGCGGCAGCATCATCCTTTACGGTCTGCTCGGGCGACAAAGTTGCCATAAAGCGCCTCAACGATTTGCGGCGGCCAGCGGCGCCACGCCGCATTCCTGCCGGTGTTGTTCATAATTTGTTCGGACGAGATGCTCGAACTTCTGCTTGAATTCCTCGATACTGAACGTCTCCGCGTGCTCCCGCGCGGCACGAGGGTCGTAGTCTTCGGCGTGGAACGCCGCCACCTCATCGGCGAGGGCTTCGGGGCTCTGATCGTAGAAGAAGGTGCCGGTCACGCCGTCGATTACGGTATCAAGAGCCCCTCCCTTGGCGTAGGCGATCACGGGCCTGCCCGCCGCCTGCGCCTCGACGGGTGTGAGGCCGAAGTCTTCCTCCTGCGGAAATATGAAGGCCCTGCACCGCGCCATGAAGCCGTGAGCGGCATCGTTGCTCACGTGGCCGAGGAACCTTATATTCGGGCCGGCGATGCTCTTCAGGTAGGCCGTATCGGGGCCGTCGCCGGCGACATAAAGCGGAAGACCCAGCATATTGAAGGCCCGGATCGCGAGGTCGACCTTCTTGTAAGGAACGTGGCGCGACATAATGAAGAAGTAATCGTCCACCTCGCCCGGCGAAACGGGCCTGAATGAATGCGTGTCGACCGGCGGGAAAATGACGTCCGCATCCCTGCCGTAATGTTTTTGTATTCGCCTTCGCACCGCGTTTGAGTTCGCAACGAACGTATCTACCCGCTGTGCCGCGGCGTAATCCCACTGGCGGATCAGGCTCAGGATTGGCGCCGCGACGATCCTCGAAAGCCTTCCTATAGATTGCATATAGCTGTGATACTGGTCCCACGCGTATCGGATCGGCGTGTGACAATAGCACACGTGGTGTGCGTCGGCCCGCCGCATTGCTCCGTGGGCGCAGCAGTGGCTGCTCGAGATGATCATTTCGAATTCCGAAAGATCGAACTGCTCCACGGCAAGCGGGTACAGCGGCAGATACGCCCGGTATCGGGTGCGCGCAAACGGCAGCTTCTGGACAAAAGATGTGCGGATGTCCATCGCCCTGAAAGCTTCGGGCATATTATCGGGATTATACACAAGTGCGAAAATCGGCGCGGATGGGAAGATGTCGTGGATTATCCGCACCACGAGGTCGGCGCCGCCCAGCACCGTGAGCCATTCGTGGACTATGGCCGTTTTCATCCTTCCTCCCGTATCGGGTGAGCTCCGCTCCCGGTTATGTTATCGGCGCGGGGCAATGCCGGATTCAGCGAAGCATGGGTAACGTCTCAAAAGTGGTGGAGCATTGTACTACGGGGCCGTGCGCTGATGTGATACCCAGACTTGCCCCACCACACCGAAGTTGCCTGTCAAGGCCATTCATTTCCAAACGCAAATGACAAGCGTCTCTGTAAATCCTTACATAGCAATAACTTGCGCTCCTAGCCGGTGCCTGACACCGGGCGGGGACGCAACTCCTGAAATACCAATGACTTACAACGTAGCCGGTCATTTGCGTTGCAATAGTAGCGTATAAAACAATCCGAAGATCGGAGCGGCAGGTTGAGAAACATCGATGCCCATTGATAAAAGACGGATTATCCCTCGGCGGAAAACAGGACAGAATTGTCTGGATGCTGCGTCTTGAGCGCTCAGAGATATCCGGACATCCAGCCGGTGTGTCGGTCAGGCTGGTCCATACGACGACGGTGGTTCTTTCCGCGCTTATGCTGCTACGGGAGCCACCACTTTTGGGACGTTACCAAAGCATGCCGCGATACAATGCGATTGTGCGCTTGGCTATCGCCGGCCACGCAAACCGCTCGGCCGTCTTGAGGGAGGCGCGGGCCAGCTTTTGCCGCAGATCTCCATCACGGCATAACCGGAGCATGTTCTCGGCGATGCCCCCGACGTCGCCCGCTTCGCTCAGCAGCATGTTCTCGCCGTTTTGGATTCCCGCGGGGACCGGCCCGTTGCTGCACGACACGATAGGGAGACCGTGCGCCATCGCGGCCAGTATGCTGCCCCGGCGAAACGACGCCCCGTCGCGGAACAAGAGGGAAGCGAAATCGCACGCCCCGAAGCAGCGCGACACTTCGCGAGGCGGCAGGAAGCCTGTGTGCACTACCCGACTGCGCAGCCCCAGCTCTTCAATGAGCTCCAGCACCTGCGCGCCGTAAGAGCCTTCGGTTCTTTCGACGCCGGTCATGAAGACAAGTCGCAGCCCGGCGCCCGTGTTCACCGCCTGCCGGAGCGCCGCGAGGAGATCCTCGATGAGCTTGTTCCTGAAAACGAACCCGAAATGGCAGGCGGCGGTTTCATCGTCGGCGATGCCGAGCTTACGCCTGTAATCCTCACGGCTGAAATCCGGGCCTGGGTCCGGTTCGAGATTGGCGCCTATCGGCACGTGCACCACGCGCCGGGCCACCCCCGGCAGCCAACTGCCGAGCCAGCGGCAATCTTCCCGGGTAGTAGCCGTTATCGCGGCAGACGTGTAGGCGACGGGGATCAGACGCAGACGGTTGATCGGGTGGCACCTCGCCACCTCGTGAAACGTCACCGCCACCGGCCCGGCGCCGAACAGGCGCAGCAGAGCCGGCAGGAAGCTGATCGTCAGGCTCCGTCGGAAAGGCCATGTGGGATATTGAATATGAATGAGATCGCAGTGATGCCTTCGGGCGTGTCCCGCGATTGCGCGAGAGTCGAGGGCCGGCACATTCGAGAGCAACGGAAACACCTGCACCTCCGGGGGCCCGCTTGGTTTGACCAGCGGGCTGCGGCACGCGAGCACATCTACTTCCACGCCCCGCGCGGCAAGGTGGGCCACAAGCCGGGCCGTGTAGTCGCCGATGCCGCATTTCATCGCCGGGAATGCTCCCGAAACCATGCAGACTTTCATTTCAACCCATCCGGAGGAATAGGACCATGGGACAATAGGACCATGGGACCATTGGCAGCGACAAGCCCAGCCCAGCGTTGAAACACTGGGCTATATTCAGTCAGTCCCTACGGGACGAAGAAGACGCCCGTGGCCGATGAAGGATGCGCGGCTCCGGCCTTCGGACCTCGGACTCCGGACCTTGGACTTCTATTCTTGTCATTGGTCATTGGACATTGGTCATTGAACATTGCCTCTCGGTCCTACGGTCCAATGGTCCTATAGTCCTAGACTACGCGTTTCACGCTGGCGTTGCCGCGATAAACAACATTCCTTGGTCATGGAGCATTGAGCATTGAAAATTGGAAGTTGAAGATTCACCTCCGTGTTCCTTGTGCCTTTGTGGTCAGTCTTCAATGGCATTAACTTAAGGTCGGCAGAGGGCAGGCAATTCGCTCGAAGACTCGCTCAGCGCTGCCCCTCGTATAATAGGTAAGAGATGGAATCGAGGCGAAGCGGCTTGAATCGGGTCTGACGCGGATCGAAAAAAAGCAGTCAGACTCGTCGGGTCGAGTACCGGGCTTTCCACAGGTTTTC
>Ga0114922_10005752_pt1 | contig 11415 bp, 8 predicted proteins | sample AartaG_FD_100975 | JGI IMG/M metagenome (GOLD analysis project Ga0114922, IMG submission 100975) | Deep subsurface microbial communities from Aarhus Bay to uncover new lineages of life (NeLLi) - Aarhus_00045 metaG | ecosystem: Environmental > Aquatic > Marine > Oceanic > Sediment | place: Aarhus...
CATTCGACTATCGCGCCGGAGAAGGGTTCAAGGTAGCCAAGGTTTATTTCGAAAGTCTGCCCGGCTACCTGGCCACCGGCAACCTGTATCTGCCCACCAAAGGGCGAAGCCCTTATCCTGCGATAATCTGCCCTCACGGTCACTGGAAATACGGCCGCCTGACCAACAGTGACGATGGTTCTATACCTGGACGCTGCATCGATTTCGCCCGCATGGGTTTCGTGGTTTTAAGCATCGACATGGTGGGTTTCAACGACTGCTTCCAACTGCCGCATGATGAAAATAAAAGCCGGGCCCAGCTTAAAGCGGACGTTCCACAGCCCTATGAACCTCGCTACTACCGCGCCAACTTCGATTTTCCCATAGCCAGACTTTACGGTTTCAACCTCGGCGGGCTGCAGCTCTGGAACTGTATGCGCGGAGTGGATTTTCTGTGCAGCCTGGAGCAGGTCGACACCACCAGGATCGGTGCCACCGGGTGCTCGGGCGGAGCCTCGCAGACCCTGATGCTGATGATCGCCGATGAGCGGATCAAGGTGGCGGCACCGGTAAACATCATCGGCGCCGCGAAACATCCGGGCTGCCGGTGCGAAAACATGCCGGGGCTCTGGGTGGATATGTCGACCGTGGAGCTGGGCGCCGCATTCGCGCCCCGGCCACTGCTGCTGATATCCGCCACCGAGGACCCCTGGACCAACAGCTTTCCCGAACGGGAACTGCCGATATTCAAGAAATACTTTGCCTTTTATCACTCCGAGGATATGGTTAAAAACGTCCATGTCAACGCCGGCCACAACTACAATGCCGATACCCGTGCCGCCGTCTACCCGTGGTTCTGCCGTCACCTGAAAAGCCAATTTCCGCCGATCACCGACCCCGTGCCGGTTCCGGAGGAGATAAAAACCCTGGGCGATCTTCGGGTCTTCCCGGACAAAATTCTGCCCGAGAACGCGATCCGCGGCCGTGAGGTGATCGACAACTGGCAGGAAGCCTCGGAAAAAACCTTTGCCGGTATGCTCCCCGGTTCCGCCTCCGAACTGGGCGAGGTTGTCTCCACCTTCCGTCACAAACTGACCCTGGTCCTGCAGCTCGAACATCCCCGGGCTGAAGAATTGATCTCCAACGTGGAAAAAGAAACCATGGCGGACGGCATCTCCCATGCTGCAATCGCTCTCGGCCGACAGGGAAAGGGCGACCGTATCGAACTGGAATCGCTGGCCTCCGACAACGTATCCGAAGGGACCCTGCTGCTGGTGTACCCCGAGGAACTGGGAGGCCTGCTGATACCCGGCACCGACAGGGTACAGCCCTGGATCGAACCCCTGCTAAGCAAGGGTTACCGGGTCTATCGTATCAGCGGGTATGCTTCCGGGCGGCTGCGCATTCCCCAGAGCGTTTGGGACTCGTACGACTGGCCCTGGACTTACAACCGGGATAACCGGCTGAACGGCATTCAAGATATCCTCACCGCACTGGCCTACCTGAAACAGGCCCTACCCGATGCACGCCATACAGTAGCGGGATTGTCACGCTGCGGAGTGCCGACCGCTTTTGCAGGGGCGGTTTTCGGCGAAGCCGACCGGGTGCTGGTGGACCTGAACCGGAGCGACCCGGGCCATGACGGAGAGCTGTTGAAACTCTTGCCGGTGGGCAGTCTCAAGCGTGTGGGAGATTTCCGCACCGCCGCGCTGCTGCTGATGCAAAAGCCCTTGACCCTGTTCAATCCGGCGGAGGATTTCGACAGTGCCTGGCACGAAAGCCTGGCGCAAAAGCTGGGGCTGACCGGAAACCTGGTATTTCAAAAAATGGAAAATATTGGGGGCTTGAGCAACCTGCTGTAGCTAAAAAACCTTCTTGAAAGCAGGGGCGGTTCGCGAACCGCCCCTGCAGGATGTTGTTAAAAAGGCAGGTTCCCTCAGCTGAAAAAAGCATCTTCCAGCATCAGGCACAGGCAGTGGTAGATCGGCAGGTGGTATTGCTGGACCCGGTGCACCTCGGTGGCCGGAGCCCGGATGACAATCCCGGCCAGATCGGCCAGCATCCCTCCCTGCTCGCCGGTAAGGCCGATAGTGACCATCTCTTTGGCATTGGCCGTCTGAATCGCGGCACAGACATTTTTCGCATCGCCCGAGGTGCTGATCCCGATCAGGATATCTCCCGGCTGTCCCAGGGCCCAGACACTCTGGGCAAAAACCAGCTCAGCCGAGACATCATTGGCAAAAGCGGTATTCAGCGACAGAAACCCTGTCAGCGGAACGGCCGGCAGGGCCTGCTGCAGGTTCTCGGCCAGCAGGCGGGACAGCTTCTTTTTCCACTTTTCAGGCAGGGGTCTTTCTCTTCTGAAACCTTTCATCAGTTCCGCGCTCCAATGATCGCAGTCGGCAGCACTGCCGCCGTTGCCGCACAAGAGTACCTTCCCTGAATTGCGATAGCATTCGCTCAATGCCTGAAAAGCCATCTCGATTTCACGGCTGCAGGATTCCAGTTTGGGATAATCATCGAGGAGCGTGCGGATGTGTTCATTCACGGCAGGATTCTCCAGGATGTAAACGCTTAAAGTGCTCGGCAAGGGGTTTCACGTTAATCATCTATCTATCCAGTAGTGGATACGGCATAATGTCGACAATTTCAATCAAGCATTATATCGATAAAACTACCTCAATTTAAAATAACAGGCAACCATTATCTAAGCTCGACCGCAGTATTGGATAAAAGCAGAATCTTCCGCTCTGTCTGAACAGCTGTATATCTCAAATTAGTTTTTGGTTGAACTTCACGGCAGCGGCGCTTATTATTTTTCTGAACGGCCCCGGGACACTTTCCTGCTTTAAAGTAAAACATCTCTTGAAATATAGAGGGTCTACCAATAGATTTTTTCACCGAAAAAGCAGCTCACCATCCTAAGGATAACTGTTATCGTCTGGAGAACCCATGCAGCCAAACACTGCCGACCGCAGCCAAATTCGCCGGTTAGCCGAACTTGCCGGCCTCCCTCCCACCGATGCGATACTGAAAGCCTTGAAAAAAGGAACTTTGCGCGGGGAGAAACCGGCAACTATATTCGCCGCCTGTCCGAACAGCGAAGCGGTGACCAAAGCCTCGATCCGCGCGGCAAAGCGTGCAGAATCCCCGATAAAATTCGCTGCCACCCTGAACCAGGTGGACACCGATGGCGGCTACACCGGTTGGACCCAGGCCCGGTTCATGGAACTGGTGAAAAGCGAGGTAGCCGAGACCGGCTACCGGGGTCCGGTAATCGTGGCCCTGGACCACGGCGGGCAGTGGCTCAAAGACAAGCAGGCCATCGAGGGCTGGAGCCTTGAGGAGGCCACAGCGGGTGTCAAGGAATCCCTGTCCGCCTGCATCGATGCCGGTTACGACCTGCTGCACATCGACCCCACGGTGGATAAAACCCTGCCGCCTGGAGAAATAATCCCCATTAAAACAGTAATCGAGCGCACGGTGGAGCTCATGGTTCACGCCGAACAACACCGCCGCGGCAAAGGAATTTCGAGGATAAGCTACGAGGTCGGTACCGAGGAGGTACACGGCGGGCTGGCCGACCTGAAGGTATTCCGCATTTTCCTTAACGGTCTGAAAAGCGGGCTGTCGGAGCACGGCCTGACCGATGTCTGGCCCTGTTTTGTGGTGGGCAAGGTTGGTACGGACCTGCACACCACGGTGTTCGATCCTCAAATTGCGAGCGCCCTGGTGGAAATCGCCGGGCAATGGGGTTCGATGATCAAGGGGCATTATACCGACATGGTGGAAAATCCCGAGGCTTACCCGGCCAGCGGAATGGGCGGGGCGAACGTAGGCCCGGAGTTCACCGAGGCCGAGTACGAGGCGCTGAAAAAACTCTGCCTCACCGAGGAGGGACTTTTCTCTGGTGGTGAACAAAAGGTTTCCGGCCTGATGGAAGCGCTGAAAGCCGCCGTGGTTCGGAGCGGGCGGTGGGAGAAATGGCGTCTGACCCACGAGCAGGGGCTGCCTTTTAACAAGCTTTCGCCCGAACGCCAGGAATGGCTGGTGCGCACCGGCTGCCGCTATATCTGGACAGAGCCCGGCGTGCTCGAAGCCAGAGGCCGCCTTTACCGCAACCTGGGCGACCGGGATATCGATGCCGAGAAAGAGGTGATCGAGGCGATCATCCGCTCTATGAACAAGTATTTCAAAGCTTTCAACCTGGAAAATACCCTGGGACGTATAGAGCGCGAGCTTGAAAAGGGACTTTAAAATGAATTCCTCCGAAGCATAGATGCGGGGTATCAAGATTTGTTTGTTCGATGTTAATTACACTTCCCGTAGCGGCGACCGGCCGGTCGCCACTACGGGTGTCACCTGAACAATGTGCTTTCCCCCGGAGCAGAGCTTCGAGAAAGTCTTTTAGATTGAACCAGGATCAAAAAAGGTGGGGCTTGTGGCCCCACCTTTTTATGTTGAAAAACTCTCCTATTCCGGAGAAATTCTACAGCTTGCAGAGCTGAAAATCGGCTCCCTTTCGTTGATTGAACCTTTCCACCGATGAATTCAACGCCCTGACAATCAGTTCATCCATCTGAGAGTTATCAGGCATCCGTGCCCCTTTCTTGTTCACCTGCCGGGGGACATTGTTCACGTAAAATACCGGAGTACCGTATTTTTCCTGAATATACCTGGCGCCTTCGACCCCACGGGCCTTGATCTCGATCAGAAAGACCTCGGGCGCATTTTTTGCGGCCATCATCTCATCCATCTCAGCGCGCATCAGCTGGTCCCGGGTGAGGCTGAAACTTACCAGCACACTTTTCAGCTCATAGCCACTGGCGAGTGCACCCGCCAGTCTTTTCTCCACGGACTGCGGCGCGGTGGTGAAATAGGCCGCCCTTTTGCCTTTCACCACGGAGGCTATCTCCTCGGGATCCCCCATCACCTCCGGCTCGAAAAAGGTTCGCACAATCGGCGCCCGGCTGTTGCGCTCGTCGATTATCCGCTCGACTGCCTCCATGGTGGCATTGTTCGCGGTCTCAGGCTGGCAATGGGCCATGATAATCAGGTCGGTGGTGTCCAGTCCCGGAAAGTCGAGCAGAAGTTCCTGGTCCGTATCCGAGGGTACCAGGGTAATAGTGCCGTCCACCCTGACCGGGGGGTGTTCTCCGCCCGAGCCTTCATGGAGGATAAAATCACCTCCCGAACGATTGGCCGCCTCGACACCCAGCTCGACATTGGAGACAGCGAACTCGTGAAAGTATCCGGCACCGGCCCGCCGGCAGCCGACCATATACATCTTGGGCACTTCCCGTCCGCTGGCTTCATGGGCGTTCAGATACTCACTTAAAATCATCGCATCTTCGTAAACATCGCTGGCCCCATGCAGGCCGAAAGCCAGCAGCCGTTCCAGAAATTCCGGCTGAAAACGCCGGCTGTAGAGTTCCTCGAGAGACATCTGCGACGGGTCCTTACCATCACGCGGGTTATTATAAATGGCAAGCACCGGAGGTTCCGGCGGTCCGCCGCGGGAGTGGGTCATGGTAACCGCGCTCCAGGGTGTGTCGATCTGACGCAGTCCGCTCATCAAGGCCGCAATGTAGATACCGAAAGTAGTCTTGCCTACCCTTTTGTCCGTAGCATACAGCCCCTCGCTGGGTATTGACGCCTCAAGCCGGCTTGCAGCCTCGGCGAAAACAGTGCCTCCGGCCATATAAGCCGCACCGTAGCCCACTGCCACCGAGGCGAAACGGTTCATCAGCCTCCTGTTAACCTGAGGCGAACCGCTGAGCTGAACCACCAGATCAATGTCCCGGGGTTCGAGCGCGGCGTGCAAGCCGGCCACCGGGTCTGCGCTGCCGGTGTCCGGATCCCCTTCCATAATCACCTCCACACCGAACGCCTTTTTAAATTCCTCCTTGAAAGATTGTGGATCTTTCATCTTCTCGGTGCCGCCGATCCAGACCATCCTCACCGGTCGGAACCCGTGAAGTTGGGCAAGCTGCTCGACACCATTGATTGTATTGTCCGGTTTATGCACCCCATCGATCAGCAACACCGCCCGTTTGGGATCACTCATCCAGCACCTCCTGGTTGGGCGTTGGTTAACGGCAAGCCTCCACTTATTCAAGATCCTGCGGCATTAATCATTCATTTTTCTGGATTTTTTTCTGAAGAATCATCCGAATGATCTGGTCCTGTTCGCCGGACTTGATGTTGACAAACATTATGTGGACCAGGTATTTCTCCTCCTGCTCATCCAATGCCGAAATACTCAGCACTTTTACCAGCAGGTCCGGAATGGTCAATTCCGGGCCGAGCTCCAGGTGGAAAATCAGGAGATCGTTTTTTTCCAGCTTGGCCTCGGTGCTGAACATCATCCCACCCGCACTGATATTCTTGATCACGCCTTCGTATTCCTCGGGCTTATCTTCCGCTTTCTGCAGGTAGCGGTTATCCAGCTGGCTGTCCCAGACAAATCTCCTGAATTTGAATTCAATCCTGGTGGTGACCCGATAGAACTGGCGTGTCTGGATCCGTTGGATGTTCAAGTCGTGGGCCAGCAGCAGGAAAAACTGATTTTCTTGCTCCGTGCTGCGCAGCACGAGAGTATTAAACTGGTATTCAGCATCCTTGACACGATAGAACAGGACTTTGATGGGCTGGTCTTTTACCAATTTCAAGTGCTTGTTCTGATAGCGGGGGTTGGCCACGGTAATCGCGGCTGAATCGACATCCAGCACTACTGAGTTGGCGTTTATGCTGCGTCCAAGGTAATCGAACGTCAATGTCAAGGGCTGACCGATAGACAACTGCAGGGTGGTGGACAACGGCCCGAAATGGTAGGCCACCTCTCCGAAAAGCTTCTTGCGCAGCGAAAAGATCAGGTTTAGTTGACGGCGCGCAGTGGGATCGGATTCCATTTTTTCGTAAAGCTCGTGCATCAGGGGCCCGAAAAGCCGCTGGAACTCACGCAGGGAGTTTAAAACTTTCAGTGGATCGATCTTGGGTTTTACATTGACTGCATTCAGGAGAACTTGCACTTCCTGGTTGCTGAGCCCGGATGTCCGGGCCGATTTCCGTATCACCCGGCGCTTTTTCTTATTTGCCATGGCTATCTGAATCAGATGCACAACCACGATTAAAACCACCAGGCCCAGAATTACCAGCAGTACTCCCTCTACATCCTCCATCCCTCGCTGGGGCAACTGGAAACCTTTGAGTATCTTTGAAAAACTATCATCCATTACCAGAACCTCCGATATCGGTTAAACTTATCTGCTCCTGGACCGACAAGCCGGGTTTTTCTGAGATTAACCGCGATAGAAGTTCCAACTCTTTGTTGTGTGCCACCAGACGCATGAACCTTCCGATGACAAGTTTCTCCACAGCCTCTTTCTCGCTTTCCGTCATTCCGCGGCAATCGATCCGGCCGCCGGCTATCATGTCGTGGCCCCCGGCATGGCCTTTACCGCGCACCAGTTTCTGGATCAGCCGGCCGCATTTAGCCCGCAGGTTGCTGCTGCGCAGGCTCAGGAATATCCATTCATCGTTCCAGCCGATGGTCAGCGACCAGGAGCGACGTTCGAAGCGCAGGAACAGGTCGGCCATCTGGTGGACCATATCCGGGCTTTCGATATGTCCGAGACGGGTCACGATGATGTTCTTGTAATAAAAGGTATTGCCCAGCGCACGGTCCAGGGTCCGGTAGTAATCTTGCGACAGCATCGGATACTTTATCCGCGAAAGGAGGCGCAAACGGGCCTTGGGCAGCACAGACAGGTAAGCCTGGGTATCCTCCCGACGGGCCTCGCGACCCAGGTCTTGTGTTTCGGAAATAAGGGCATAAGCCAGGGTGGTAGCCAGGCGCCAGTCGATTTCAAGCTTCGCCTGTTGAAGATAGTTGAGCATTAATGTGCTGGTAGCCCCCAGATCCTCCTGGACGTGATAAAAAACACTGTTCAGCGGCCGCTTGACCGGGTGATGATCGAACACCATCAGGACTCCGGCGCCCTCGGGCAGGGAGTGATTGCGCGCTGCCGGCTGAGTGTCCACCAGGGCGAACCAATTGTTCTTACGCCAGCGGATCTCATTGAGCGGAGTCAGCGGGAGCTTAAGCAGGCGGACCATGGCTCGGTTTTCAGGCCGGCCGATCTCGCCTGCGTATAACATCCGCGAGCGTATTTTAAAATGCCTGGAAAGCAGGCGACGCAGCGCCAGCATACTGGCCAGGCTGTCGGGATCGGGGTTGTCGTGTCCCAGCAGGTAAACTTTCTTAATCCCTGATAAGGCCCCGGTCAGCGCGGCGAACTTTTCCTCCAGATTTTCAATCGCCATAAGCTTCTATTCCTGTCGGTACAGTCCTCGAGCATCCTCCGGGCTTTCAATTCCCCGGCTGACCGATTAAGTGAAAAACAATTTTCACCTGCCGGCGGTTAATTGGAACAAAATCTCTGTTTGATTTTAGATACAGTTTCCCTTCTTTGTCAACGAAATCCTTTTCTCCGGGCTGAAATTACTTGCCGATTACCCTGGGAAATGTGGAACAAATTCCCCCGGGGTTTGTAGCTAGATCAAAGGAAGCCATCACTTTAAGCCTAAAAAATTATTTTTCAAGGGTTCCACCCACCGGAAATCACTTCGTCTGTGCTCGAGCAACTCCCCCTCTTGCTGACAAAGAAATAGCTTATTTCAGTACCCGGGCGTTCAACGCGGCGGACTTTATCCGTTAATTCCTTTCCTGCATTTAAACATAAAAGGAGGACTTATACGGGCAAGTTGTTTCAGGGGCTTGCCCCCGGACGAGGAACACCTGGTCGATCAAAACAACCCATTGCCTGACTTGCCAGAAGTGGTTCTAAAGGCTATATTGCCCGGAACATTTAAATCCGCCGGGCCGAACACCCGGTTGTCACTCCCGGGTTCGGAACCTCAGGCGGACGACAGCATTAACGTGGAGAAAAAATGAGACTGTATATAAAAAATCTTTCCCTGAGTTTATCCATTGCGACCCTGATGTTTGCCGGTTGTGGAGGAGACAACGGGGTGACCGAACCCCCTGTTTCTGATGGTATTTACTGGGCCAACTATATCGACCAGACGCTGCCCTCCGGTTTCAAGCTGGTTTCTCTGAACGGCCAGCAGCAAACCGCAGCTCCGCTGACCACCCCCGCCAACCAGGCGGCCGCACTCAACTTCGCCGTCGACCCGGACTACCGCTCCAACCGCGGCTGGCTTTTCCGCGGCCACGACCATGCCTCAGATGTCAAGCAAGACCTGGCCGGGGCGGCGGAATTTGTCAAGCAGGGCGGCCGGTTGAGAGTGGGCGAGACTTTCGACTGGGACCGGAGCACCCGGCGCTACACCCAGCCGCCGATGATCCGGCTGACTTTCATCGGGTATGTCGGCGACCTGATGATCACCTACCTGAGCGAGCCGTACATAGCATTCCCTGCAGACACCACAAAGACGTGGACCGGGCCCCCGGTGAATGTCAGCGATGCCAGCGGCACCAGCTTCGTGGAAATTTTCAGCTACCGTATCCATTATCTGGGCAAATGCGACCTGATGGAAAACACCCACACCCTGGCCTCCTATGATGACGTGATCCACATCGAGGGTAAGGCAAGTATGGGCCAGGGACTGATTGACGCCTACCTGGCCCCCAATGTCGGTATAATCTACTACCACCTGGTAACCGCTTTCGGCCAGGAGGGAGCCGCGGCATTGATCGGATTCAGCGGCGAAAACCTGTCGATGACCGGAACTTCCACCACCGACTACTTTCCCACAGCGCCCGGTAACCACTGGATCTACGAGTTTTCTCCGGATAATCATGTCCCGCAATTCAGGTTCGGTGTTAAGCAGGTACCCTAAACTCGAACGGAGGATCAAAAGATGCCGCTCAGGAGCAAGGTCCCACCGGTGATCCTGCTTGTTCTGCTGGCTTTATCATCGTCTCTCACGGCCCAGGACAGCGAATTGTACCGGGCCCGGCGTAAGGCTCTGCTGGAAAAATTAAACTCCGCCTCGGCCCTGGTGCCCGCCGCCTGGGAACAGGAGCTGACCACTTACCGTCAGGGCAACAACTTTTACTATTTAACCGGCGTCGAGCAACCGGACCTTCTCCTTATGCTCAGCCCTGAAGCCAGAAACCCGGAAACTCTTTATCTGCCCGGCCGCAACCCGACCGAGGGCAGCCTCTCGGAAGCCTGGATCGGGGAGAAACTGGGCCCCGGGAAACAGACCAGGGATTTAACCGGGATCGCCCGGGCCGCAGACCGGAACCTTTTCCCCCGCGAGTTCGCCGGAGTTTCCACCACAATCAACCTGCTGTATTTCGATTTCAAACCCTCTGTCCTCGATGGCCCGGTAAGTGAGGCCGAGGTATTGCTGAACGAACTCCGCCGGCGCTATCCCCATCTTAAAATCCTTCCCTTATCAACCCTGATCGATCCGATGCGCATGGTGAAAGATTCGGTGGAAATTCGCCTGCTGGAACGGGCGATCGAGATAACCGGCCGATCACTCGAGGAAACCATCCCCGCCATAAAACCGGGTATGTTCGAGTACGAGGTCGAAGCGCTTATCGAGTACGGTTTCCACCGGCGCGGCGGCCAGCGTCCCGGATTCCCCTCGATAGTGGGCGGCGGCCCCAACTCGGTTATCCTGCACTACAACACCAACCGGCGCCGGATCGAACCCGGCGACATGGTGCTGATGGATGTGGGCGCCGAGTTCGATTATTATACCGCGGACATCACCCGCACCGTTCCGGCGGATGGTAAGTTCGACGCACGCCAGCGGGAAATCTACAAGCTGGTGCTCAAAGCCCAGGAAGCGGCCATCCAGGCTGTCAAACCCGGGGTAACCATGGCGCAGGTGCATAAGGCCGCCCGGGAGGTCATCCGGAAAGCCGGGTACGGAGACTATTTTACCCACTACATCGGCCATTTCCTCGGCATGGACGTACACGATGTGGGAAGCCGGGAAATACTTCTTAAACCGGGCATGGTGGTCACTGTCGAGCCGGGTATTTATCTGAGCGAGGAAGCCCTCGGGATCAGAATCGAGGATGACGTGCTGGTTACAGCCGAAGGATGCAGGGTGTTGAGCGCATCCATCCCCAAATCGATCGCTCGAATCGAGTCGCTGATGGGCGAAAAATGATTCTCCGGAATGCCCTTGACTCCGGCCTTGATTTCGACTTAAAACCCGTCCTAAAGCCCCCGGTCACTGTACTACGGGAACACTGCGATTCTATAAGTGTAACAGAGATAGAAAATTAACCCATAAACTAGTGCAATGACAACTTATAGCGATTGCCAAAATAAATTCCCGATTGAGGTTGTTCTTGACACCATTGCTTAGGGACACGGCATGCCGTGTCCTTACAATCTCAATTTTCAAAAGGAACGGACTTTTGACAACCACTATAGTTTTGCAGGG
>Ga0114922_10005753_pt1 | contig 11415 bp, 8 predicted proteins | sample AartaG_FD_100975 | JGI IMG/M metagenome (GOLD analysis project Ga0114922, IMG submission 100975) | Deep subsurface microbial communities from Aarhus Bay to uncover new lineages of life (NeLLi) - Aarhus_00045 metaG | ecosystem: Environmental > Aquatic > Marine > Oceanic > Sediment | place: Aarhus...
AGACCATCCGCCGAGTCGCCCAGACGGCTCTGCAGCCGACAGGTCTGGGCGACCAATTGTTCCTGCCGCCAGTGGAGGCAACGGCCCCCTCCGCATCCGGTCACCCCCACTATGGCTTCGCGCGCGACACGCCTGTTGCCTCCGAACCTAATCCAACAGACAGGACGGTCTGGGGTCTCGGCCGCTCTCTCCATCCTACACGCGCCACCCAGTGCACTGAACTGACACCACCCAAAGATGTGTGACCTGTTCACTCCCGCGACCATGTCCATTGCCAGCATACAAGTCGCCAGTCGTGTCCCTCGACGGCAACAGCAGCCACATAGCTAAAGGCTGGCTTCAGTGCCTGAAAGGACCAGCGAGCGATCTCTTGCAGCAGATCCTTTTCAACATGGAGCAACCTGGCTGGCTCCCCCGGAGTCAGGGAAACGGCGAACTGGTCCAGAGGCCGGGCCAAACCGTCGCCGGTTGCCTTCAGGTAGGCCTCCTTGCGCGTCCAGCAGTTGTAGAACGCTTCCAGTTCTTGGCTCTTCGGGAGCACGCGAAACACCGCGTTCTCACGCGTGGAAAAGAACCTGGTGGCGATCTCCACGGCGTCTGGCATGGGACGAACGTATTCGAGGTCTACGCCGATCTCGCGGTCGCGCGTGAACGCATACAGGGCAAGCTCGTGCGAATGGGCCAGGTTGAACCGAAGCCCGTAACTGTCGAACCTTTCCGCCAGATACGGCTTTCCACGGGGACTGTAGCGGAACTGCACTTTGTCTGGCTCGACGCCCAGGTAGCGCCCAAGGATTGTCCTGAGCACCCCACGACCGACGATGAATCTCCGCCGGTCTCGCTCGAAGCGGAAACGCTCCACCCTTGAGGCGGTCTCAGTCTGTCGAAAGAATCACAATAAACACAGGTCAGATCGGTACAACTTTTGGGGTCAACCTCATCATCCACCTAGTAGCGACAGCCTCCAATCGCTGCTCTAATGCTATCTGCCACGTATTCTACATCTTCTGGAACAATGGTTCTCCAGATCGGTAAGCATATGTGATGTTTGGCAAAGAATTCAGCTTTAGGAAAAGCCCGATCTTTCGCCAGCCAATCAAACACAGGTTGTTTATGAAGGGGAGTATCATAAACACCGCGACCAATCAGAACGCCATACTCTGTCCTCAGCTTGCTTCTCAATCTGGACCGATCAATTGAGGCGTCCAATAGGGCGATGCACTTATATCCGCTAGGTTCTACGCTGGATGGGTATCCAACTGGGTCAATGCCTTCAGTCTCACTCAGCAACTGTTGATAGAGATTGATTACTCCTCGCCTGTGCTCCACGTTGGAAGTCAAAGAACGTAATTGTATGCTTCCGATAGCCGCCTCAATTTCTGACATCCGCCAACTGTTTCCCATCAGGGTGTGAACATCTCTAGTAGGATCTATACCCTGATCTCGAAGCTGTTTTGCCTTCCGGTAGAGGTGTTTGTCATTGATAGTTATGATGCCTCCTTCACCTGTAGTCATAACCTTGGTGGGAAAGAACGAGAATGCTGCTGCGTGACCAAGCACGCCAGCCATTCTGCCACTTATAGAAGCGCCATGGGCGTGGGCAGCGTCTTCCAACAGAAGCACCTCGTGCTTCTCACAAAGTTGCCTAACGGTTTCGATTTCTGGAGTAATATAGCCCCCAATGTGAACCATGATCAATGCAGCGATTTCATCAGAAATCAGGCGCTTCAGATCCTCGATATCTATGTATAGACCACTATCCACAAGGGTGACATTGGCTCCAGCATAGACAGCGGCCGCTGCTGTCGCGAAATTCGTGTTGGTGGGCACGATAACTTGGCTTTGCTCGTTCAATTCCAGTGCGCGTAACATAACCTCGAGTGCGGCTGTTCCGCAACTTACAGCAACTGCATATTTGCACCCAATCGTCTCAGCGAACTCCTGCTCAAATCGTTCAGTGTACTTGCCGAGTGTCAGCCGTCCCGAACGCAGTATGTCCTGCACTGTGTTTGCCACAGCCCAGATTTCTTGGTCGGTGAAAACAACCTTCAAAGAGGGGACTTGGGTATTAGATATTACTTCATTCATTTTTCCAGCTTTCCTCTTTGATTTCAATTTTATCTAACAAAGGTTTCCACCATTCGGGGTGGTCGACGTACCATCTTATAGTTTCTCGAAGCCCATGCTCAAAGGGGACCATAGGCTCCCAGCCCAGTGTTGTCCTCAGCTTTGTTGAGTCAAGAAGATAACGGCGGTCGTGACCAGGACGGTCCTCAACATACGTCTTGTATGACTCGTCCAACTCCAGTACCGAAAGCACGAAGTCGGCGATCATTTCTACATCAGCTTCGACGCCGCTACCAACATTATAGACTTCTCCAATCTCACCATGCTCAAGTATCAATTCAATTGCACGACAGTGATCATCCACGTGCAACCACTCTCGTTGGTGGTGAGAGCTTTTGTACAGGGTTAGTTGTTGCCCTCTCAATCCTTGTATGGTGAAGTGAGGAATGACCTTCTCCGGAAACTGATAAGGGCCATAATTATTGGAGCAGTTGGAAACTGTAACTGGCAATTGGTACGTTTCATGGTAAGCGCGTACCGCCAGGTCCGCAGCCGCTTTGGATGCGTTATACGGCGTTCGTGGCCGAAACGGTGAAGTTTCACTGAAACTCTCATCTACGTCAAGTGGCAAGTCACCATAGACCTCACATGTGGAGATATGATGAAATCGACCTATGCCTGCCTGTCTCGCTGCTTCAAGAAGTGTCTGTGTTCCTAGCACGTTAGTTTCGTAAAAGACCTTGGGATGCAAAACAGAGCGACTATTGTGTGTCTCAGCAGCAAAGTTGACAATAACGTCAGGTTGATAGGTCTTAAGGAGATAGAATACTAAATCAAAATTGCCGATGTCGCCTTTGACGAACTTGTAGTTCTTACCATGATTCTTCACGACATCATCCAGATTGGCAAGATTGCCTGCATATGTTAGACGATCTAAGTTGATGACCGAATCTCTGGGATGATTGGTCAACCAATGCCTGATGAAATTGGAACCGATAAATCCTGCTCCACCTGTAACAAGTAAAGTAGTCATCGAATTAGCCTCCTCGTTGATCTTTCAGCTAAAAAATCTCAGCCAACCGCGTCCTAGAGAAACAACCGATCTGTAATCAGCTCATCTGCCAACGTCACAAGATACTTTTCTATCGGTAACCCTTGGCGCTTAGCATAGGCCACGCTATTAACAAGCACATTTGTGTAGTGACGCAGACAATGAAAAGTGGCACATTCCCGCGAGGGATCAAGGTTAGATACGACTTGCTTCCTACGATCGCTGTGCCACATCTCCCTGAAACTAGATCTCTTAATGTCCCCAATCCGCTTGCTACTTACCCCTCGATAGTTAGGACATACATACACACCATCTGGGTTTACCAGAGCAACCAACTGCTGGGCGGCACAAACTGTATAACGTTTACCCTGGGCAATGTCTTTTCTTTGCAATAAGGTCTTAAGGGATCCTGTTGTCAAGACCGCAAATTCAGAATCTGCTATCTCTTTGGCTTGCTCCAATTCGTCTGTTATTCTTGAGCTATCTGCGTCACTATAATACGCAAGATGTTTCCCCTCCGGTGTAGTGTCATACTTGGGCTTGAACTGCGCAAAATTACAGCCTAGATTCTTGACCCGACTAGCAGCAGCATAGATATCACTGATGTTCTCTTGCATCACAACAAAGGAAACCCCTACCGTGCCTTTCGCCTGAGTACAAAGACGTTCGACAGAATCGCAGATTCTGTCAAAGAGGAACCCAGAAGCAAGCCCATGCACTCGGTTGTAAGTATCACTAGAGCTTGCATCCAGCGAAATCCGCGTCCAACTCGACGTATCGGCGATCATTTCCACATATTTGTTCAAAAGAATACCATTTGTGTTGACAGCGAAATCGATCTCCAATTCTCGAGTTTTCTGAAGCACCGTAGATATACCCGGGTGTAGAAGAGGTTCTCCTCCACCGAAATATACAATGCTCCGAACACCTATTTCTCTGAACTCGTCCAGAAGATTGAGCAATCTCTCTGTCGTCAGTTCCCCACCGTGAAGAGCATAGCGGTCAATGCAGTACGGGCAATTGAGATTACAGTTCGTTGTGACGTCCAACAAGGCTGCCATAGGATATGGACTGTAATCTTTCCTGCTAAACGCTTCGAGCATGTTCTCAAAGCGAGGTCGCAGATCTGCTTGTAGCAATTTCTCGTGCAAACTGAAAGTGGTTTTTCCTGATATTGCCTTCTTCATATTTTTCTCCTGCTAAGAAACATTTCTGCAATCGGCTTCCTCCCCATGCTCCATCACCAGCATGTGCATGCCTCTCTGCGACGTTGCTGACTTGGAGTAAGTTACTGCATGAGAGAGGCCAGATTCTCAGCATGATTCTATCATCTTGCCTCTCCTTTTTCTATAGTGCTCCATGTATTCGTCGCTTTTAATCTTGCGCCACCACCACTCATTCTCCACATACCAACGTACCGTTTTCTCTAGAGCCTGTTCAAACGTGTGCCGAGGTTGCCAGCCCAGACGGTGCATCTTGGCGCAATTGAGTGAATAGCGTCGATCATGACCCGGACGATCAGCGACGAACTGGATCAAGCCATGGGGCTTGTCCAACAGGTCAAGAATCGCACGAGCCAGGACGATGTTCTCGGTCCCAACCTCGCTGCCCACATTGTAGATCTCGCCCAACTGTCCGCAATGTAACACCACATCAATAGACTTTATAGGCGTTTACTTGCGCATTCGTGATTAGCGGGTACACTTGGACAGACACTACCTCAAAAGGAGCAGAGTACCAATGACCACGTACAAGAAACTATCCAAGTATCCGCACAAGTTCTTGGCGATGACCGGGTATACCAACAGGGAGTTTTTGGCGCTGTTGCCTCACTTCCAGTCTCGCTTCGAGGAATACGTCGAAACTCACACGCTCAAGAGAAAGCGTCGCGCCAAACGACGTTACACGGTCTACAAGAACGCTTCGCTCCCCACCATCGAAGACAAGTTGCTTTTCATCTTGATCTACTTGAAGCAAGGAACCACTCAGGAGATGCACGCGACGCTGTTTATATGCACCAATCGGACGCAAACGTATGGATTCACCTGCTCCATCCAATCCTCAATCAGGCTTTAGGTGATTTGGGAGAGCTGCCTGTCCGGGAGGCCGAAGCGTTCAATCCCGAGGAAGAGGAAGAACTCTACTTCTTCCACGATGGAACTGAGCGGCCGATCTCCCGTCCCAAGGACAAAAAGGCCCAGAAAGAGTACTACAGTGGCAAAAAAAGCGCCACACGGTCAAGAACATCGTGGTCACCAACTCTCCAGGCCGAATCCTCTTCCTGAGTCAGACTTGCGAGGGCAAGAAAAACGACAAAAGGGCCGCTGATGAAGCAGGATATGACTTGCCCGATGGAAGCACATTGCTACAAGATGCTGGTTTTCAGGGTTTTACCATTGAAGGGGTCACTATCATTCAACCCAGGAAGAAACCCCGTGGACAAGATCTGACCATTGAGGACAAGGAGAACAACCGCGCCATCTCCAAGATTCGGATTCGGGTCGAGTATGCCATCGGTGGGGTGAAGCGATATCGAATTGTTAAGGACACGAGTAGGAACTGGAAAAAGGGGTTCCGAGATCAGGTGATGGAAACCTGTTGCGGGCTACACAACTTCAGGCTGAACTTCAGACCGTGGCACTATGCTGCCCTCGGACCCTAAATGCCTATAAAGTATGAAATTCTGAGCTAGACGCGTGACCGTCGAGCGACGATAAAGGTTCTTACTATACTTCCATAGAGACTGTAGTTGATCCTTTCCTGCACTCTTGTCGACATACACATAAATCTGCAACAGATAATCACGAGTCCCTTGTCTGGCCCGAGTTGGCCCGATCGGCTCTGGAGTAGGCCGAAACAGAGTAGACTCGCGCAAGGACCAAATAAAACCGTGGTAGCTAAAGTCAACCTCCATAGGAAGGTCCCCCAGTTCTTTGGAGATTTCGCTATTCCTGCATAGATAGCGTAAGCAACCATAGCAGATTCCTCGACCAGGTACCTGACGAACCTGATCCTTGATTGTCTGCAGGGCATCTGAAAAGTCACGGCTTTCGCCCAAATCCAGCGATACAAGAGTTGGGACAGAAAACCAACCCACCGTGCGCGATAGATCTACATCTTCAAACAACTCCTGTTGACGCCCGTGGGTCAGCAGCAGAAGCGGCAGGGAGCGTTTTCCAGTCCAGTGTGAAAAAGCCTGTACTAAGGACGTTAGTAACATATCTTGAACATTGATCTGGTTGCCATAGATTCTTAAAGTCTCAAAGATGGCCCGAGTCTCTTGGACGCTAAGCGACACTGACACAGTATGGACTGATGCAGCGGTGTTACTTCCTCCAAGATAGTCCACTGGTAATGATGCGATCCACTTCTGCGGTTCTGCAAGCCAATAATCCAGTTGCTGGACAGCTTCTGTCTGAGCGTACTCGACTAGCCGTTGAGCCCAATGTTTGTAAGAGGTTGTCTTAGGCGGAAGTCCAATTGCCGCACCACGACTGGCTTGATCGTAGCCTGTTTCCAAGTCTTCCAAGAAGATTCTCGCAGATATTCCATCAAATGCCAAATGATGGATTACTATCAATAGTCGATTGAGCTCCCGAGCGCCGAGGTTGAAGAGGGCGACTCGCAAGATCGGGCCTTCCGACAGATTCAGACTCGTCTGCAATTCTGCTGCTTTCCTCTCAATCGCCGATTTCTGCTCAGGCTTCGACAGGGGCGATAGATCTATGTACTCAAAAGGCACATTCTCGTCGTCAGGATCAGCTATGACCTGCTGCCAGCCGGATTCTCCACGCTTGAAGCGAACGCGAAGCATATCGTGGTGCCTGAGCAAATGCTGTATGACTCTCTTCAACAGGGATGGATCTAACGTTTGTTTAGCTTCAAGCATATGCGCGATGTTATAATGACGAGGTTCAAAGGAATGTCGCTTGCAGAACTCGAAAAACCGGCGTTGAGGAGGGGTTAGGGGCACAGCACCCGTTATGAAGGCTTGTTCAACCTGGGCAGTTTGAGGTGTGCCAGCCGCTGCTGCCAACTCGGCGATAGTCTGGTATTGAATGAAATCTTTAGGAGCGAGTTGAATACCTGCCTGACGCACCTTGGAGACTATCTGAACACTGAGAAGAGAGTTCCCACCTAACTCGAAGAAGTTATCGTAGATGCCGACCTGTTCAAGACCCAGCACCTCAGCCCATATTTCGGCCAGTACTTCCTCGACCGAGGTGCGCGGCGCTACAAAGGCTGCCTCCATCTCTGGTCTAACGCTGTTGGGCGCGGGGAGCGTCCGGCGGTCCACCTTCCCATTGGGTGTCAGCGGCAGTACTTCTAACAGCACAAAGGCTGACGGTATCATGTAGTCGGGCAGCTTCTGCTTGAGGAAGCGACGTAGTTCAGTGGCCGTGGGCACTTGCTCATCTCTAGGAACCACATAAGCCACTAGCCGTTTATCACCCGGCGTGTCCTCCCGTGCCAAGACCACCGTCTCTCGCACATCTGGGTGCTGACCTAGCACTGTCTCAATCTCTCCTAATTCGATGCGGAAGCCGCGAATTTTCACTTGGCAATCAATTCGCCCCAGGAATTCAATGTTCCCATCGGGCAGATAACGAGCCAAGTCCCCAGTCTTGTACAGCCGCTCGCCTGGCTCGTCGCTGAAAGGGTCCGGAATGAAACTTTGGGCAGTCAATTCAGGTCGATTGAGATAGCCACGGGCCAAGCCAGCACCGCCAATATACAGTTCCCTCGGCACGCCGACGGGAACCGGCCGCAGATTAGCGTCTAGTAAGTAGATCTGCGTATTGGCAATGGGTTGACCAATGGACACTGAGCCCTTATTCTGCCCAACTTCATAGATGGCTGACCAGACAGTCGTCTCTGTTGGGCCGTAAAGGTTCCAAAGAGCACTGTCTCTTCTTAGTAGTTGATTTGCCAGCATCCTAGGCAGCGCTTCACCACCACAGAGGATTCTCAACTGCTCGTCGCCTTGCCAGCCTGCTCCCAGCAGCAGTCGCCAGGTCGCTGGCGTGGCTTGCATGACCGTGGCATCAGAAGCGGCCAACGCTGCCATCAACTGAACACCATCTGCGGCCACAGCGCGACTGACCAACTCTACACGGGCACCGATGGTGAGTGGCAGGAACAGTTCCAGGACCGCGATATCAAAAGAGAGTGTAGTGACGGACAACAGGACATCCTGTTGCGCAAGTCCAGGCCGCTGGTGCATAGTGTCTAAGTTGACCACAGCATCGTGCAAAATCTGCACACCTTTAGGCCTGCCCGTCGAGCCCGAGGTATAGATCACATAAGCGAGGTTGTCAACCGTCACCTCGCTGTCCGGGTTCTCTGTGCTCTCCCCTGCAATCGCCTCCCAGTCTGCGTCCAGACAAACCACGCGCGCCTCGTGTTCAGGAAGCCCCTCCACCAGCCGCTCTTGGGTCAACAGCACCGGTGCCTGGGTGCCCTCCAGCATAAACGCCAGCCGCTCTTTCGGGTAGGCCGGGTCCAGCGGCACGTACGCCCCACCTGCCTTGAGAATGCCCAGCAGCCCCACCACCATCTCCAGCGACCGCTCCACACAGATCCCTACCAACACCTCTGGCCCCACGCCCAGCTTCTGCAAGTAATGTGCCAGTTGATTGGCCCGCCGGTTCAGTTCTGCATAGGTCAGTTGCTCGCCTTCGAAGACCACCGCCACCGCGCCCGGCGTTCGCTCCACCTGCTCTTCAAACAACTGATGGATGCATTTGTCTTGGGGATATTCCACCTCGGTGTCGTTCCACTCCACCAGCAACTGATACCGCTCCGCTTCCGTCAACAGCGGCAGCTCCCAGAGCCGCTGCTCTGGATTGACGACGACACCCTCCAGCAGGGTCTCGAAGTGCCCGAGCATCCGCTCAATCGTGACCCCGTCGAACAGATCGGTGTTGTACTCCACCACTCCCTTCAGCCCCTGCCCCGTCTCCTCCATAGACAGGGTCAAATTAAACTGCGCCGTTTCGCTTTCAACCTCCAGCGGGGTCACCGTCAGGCCCGGCAGCATCAGAGCCTCCATCGGGGCATTCTGAAAAGCGAACATCACCTGGAACAACGGATTGCGGCTCAAGTCCCGCTCCGGCTGCAGCGCCTCCACCAGCTTCTCGAAGGGAAGATCCTGGCGAGCGTGGGCCCCCAACGCCACCTCTCGCACGCGTTCGAGTAACTCTCGGAACGTCGGGTTGCCTGACAGATCCGTGCGCAGCACCAGGGTGTTGACGAAGAACCCGATCAATCCCTCGATCTCGCTCCGGTTGCGCCCCGCGATGGGTGAGCCCACAACGACGTCCTCTTGCCCTGTGTAGCGGTAGAGCAACGTCTTGAACGCCGCCAGCAGCGTCATAAACAGCGTCACACCCTCCCGACGACTCAGGGCCTTGAGCGATTCAGTCAGGTCACCGGAAAGCACGAATGACTGAGTCGCACCCCGGAAGCTCTGGGCCGCCGGGCGTGGCCGGTCGGTGGGCAGCTCCAGCACAGACAGGTCACCGCCCAGATGTTCCCTCCAATAGGCAAGTTGCTCCTCTAGCACCTCCCCCTGCAGCCACTCCCGCTGCCAGACCGCAAAGTCCGCATACTGGATGGGAAGCTCTGGAAGCGGCGAGGGCTTCCCAACGGAGAAGGCCTCATACAGCACCGCAAGCTCTCGGTTGAACACCCCCATAGACCAGCCGTCGGAGACGATGTGGTGCATCGTCAGCAGCAGCACGTGCTCCTCCTCATCCAGCCGCAGCAGGGCGGCCCGCAGCAAAGGCCCTTTCTCCAGGTCGAAGGGTCGTTGGGCTTCCTCGGTGAGCAACCGCTGGGCTTCGGCCTCCCGCTCGGCCTCGGGGAGCTCCTGCAGGTCCTCTACTGGAAGCGTCAGGCTCATCTCCGGGGCGATGACCTGGACCGGCCGCCCATCCATCGTGGCAAAGGTGGTGCGCAGGACCTCGTGGCACCGCACGATCTCGTTGAGGCTCCGCTCCAACGCGGCCACGTCGAGCGGCCCCCTCAGGCGATAGGCGGCAGCGATGTTATAGGCAGTGTTGCCTGGCTCCAACTGTTCCAGAAACCACAACCGCTCCTGGGCAAAGGAGAGTGGCAACCCCTCTTCCCGTGAAACAGGCCGTAGAGACGGGACCTGCGAGTCCAGATCTACCCGCCGAGCCGTCTCCTCTTTAAGCCGCTGAAGAAAGAGCCTGCGCTTAGATGGCGAAAGATCCTCTAGGCGTTCGGAAATACTGCTCACTCAGACCTCTTCCCTGTCAACTGCTCTCTCAGCAAGTATGGCCTTCGTCTCGTCCTCCGGCAACTGCTCAATTTCTGCCCATATCTGAGCCAATGTCTCACCGCCTACCTGCTCGATCAACCTTTGCTCGACCGTCGTTGCTAGATTGGCCACAGTGGCCGCCTCAAATAGACTGCGCACTGGCATCTCCACGTGGTAGACCTCACGCACCCGCGAAACGACTTGGGTCGCCAGCAAGGAGTGTCCCCCCAAGTCGAAGAAGCTGTCGTGAATGCCTACTTGCTCGATGCCAAGGATATCGCGCCACATCTGTGCCAACTCCTCCTCGATAGGGGTACGTGGAGCTACGAAAACCGTTTCCCGTTCGAGCCCGGCTGCATCGGGCGCTGGTAGTGCCCGGCGGTCAACTTTGCCGTTGGGTGTCAGCGGCAAGACGTCCAGCGTTACGAAGGTGGAGGGTACCATGTAGTCAGGCAGCTTCTCCTTGAGAAAGCGACGCAGTTCGCTGATCACGGGTATCTGTTCATCTCTAGGAACCACATAGGCCACCAGTCGTTTGTCACCGGGCGTGTCTTCGCGCGCCAAGACCACCGTCTCTCGCACGGCCGGGTATTGGCCTAGCACTGCCTCGATCTCCCCCAATTCGATGCGAAAGCCGCGTATCTTCACTTGATGGTCAATACGACCCAGGAACTCGATGTTGCCGTCCGGCAGATAGCGGGCCAGGTCACCCGTCTTGTACAACCGTGCCCCGGGCCTGTCGCTGAAGGGGTTCGGGATGAACTTCTGGGCGGTTAACCCAGGCCGGTTGAGATAACCCCGGGCCAGGCCGACACCACCGATGTGAAGTTCGCCCGGCACGCCGACGGGCACAGGGTGCAGGTAGGTGTCTAGGAGATAGATTTCCGTGTTATCAACCGGATGGCCAATGGGCGGCTTGTGGCTGCCATCAACGCATTCAGCTGCTGTCGTCCAGATTGTCGCTTCCGTCGGCCCGTAGAGGTTGAAGAACCGACGGCCTTCGGCCCAGCGG
>Ga0114922_10005754_pt1 | contig 11415 bp, 34 predicted proteins | sample AartaG_FD_100975 | JGI IMG/M metagenome (GOLD analysis project Ga0114922, IMG submission 100975) | Deep subsurface microbial communities from Aarhus Bay to uncover new lineages of life (NeLLi) - Aarhus_00045 metaG | ecosystem: Environmental > Aquatic > Marine > Oceanic > Sediment | place...
ATTAATTGATCATAACTTTGATCTGTACTTTTGCAATCAGACAAGGATCAAAATAGGCTCAATACTAGATGAAAATGGAGACCCTATGTTGGTTCCTGATATAATGAACATACTTCATAAGTACTCATGTGTTAAAACAGATAATGTCAAAGAGTTATCTGAAAAATGTAGAGACTGTGGAGCTGTAGCATCATGCAAGACTGGCTGTTTTTACAATTCCTTGCGGAGAGATAAAACAAATGACTAATATTGAACTTTTCATGGATGCTAGGCAGTATATAGTTGACAGTATTGAGCCAATGATCAATTGTTACCTGACTGGAATATGGGATCCTCACATTAAGTTTGTATTAGTCAAAGAAGTCTATAACCTAATCAACAGAGATCTAAACAAGAGATTCCCTGATTTAGGAATGGAACTTTATCCACGAGTAAAATTCAGGATATTTGAGGAAGACTTGAACATTGAGTGTGGAATACAAACATATATTAATCATGAAAGGAATTTAAAATTCCTAGGAACATCGGGAATATACGGAGTATTGTATGATCTCTATTATAGAGAATCATATGACCCAAGGTTTGACTATGTGTTTATTGCTAGGTATGGTCATGAGCATGATCACTATTTCTCAGGATCAAAATCGGCACAAGCAGAGTATTACCTTGGCCAAGTAACCCCATTATCAATCGCTTATGGTATGGCAATAGATAATGGGTATTTGGATTGAAACTATATATATTAATAATAAATGAAAAGGAGAATTTATTAGCATGGCTGACGAAGAGAAAGCACAACATGGTCATTATCTTATCAAATTTCAGTGTCCTAACTGTGGTGAAATTTTTTCACGCAACATCCAATTAGGAGCTAAAGCAGAAGGAAGGGGCGGACAATGCTCTAACTGTGGGTGCAAAGACAACGACCCAGCTTTAGGTCTTGGTATGTTTAAAGTTGTGAAGAAGAATGAACCCATCTATGACGGGCGACAAATGTTGATGGAGATGCCCCCACCATTTAGATAAAATCGAAAGGAGAAAAAGTATGCCAGTAACTATTTTGTGTGTCGCCGCTGTTTTGTTCATTGGTTATCTGATCTATCTTCATGTGGAAAAGAAGAAGAAGATAGAAAGGATGAAATTAAGATCAGGTAATCTCGAGAATAAGTATAAAGTATTAATCTACCTTGACGGCAAAAAAGGTAAGCAAGGTTACAAAATGAAGATCATGGAAGATCTGGAACTCGAGATCATTGCTATGAAGTATTGTGTTAAACTGTTAAAAGCTGAAAAATTGATCACTGAAGATGCAAATAGCATCGCTTTGACAGATTTTGGTAAGAGTTTTACCACAGTTTATGTGAAAGGAATTAAAAAAGATGGGAAATAGCTGTAAGCGATGTGGCAACAAAAGGTGTGGTGGAGAACCACCAATCTCACTTTCAATGAGTATGTTTAACACTCAGATGATATGCCCTGAATGTGAAGATATTGAGCGTGCCCATCCAAAATTTGAAGAGGCAAGAAATGTTGAGTTAGATCAATTACATCAAAAGAATTTCAATTTTCCTGGAATTGGTCTTCCGCATGATCTAAACTACGAAGGATAAACCTACTTTACAGGGAGAAACAACGTGAATAAATTAATAATGATCCTAATTGCCACCCTTGTAATTCTCTTCCTACCTTTTATCTCATACGAAAAAGACCAAATGGATGGAGTTGTCACCATCGAAAACAAAAGCGTATTCACAGTACTGAAAGACAACTACATCAAATACAACGTCACACCGAAAACTGAGGTAGAAGATGTGAAACCTACTGAACCTGGAGAAGTGAAACATGAAAAGTAAGTTACCAAACTCATTACGAATCGCAATCGTGATCTTGGCAGCAGCTATGATAGTGGCACTTGTAATGACACAAATTCATGCAGCCAAAGATCAAACAGAAATCAACAAACTAATACCTGACGCCGAACTGCCATGGAATGAATCAAAAGAAGTAGTTGAAACGTTCATGAACACATTCTATGGTACTCCAACTACATCTTTCGTTTTGAAAGAGAAAATGGAAGGTATTTACCGAGTCTATTTCATACAAGATTCAACTGAAGTGAAAAGTAGTATGGTTTTCAACTTTGTGGATGGAAAACTATGGAGTTATACTCGCCAATTCAAAGAAAATATGCTCAAAAATGTCCTCCTTTCTGCCAAATTCAATTATACAAAAGATGATGGTGAACATGCCGGAGGATACATTAAGAGCAGCACCAGAGAGTTTTACATCTATGAGAAAGAAATTAAGGAAAAGAATGGCTCCCTTGAATTGTATGTGGTGTATGATAAACACTTCAAGGTAATCAGAACCCAATCGAGGTTCATCAAAATCCAATAATCCAACGGGGGTTACTATGAAAAGTTACCAAAAACATGAAGTTACCAGAACCTCAATCGCTCTATTTATATTATCAGTTGTTATCGCAGTTGTGTGCATATTAGTAGCCATGTTGGGTATTATATGTGACAATAATGCAAAAGAGTTCTGGTCTAATGTTAAAACGAGCGGAAAGGAGTTAAAAGACTATGTTACCAGATTTATTGACTCAATCGTTACTTCAAGTTAACACGAATCCTTGGTATCACATTATAGTTTTTACAGTGTTTGGGTTATTTCTAACCCTATTTTCCAAGGAAATCATCCGGACAGTCATAATCTTCATTATCATTTCAATCTACGCTGAAGCCCTCCAGTCATACTACCCAAGAGTTTTCGGATTCGAATGGATGGATATGGTATGGAATTTCCTCGGTTGTGGGGTTGGAATGTCTCTTGCCTTTCTTGTACTGGTAAGTAATGGAGGGCATGCCTTCCCAAAAGGAGAACCTCAGTATGGAGACAACTCCTGACACATGGTGTACCTGGGATGTGACGCCTGGTTATTTACGCACAGCATTGAATGAGCTAACTAATCATGGCGTCAAACCAGAAACCATAAAAATCACAAATAGTATCGAAAATAAGGCATTATACAAAATTGTCTATTATAACCAACCAACAATTATACCTTCTGATGAATTTGATAATTCAGAAGGAGCTACCCTCCAATGATTTTCAACCCTTGCAACAAATGTATTGTCCGCCCATGTTGCACAATCGAGTGTGATGCTTCAATGAACAGGAGAGATGTTATTCGGATTGCAAAGAATACGTCTATTCTGTTTGTGAAGCTCACACTCGCATCTGTTGGTACTGCTTCAGTAGTTATTCTTGCAATCGGAGCAGTAGCATTCTTAGTTGGGCTCGGGGCAAAATAAGAAAGCGAGAAACCTATGAAGGATCCATGTAAAATCTGTATCGTTAGAGCGGCATGTACTATAGGATGTACACCACATGATAAATTTCAAGACCATTTGGGACAGCTAACAGGTACTAAATTAAGGATTAAGAGCTCATGGGATGACACTAAAGAGGCACTTGCAATAATAGCAGCTCCATTGGTAGTTATTTTAACAATAATAGACATAACATTCCATGCGCTCAAATATTTTTTGGGCAAGATCCATATAATTCGATTAAAGAAAAAGAGGAATCGGTAATGGCAACTATACAACACAGAATCAAGTCCGAACGTACAACAGTTTGGGTGGATATCCACGACTGGAGAGCCATGAAAAAATCAAGGGGATACACTGGATCTTTCAGGGGTGGGTTTGATGTGTGTGAAACTACTATTCTAATATTGAATGAAAAAACAATTATGGTATGGTTAACCGTGGATCAAATTCTTGCATTTGATAGGAATATAGATCCACATTATATTGAGGATGGAGTTCGTTTCTCAACTGCAGGTGGGATTGCACCAGGTTATTGTTACATCTGTCAAGGAGCAGGCAAATTGGATTGGGTTCAAAAAGCAATGCAATCAGACTCAAATTTGGTGATGAATACGAATACTCTACCATTCACAGAAAATACTAACAGATTTGATAGAGATCTCAATCATTTCCTTCTTTATGATGTGAAAAATGGGCAATTGACCAATCAAGTTATCTTTGCGAGAACACTCTTAGGAAGAGCAGAATATTACTGTCCCAACTGCAGTGGTACAGGAATCATTCTTGATGGTAGGTTTACAATATTTGAGGGGATGCCTGGCATAAAAAAGCGCTTAGTGCTAACCGATAGGAGCTTCAGTGAAAGTGTGGAATAGACCATGTGATGAGGATTGTATCGTTAAAGCAATTTGTAAGCAACCATGTTATAAGTTGGTTAGGTATGCTAACATTCTTGTATATGAAATGGCAATCAATCCTGAAGTTGCAAAGTTAAGGCATCCAATTATGGAGGGGAAACTTGAAGAAGATAAACCAATGAATTGGGTATTGAGAATAGTTGATCTTATAAATCTAAACAACCATGTTATAATTGAAGCAGCATATCCTAATACCGGTGGGCTGACTCCATTCACGTTTAACATTAACATTAACAAGTATGAGTTTTTGACCGCAGAGGATCAAGATGGCGATGAACAAGAGGATTAAACAATACAAATTATTGAACAAGAGGATTGAAGGATCCAAAAAAGAGATAGTTTTGTATCAATTTGCCTTGGAAAACAAAGGAAAATCGTTTTGGGCAAAAGAAATAGTCGAGATGTTCGGTTATGCAGAAGCAGCTAAGTTCGGTTATCCCACTATACGATCTAGTAGGTTAGGAAAGTATATTGAGTTGCTTCCGAAACGAAAAAGACAAGACAAGAGGTACTTGATTTTTCAAGATGTCATTTGGGTTCCACAAGAGATTTTTGAATGGATGACAGTCAATTCAATACTTCGCAATCCGAGGCACGGGTTTCGCTTAGTCCGAAGGAGGGAAACACCTTGGTGGCTACTGTCTGAATATGGAGGGAATTTAAACGAACGAAGTATGATTGATAATGAAAAAGCTCTTATTGCTCAATGGCGGCATGAGATTGAACAACTAAAGTTAGGAGAAAAATGGAAATAATGTATCCATGTAAATTATGTGTTGTCAGAGCATGTTGCAGTCATTGGTGTGATAATGTAATGACAAACCCAAAAGAGATAGCTGTTCATATAACTTCAACTAACAAGTGTCCAGACTGTGGTGATGAACTTATCTGCCAACCACAGAGATATGGAAATGATGATGGTAAGTGTAATCCAATGTATATTTGCATCCCATGCACTAAAGTTTTTGTCCATCCTGGATTAGAAAACAGTCCAAAAGTAGACGTAGGCTACGCTCGTCTGATAACATTGGAGGACATAAGGAATGAAAAAACAGATGTAGGAATGGGAGTTATGAGATTTGGATCTGGTCACTCAAGGCAGATAATTGAATCAATTGACACTATAATTGAGGAAAGATTAAGAGAGGAAAATCCTAAAATCCCAGCTCCAGACCCAAAGGAAGAGAGTTTTCCATCTATGATGGGCAATACACCAACAGTTATTCAAAAAGTTACACTAAATCCTAAACTACCACGAAATACTAGAGTATATGGGCAGAATACTATGACCTCACGAGTATGGACTCTGGATGATGTAGCCAGATCAAAAACCAATGGTGATTTTCTCATTAGTAGATCAGGAAGATGGGTTAAATATTATGAATCAATGTACTCAGAATCAAGCTACAATGGAATCCATACTCCTTGAATGTAAAGGATGCAAAACTAGAGTGGGGGGTAGGAAGATGTGTTATGATCCATGCGAAAACTGCATAACCAGGGCAGTGTGTAATTATAAAACTATGCAAGAAGCTATGGGGATATGCCCAGACTATCTAAAATATATTGAGGCAAAGGCAATAGGCAATAGGGCATACTATCACCTTCTTAAAGAATACAACTATAGTATAGGAAAGGAGACACCCAATGAATAAGATAGCTGTTTTGTTTTTAACGTTACTGGTTTTATCATCTCCTCTTGATCAGTTCAAGAAGAAGTTCTATGCTAGGATTGATTGCGTGGCAACGAAACATCAGATGATACTATTTAAAAAGAGGGTTATCCAACTCGATGAAAAGACTATCGTTGTGTATCCAAAAGCGAAATGGATGCTAGCTGAGGCAGATGCACAAAACAAAAACATGATGACTTTAGTCAAAATGTGGGCAGATTGCAACGAAAATATCAGTCCAGTCATGGTTTATGCTGATTTTGGAGGTGAAATTACTCACAGAATGGCATATTTTTCAAAGGATTTGATACTAATACCTCCAAAGAGGGATAGAATATGAAAGGAGATACCAAATGATCAGTTTTTTATTTTGTGCATACATGGGGTTTGGTTTGGGGATGGCAATGGAGAATGTTTCCAAAAATGATGTCTATTATAAGGGATTTTTGATTTATAAAGACCCAAGAGAGCTGAATCAGATAGAATATACAATGTTCGTTATTGGGTATGTCTTTTTCTGGCCAGCTTCCTTTTGGATTCCAGTTAAGAGAGCATTCATGTTAGTAAATAAGGAGACTGGAAATGATCATCCAATGTGAGGTAACCGCATGCTCTTGTCGTGACTGTGTGTGTCTAGCAATATGCAAACAGAAACATATCCGTAGACTATTTAATGAGTGTTCTCTTGTTGGCAGATATGTTAGACCATACGGTACAGATGAAGTTAATGAATTTGCAGTAAAGAATGTGGGAAGGGATCTAGGTCGTAACTTTATAGTGATACATGACACTCCAAGTGATAAAACACGTACGATCATAAGAGACCAAGACAGATACATAAAAATGATGGAATCTAAACAAAGGATCCAACATGAAGATACCATGCCATAACTGTATCTGTGTAGCAGCATGTAAGCATAAAGCATATCGACCTATGATTACAGATTGTGCTCTCATCAGAAAGATACTCTACACTGACTTTGGGCTGACTCCAGGTAATAGGTCCGATAACTATTCCGAAATAGCAAAAGAGATTATAAACTATATGAACCCATCTTGGACTCTGATTCCAACTGAGAAGGGCGATTACGTAATTCATAACCACGACATAAAATGGATGGCAAAAAGGAGAAAGGTATGAAAGCAATCAATTACTTATTAGTTTTAATGTTACTTGTCGGTGTTATATCGTGTGGTGAGGATGTAGAAAAAGCTGCTGTTCTTCCACCTGTTGAAATCTCTGATATATCAGACTCACAGGTTCAGGAATTTATAAAGGCAATAGAAGACTCTGATAAAGAACAGAATGGATGGCGCTTGTATCCTAACATTGAATATGGTGGCAATGGAGAGATGCGTGTTAGTGTTAATTACAGATGGTTCTCGGCTAGTACTGAAATGGCAATCGGTAATGTTATCACGGTTTATAAACTCTGGTTGAGTACGGCAAGAAATAAGGACGTATCCCTTCTCATTATGTTTGAAGACTTCGAATACATTAAGTTTCATAAAGGTGAGGGGAAAGTAGTCATCAGCGATGAGGACAAAAAGAGGATGATCAAAAGGGTGGAACAACATGAAAGAGCAACTTCAAACAACCGCAGACTCAAACTCAGAGTCAAAACTACCGCCTTGTCCGTGTGAAACTTGCATAACAAAGGTGATGTGTAGAGAGAGACCTCTAAACCATTTGTTGCGTGAATGTCCCTACCTTAGAAGTCATTTGGTTAAGAAAGAATCAGGTAGGGACATTCGTCTATGGGAGGATAGATTCTATCATTTTTGTGAAATCATGCGTGTAAAGACAAGGAAAGCTCATAATAAGGTGGTGTTGGAATATGAATGATAAATGCCCGTGTGAAAACTGTGTAACACTTGCAGTATGTAGACTAAAGGAATATCAGCGTCTGGTTGGGGACTGTCGGTTATTAAGAGATCAATTGTATAAGGGGCCAATAGATTCAAGGTATAGAACCATTGACTTTTTTTCAAATGTAACCGGAGTAAGAGATGCATTACAACCAATGCATTGGCAAATATTCCCAGAAGAGAAGGCAGAAATACAAATACAAGGAATTAATCTTGATAGGTTAAAAGAATGAAAGATAATTGCCCATGTAAAAACTGTATAACTGTAGCAATATGTAGACATAAACCATATTCAGATATGTTAAACGATTGTCTTCTTATCTATAACTATCTATATATTGTTGACAGTGGTGGGATGTCAATAAGGGAAAGGTTTAACTTCAAAAAGAAAATCAAACATCCCTTTATTCATCTTCGTCCATCACTATGGGAGATTAGGGATAGGCGCCCTGAGAATACAAGGGAATATGCTGATCATATGGTACGCACGCTGAAAACTCAATTCAGAAAACTAACAGGAGTATCAATGGTATGAAATGTCCATGTGAAGGATACATAACCTTTGTTATGTGCAAAAGCAGACTATTTAGTGAGCATAGAACTCTGGTCATGAATCTAGCACATACTTGCCCTTATCTAAGTAAGTACATGACGTCGAAAGAAGCATTGGGAACGTACAATCATTTAGATGTTGCCAGGCATGTCTTTGGATTGAATAAAATGAAGGAGCTTGATAAATGAAATGCCCATGTGAAAACTGCATAACTTATATCATGTGTAAAGGTAGACTACATGAGAAGATAGATGTACAGCAAGTTACATTGTTATCAAAGGACTGTCCTATACTAGACGATTGGATATCTGATGATAGGAGTCATTATAAGAGAAGATCCATTAACCTTGCTAGATTGACATTTGGATTGGGGAGAGTAGAAGACACGTGGAAACTATCATTTTAAGGTGAAAGACAATGACAATCCCATGCTATAACTGCATAACTGTAGCTGTATGTAGACATAAGAAGTTTCATATTATGTTGAACAACTGTTACATACTAGACACAACATTGTATAACCGAGGGAGTCAAGAACGAAAAAAGATTAGGTATCAAAGACTACCTGGGTTTAATGATATGATATTGGAGGTAAGGGATACATTGAGACCAACCAGATGGTTTGTTGATACAGAAACAGGAGAAGTCAACCATGTTGTAAGGAACTTCAGTGAGACAGGTGACCCAGTAGAGGAGATGCTAGATGAATTGCCCATGCCATAATAACACAGTTGTTCCATGCTATAACTGCGTATGTGTAGACATAAGACTTATACTAATCTATACTCTGAATGTGACTTATTACAGGACTATCTTCGTTGGTCATTGAGCGATGAAAGATCTCAGTATAATCAATATTCAGTATTCACTTGGGTTGCTGACATATTGAAACCGACTCAATGGAGTGTAGATAAAAATGGGGATGTATGTAGAAAGGATATGATCAAATGAACCTCAAAGTCCCTTGTAAAGACTGTGTGTTGATAGCAATATGCAGGAATAAACTATTCGATGAACTAATAAACGACTGTAAACTATTGCTTGATGCACTATACTTTGATAAGACAACACCAGGTGGAAATAGGTCTGTACACTATGGTGATAAGTTAAACATGGTACAAGATGTGCTTAATCCAGAGCACTGGGAAGTAATCGTGGACCCAAAGGATAAGTTTGCTCATGTTATAGCAGGTGACAGATGCCATGCTTCACTCCACGCAGACTTGCTTGGTCAGACTTCTAAATGGCCTCTTGAGCCAGATGTCATAGTCCCTAAAAACTTCCAACTCAAAAGAAAAGTCAAGGCCAAAGCACAGGAGAGGTTAATCAAAAAGATAAGGGAGAGATGCCGTGAATCAAGTTGAAATTCCCTGTATGAACTGTGTGGTGTTGGCCATATGTAGGAATAGAAAGTTTGAAAGGATAATAAGAGAATGTAGACTACTATCCAATACATTATACTTTGATGGGACAACAGATGATGGATCAAGATCAAAACTATTCAACTTGAAGATAACCTTAATACGGGATATACTTAAACCAGAAGAATGGGTTATAGTCAAAGACGACACAGGGTTCATCCATGTAGTTGACAGGAGACCATCAGAATACAGGATATCAATTGATTCAATACTAATAGACAACGAAGGCAATTAAAAGAAAGGAAGGTGGGTAATGTTATTCGGATGTGAATGTAGGTACAGAGAAGTAATCAAAACACCTCTATATTATAAAGACCATCCCGATGAACACATCATAGAGTTAAGATCAGTTTGTGTCCATGTTAAACATATAGTCAAGGGAAAGGGATCCCTAATATTCAACCCATTAGTATGCTTTGATTGTGAACTAAGAGAGGAGCAATAAAATGAATGAGATACTACAAGGTATATTTGTATTAGCATCAGGTGTATGGATGATCATTATTGGATTCACGGTAGAGACACATAACTTCAGGTCAGCATTAGTATTCAAAATCATTCCATTCTTATTGGGCGTAGCATGTCTATATATAGGATGTAAAATGATAGGGATAGTTTAATGACCGAACTCAAAGTCCCCTGCATTAACTGTGTCTGTATAGCTATATGCAAGATTAAGGACTTCGCTGATCTCTATTTCAATTGTAAGTTAGTACAAGACTATTTCCATAAAGGAATGGAGAAAGGAGATCTTGGTAGTTTAGGAGGCAAGTGTTTACCTAACTACCAAGATGTATGTAAAGTATTACAACCAACTGAATGGTATGTTGATGATAAAGGACATATGTTCTCAAGGGCAAAGGAGTCAAACAAATGAGCCAAGCAGAAGAAGCATTTGAAGCATGGTGGGAAACCTACAAGATAAACACATCAGAAATGCAGCATATACTTAAAGAGTCATTCAAAGAAGTAGCAAAGGATGCATGGATGGCAAGTGATGATTCAACTAACAAAAGAGATATCAAAGAGTTTATGCCCATCATTATGAATAGGGATGAAGAGTAATGATACTAAGTCCATGTAGGAAATGTATTGTAAGGGCGTGTTGTTCAGTAGGGTGTGAACTACAGGTAAAGTATGTAAGGAGAAAGGATCTAATCTTAATTCCAGTTATAGCTCCATTCAAATTTCTTATTGATATGTGGAAGGATAAGGAATGGGTTCTATTTACTATAATGGTCTTCTCTTATATAGGAATAGTAGCACAGGTAATTAGCATTGTATTATTGTTCGTTAGGAGTGGGGAGTTATAATGATACTATTACCATGTAGGAAATGTATAGTAAGGGCATGCTGTACAGAGAAGTGTTATGACTATAGGAAAATGATCAGGTTAGTATCTAAGGTTAGCTTTCCATTCAATATGTTAATAGAGTTATATCATGCCAAGGATTGGTTATTGTTGATAGCTACTTGTTCATTTGGTGTTTCATTTATTATAGCATTGTTTGCTATAGTCAAGATGATTATGGGAGTTATAACTCACGCCAAGTTATAACTAAGTGCCCCTTATAACTACACCCTAGTTATAACTCCCTACTGGTTATAACTCCTACGAGGTTATAACTCCTACGAGGTTATAAC
>Ga0114922_10005755_pt1 | contig 11414 bp, 8 predicted proteins | sample AartaG_FD_100975 | JGI IMG/M metagenome (GOLD analysis project Ga0114922, IMG submission 100975) | Deep subsurface microbial communities from Aarhus Bay to uncover new lineages of life (NeLLi) - Aarhus_00045 metaG | ecosystem: Environmental > Aquatic > Marine > Oceanic > Sediment | place: Aarhus...
CCATGCGGATGTTCGCGAACCGCTTCGTCGCCTCGCGGACCACGTCCTTGTAGCTCTCGGGGTCGAGCTTGGAGTAGGCCTCGCCCGCGCCCTTGGCCGCGATGCCCAGGCACTTCTCGAAGTCCTCCTCGTTGCCGATGAGCACGTCCACGAACGGGACGATCTTCTCGTTGGCCTGGCGGGCCTGTTCGGGCGTCCACAGCTTGCCGCGGTAGTTCAGGTCGTAGCTCGTCCGGACGCCCGCCTCGGACGCCAGGCGGAAGACCTCCCGCACGGTCTCGGCCAGCACGGGCGACAGGGCGGGCGTGATGCCGCTGACGTGCAGCCACCGGCAGCGCGACAGCAGGGCGGGCCAATCGACCATGTCGGCGGTCATCTGGCTGATGGCCGTGTGGCCCCGGTCGTAGGTCACCGCGCTGGCCCGCGGGCCGACGCCCACCTCCAGGTGGTAGAAGCCGTTCCTCAGCCGCCCGACGCCGTCGAAGGCCTCCCACACGACGTTGGAGGTGTCCACGCCGTGGCGGCGGGCGTGCTCGACGATCAGCCGGCCCGACCAGTTATCGACCAGGCGCGACACCCAGGCCGTGCGCAGCCCCAGGCGGGCCGCGTTGACCGCGACGTTCCACTCGGCGCCGCCGACCGAGACGTCCAGGCTCGTCGCCTGCTCCAGCCGCATGTGACCCGGCGGCGACAGCCGAACCATCGCCTCGCCGAAGGTGATGAGGTCGTATTCCATCGTCTATCCTCCACGGGCCCGGCGGATCACCAGTCGGCCGGGGAGCCGTCGTCGTGTGTCCAGCGCGGCGTCTCCCACCCGCCGTCGTATATCTTCTCCGCCACCGCGTCCTCATCCACCTCGATGCCCAGTCCCGGCCCGGCGGGCACCTCGACGTGGCCCTCGGACAGGACGAACGGCTCGGTCAGGTAGCCTTCGCCGAGGGTGACGTACTCCTGGCAGAGGAAGTTGGGCACGGCCGCATCCACCTGAAGGCACGCCGCAAGCGAGATCGGCCCCAGCGGGCAGTGCGGCGCCAACGACGCGTAGTGGGCCTCGCCCATGGCGGCGATCTTCCGCACCTCGGATATCCCGCCGGCGTGCGAGACGTCCGGCTGGAGGACGGCGGCGGCCTGCTTGGCCAGCACCTCCCGGAAGCCCCACTTCGTGAACAGCCGCTCGCCGGTGGCGATGGGCACGGTCGTGCTGCGGGCGATCGTCGCCATCGCGTCAACGTTCTCGGGCAGGCAGGGCTCTTCGATGAACATGGGGCAGTGCGGCTCGAGCGCCTTGGCCAGCCGCACGGCCATCGCCGGGCTGACCCGGCCGTGGAAGTCCAGGGCGATGTCCACCGCCTTCCCAACCGTCTCGCGCAGCGAGGCCACGCGCTCAACCACCTCGTCGAGGAACTCGGGGCTCTCGATGAACCCCACGGCCTTGAATGGGGTGGTCTTGACGGCGGTGAGGCCCTTGCGGAGGTTCTCCTTGCCGGCCTCGACGTAGTCGCCCCAGGTCTCGCCGTACACGTGTCCGTACATGCGGATCCTGTCGCGGACGCGCCCGCCCAGGAGCTGGTGAACGGGCACGCCGAGCCACTTGCCGGTGATGTCCCACATGGCCTGCTCGACGCCGCTGAGGGCGCTGCACAGCACGGGCCCGCCGCGGTAGAACCCCCCGCGATAGAGCACCTGCCAGTGGTACTCGATGCGGCGCGGGTCCTGGCCGATGAGGTACCGGCCCATCTCAGCGACGGCGGCGGCGACGGTGCGCGACCAGCCCTCGACGATCGGCTCGCCCCAGCCGACGACGCCCTCGTCGGTGTGCATCTTCAGGAACACCCACCGGGGCTTGACGAAGAAGGTTTCGAGCTTTGTGATTTTCACGGTTTCGTTTCCCTCATGGCGCCCGGCCTCGGGGCCCGGGGGCCTACCGGGCGGCCTTGCTCAGCAGCTTCTCCATGGCCGGGCAGGCCTCGGAGACCTGGCGGGCGGATCGCACCGTCACCGTCGGGATCGCGCCCAGGTCCACGTGCAGTTTCATTCGTAGTTCCGCCTCCGGCGACTCCCCGCCGAGGTGCGAGTAGCCGAACGACCGGCACCATCGCCCGAAGAGGTACTCGCACACGGGGGTCCTGCCCGTGCGCTCGAGCCCGTCGATGTTCTCCCGCCCGCTGCTCTTGAACAGGTGCACCTGGGCGACCGACTCGCCCTGCATGACGATCTCGTTTCGCCCCTCGCCGCCGACGACCAGGCCTTGCTTGATCGCACCGATGTCGGCGATGAGGCGCTTGATGCCCTCGGTCGGCGTGACCGCCTCCACCAGGCATCGCCTCAGGTTCCAGGTGTTCATCGACACGTCGAGGAAGACAACGTCGAGGTCGAGGTCCTTCACGGCCTCGGCCACGTTCTCGGTCAGGATCGATCGCCAGATGGACAGGGCGGGGTGGATCTTGACCATCGTCTTCTTGTCCTGGTGGCGGAGCCGGCCGGCGTTGGACTCGGGCACCTGCCTGGTGCCGCCGCCGTGCCAGACCCATCCCTGGACGCGCCCGTCGGCGGCGTCGCGGTACTGAAAGTCGCGCACGAGCGGGTAGGTCGGGTGGGTGGGGTCCATGTCGATGGCGTTGAAGTGCGGCATGACGCGGAAGCCCATCGCCCGGGCCTGGCGGACGAACCGCCTTCCCTTCGCGCCGGCGCGGTAGGTGGGGTAGTTGACGTCGTAGGGGTCCTTCCGCCAGCGCGGCACGTGCAGCAGGACGGTGCGGGGGCCGAGCCGCTTGGCGAGTGCCTTGAGTATGTCCGCGTCGCAGGGGCACCAGCTCAGCGCCAGGCGGAGGTCGGCCAGCCAGTCGGCCCGGGCGGCGTCGCGCAGGTCGTATGCCTCCTCCAGCCAGCGGCGATACGCCCCGGCCGGCCGCTTCCACCCGCCGCGATAGACGTTGATCCGCCACGTCAGCCCCCCGGCCGAGAGGTTGTCGTCAAGCGGGCCGTAGGCCTCCGTCTCGAAGCCCAGCCGCCGGGCGTCGTCGGCGCGCCCCACGAGCAGGTTCTTGTAGCGGTACCTGTCGTCGCGACAGTGGACCCAGAGCCCGCCGCCGCTCCCCTGGAGGATGGCCAACCCCGCCTCCCATGACTGCGGCCAGTTCCAGAAGGTGTTGCGGATCAGCGGGTCCTCCAGCGGCAGGTGGACTCCCTGCCAGAACGGGGCGACCAGCTCCAGCTCGCGCCCGACCCCGCCGAGGGTCCATCGGCAAGCCCGCAGCCCCGGGCGCGAGGTGCAGCCGCCGGGCTCGACGAGAATGTCGCCGCTGGCGGTGTCCTCGGAGAACGTGATGACCCCGTCCCCGTGCCAGCCTTCGATGCGGACCTCCGCCCGGGTGTCGTTGATGCGCAGGTTCGTCACGCGGTCGCCCGCCTCGGTGCCCAGCGGCAGGACCTCCCCGCCGCAAAAGGCCAGCTCCATCGCAGGGGCGCCCTTGCGTTGGCGCAGGTATGTCCGGCCGTCCAGCTTGCTGACCAGCGAGGTGATCACCCCGCCCGCGATGACAGCCTTCAGCGTCCTGGTCTCAAGGCGAATGCGGCTCTTCTCGACACGCAGCATCTTGGTCCTCCCGCGTGGTGATAACGTAAGCCGGCAGCGCCTCATCGCCGCCGCTCGCAAGTGCCCGCCAACATCCATGAATGAGGGCCTTCCGTCAACCGCCAATTCCCAAATGGCGGCCGGTGAAAGACCTCCCCTTTGCCGCCCCGCAGGCCGGCAACAGGCGGGCGCAGGCCGGTAAGGCCTTGATAGTGCGGGGGTTTCGGGCCACAATGTCGTTCAAACCAATGCGGGCGGTTTCCCCCAGAACGGCGCGAGGCATCGACACGTTCACCAGCGTGCTGTTCGTCCTGCCTAATTTCATTGGCGTGCTGGTCTTCGTGGTGCTTCCGGTGACCGCCAGCCTGGTGCTGGGGTTCTGCAAGTGGAGCGGCAACCGGCTTGAGCTCAGCGCGATCGACTGGATGGGCCTGGCCAACTTCACCAAGCTGCTGGGGTTCACGACGGACGCCCCGGCCGTGGCGGTGGTCGGGGGGATAGCGCTGGCGGTCGGGCTCGTCGCGGCGGTGGTGCTGGCCCTTCGGCAACGCTCGGCCTGGGGTCGTCCCGCCCGGTGGGCTGCGGCGGCGGCGGTGCTGGCGATGGCCTGGGGCGTGCGGCGCTACTGGGCCGGCGTGATCGATCCGCAGGCGAGCGACCCGCTGTTCTGGCAGGCGCTGTGGAACTCGCTGGTGCTGATGACCTGGGGCGTCGGCGGGCGGATCGTGCTGTGCCTGGCCATGGCGATGCTGCTCAACCAGCGGCTGCGCGAGATCGTGCTGCACCGGACGATCTACTTCCTGCCGACGATCTCCTCGGCCATCGCGTTGTACATCCTCTGGCAGGCGCTCTATCACCCCGACATCGGCGTGATCAACCAGTCGCTGGTGGCGATGCGCGACGCGATGAACGGGCTGGTCGACACCTTCGGTGGGCCGGCGGGCTGGATCACCTGGCAGCCGCCGAACTGGCTCGGCGAGATCAGCACCGCCAAGCCGGCGTTCATCATCATGGGCTGGTGGCACCAGATGGGCGGGCTGCCGATGCTGCTGTACCTGGCGGCGCTTCAGGGGATACCCGAGCAGCTCTACGAGGCGGCGGAGATAGACGGCGCCAACGCCTGGCAGCGGTTCTGGTCGATCACCTGGCCGATGGTCAGCCCGACGACGTTTTTCATCCTCATCATGGGCGTGATCCGCGGCTTCCAGGGCGGTTTTCAGCAGGCGTACATCATGACGCGCGGCGGCCCGGCCGGCTCGACCACGACAGTGGACTACTTCATATACAACCGGGCGTTCTTCCAGGACCAGGACATGGGCTACGCGTCGGCGGCGGCGTGGGTGCTGTTCGCGATCATCCTGACGCTGACGCTGATCAACTGGCGATACGGCCAGCGAAAGGTGCACTATTGACGCGGGCGCCTCGGGCGGCGGGCGCGCGGTGACGGAACGATGCGGATCAAGTGGCGGAAATATCGGCGCGGGCGGCTGAGCCTGGCTCATGCGATGCTGGTCCGCGCGGTCCTGCTGATCGGCGCGGTGGGCATGCTCGTCCCGTTCGCCTGGATGGTCAGCACGGCGCTGAAGGACAAGCGCACGATGGCGAGCGAGCCGTACCGCTGGCTGCCCAAGATGCCGCCCGCGGCCCCGGCCGCAAAGTGGTACGTGGACTACCTGTGGGCGACCACGCCCGACTTCAAGGACGTGGTGCTGCGCGACTTCGACGAGGCCGCCCATCGCCTTCCCGGCCGGCCGACACGCCAGGGGCAGGGCAGCCTGGAGCTGGCCGTCAACTTCGACGCGCAGGACGAGCGGACGCACACCATAGACCTGAGCGACTCCGACCGGCCGGGCGTGCCGGTCAGCATGCTGGCGTTCTGGCTGCGCGGCGACGGGTCGGGCCACCGGCTGCGCGTAAGCATCCACGGCGACGGCTTCGTGTACAAGGGCGCCGACGACCTCCGGGCCGGGTTCGAGGGCTGGAAGGAGGTCCACTGCTTTTTCCGCCCCGAACGGTTCGACCCGCTGGGGCGCGAGGTCGTCGAGCTGCGGCGCGAGCCGGCCGGCGACGCCGGATACGTTGACCTGGCGTCGATCCGGCGGATCGAGCTGACCGTCCTGCCAGAGCCGCTGGTTGCCCGCACGTGGCAGCAGTGGACGTACTCGTTCCGCAAGGCCTGGCAGTCGATGCCGTTCGGGCGCTTCTACCTCAACAGCCTGTTCGTCTCGCTGGCGATCACGCTGGGGCAGGTGCTGACCTGCTCGCTGGCGGCGTACGCGTTCGCGCGGCTCCGCTGGCCGGGGCGGGACAAGTTCTTCCTGGCCTACCTGGCGACGATGATGATACCCGCGGCCGTGACCATCGTGCCGACCTTCGTGCTGATGAAGATCCTCGGCTGGTTCGACACCTACCGCGCCCTGATCCTGCCGATGCTCTTCAGCGCCTACGGCACGTTCATGCTGCGCCAGTTCTTCATGTCGCTGCCGCGCGACCTGGAGGACGCCGCCCGCATCGACGGCTGCGGCAAGCTGCGCGTCTGGCTGCACGTCATCCTGCCCCTGAGCAAGCCCGCCCTGGCGACGCTCGCGACGTTCACCTTCCTGGCGTCGTGGAGCGCGTTCCAGTGGCCGCTGTTCGCCACCCAGTCGATGCACATGAAGGTGCTGCCCATCGGGCTCAGCGCCTTCCAGGACAAGTTCTCCGTGGAATACAACCTTCTGATGGCCGCCTCGCTGATGGTGATGATCCCCACGCTGCTGGTTTTCCTGTTCAACCAGCGGTTCTTCACCCAGGGCATCCAGCTCAGCGGGATGAAGGAGTAGGGCCGGACCATGCGTTACGCCATCGTAGCCCTGATCGTCATGATCGCGCTGGGCATCTACCTGCTCAGCACGCAGCCGACCGAGCAGGCCGGTCCGGGCCAGGCGCATATCCGCTTCGCGTTCCCCGGCTCGGTGAAGTCCATCAGCCTCTTCAGCCGCCTCGCCCGGCGGTTCATGGAGCTCAACCCCGACATCTACGTGAAGCTCGAGCCGAACGTGGGCGATTTCCGCCAGATCATCAAGCGCGACCTGGTCGCCAGCATCGCCCCGGACGTGTTCTTCAGCGACGACGACTACTTCGCGGTCTTCGCCACCGACGGGCACTACCTGGAGCTGGACGGTCTGATCGCCGCCGACGGCTACGACACGGGGCGGTTCTACGGGCCCGCCAGGGAGAGCTTCCGCTGGGACGGGAAGACCTACGGGCTGCCGTTCGGCTGGGGGTGCTCGCTGCTGCTCTACAACCGCCAGGCGCTGCGCGACGCGGGCATCGAGTACGACCCGACGCGGTGGACATGGGAGCAGTTCCTCGACACGGTCCGGCGGTGCACCGGCCCGGCCAAGGTCAAGGGGCGTACGGTGCATCGCTACGGCTACATGCGCGACAACGCCGCCCACGCGATGTGCAACGTCTGGCAGGGCGGCGGGACGATCCTTCAGAGGGCGATCATCTGCCCGCACTGCGATCGGCGCAACGACGTCACCGACACAGCCGAGCCCGGCCGGACCAAGTGCGCCGGCTGCGGCCGGGAGATGGGCGGCGGGCGCGTCGAGTGGCGCGCCGCCTGCGACTCGCCCGAGGCCGTCGCCGGCATCGACTACATGCTCAGCCTGCTGCCCTGCACGCCCCGGGCCGTCGCCAGCGACGCCAGCGAGATGCCCTCCAACCAGGAGTTTTTCGCCACCGGGCGGCTGGCGATCATCCGCGGCGGGCCGTACTCGGCACAGTGGGCGGCCGATGTGGACGTTGACTGGGGCATCGGCTATTTCCCCAAAGGCCCCGGCGGGAGGTGGACACGCTTCTACTGCGACGGCTTCGTCATCTGGGACAAGACCAAGCACCCCAAGGAAGCCTGGCGCCTACTCAAGTACCTCTGCAGCGACGACGCCCAGCGGCTGCTGGCCAAAGAGGCATATCACGTCCCCGTCAGCCGGTCGGTCGCGCTGAGCCCGTACTTCGATCGGCTTGACACACCGTGGGACGAGTCGGTCTTCGCCGGGGCGATCGAGCACGTCCGGTTCCAACGCAAGATACCCGAGTGGGACGAGGCGTACGAGATCTTCGCCCGCAACTACGGCTTGCTCGTCCTGGACCCCGACGCCCCCCAGCACATCAGCTCCGCCGAATTCCTCGCCCGCTCCCAGCGCGAGATCGAGAAGGACGTATTCAACCGCTCCGGGGCGGGGAAGTAGCCGCTCGGCGTCGCCGCGCTTAGCTCCCCTACTTGACCGAGTATTCCACCCAGACGGTCTCGGGGGCGGCCCCGGCGTCGAAGGACCACGACGTGTCGGGCTTCTCCGAGAGGCCCCGGTAGGTGTGGCTGGCGGTCCTGGCCTTCTCGCCGGTCTTGTAGTTGAAGGTGATCGTCACCGGCGAGGCGTTGGCGACCCTGTAGGCCAGGTGTGCCTCGGCCCGGAGGAACTTCACTTCGCCGCCGCTGCTGCCGAAGCGTACGCGGACCGGCCCGGTCGCGCCGGCCAGGGGCGCCTCGCCGTCCAGGTAGCACTCGTCGCTGACGTTGGCCGGCTCGGGCTTGTGACGGATGAGCTGCCAGTCGCGGACCACCGGCTTCCAGGTCTTGCCGCGGTCGGTGGAGACGTCGATCGCGCACCTCGCGCCGGTGCTGTACTTGAGCTTCGCCGCGGCGTAGAGCCGCACGGCCGGGGACTTCCGCGGGGCCGCCAGCTCCATCGTCACCGACTTCTGGCCGAAGCCGCCCGCGACGACGTGGGCCTTGGCCGCGCCCCAGTAAGGCCCGGCCGAGACCTGCGCAAGCCCCGACGCCTGGCAGGTGATCGTGTTCCTGCCGCCCTTCAGGTGCGGCATCATCGTCGGCGCCGCCTGGCAGACGGTCCGGATGGTCAGGCCCTTGCCGGCCAGTTGCTTGACGACGGCGCCCTCGCCGGCGGCGGCGAACTTCAGCCAGTATTGCTGCTGGCCCTTGGCCAGGTCGGTCAGGTCCACGCCCTTGGCCCCGCCCAGCTCGGCCGGCTTCGACCACGTCGCGCCCTGGTCGGTCGAGACGCTCACGGTCCCCGCCCCGCCGGTAATGGCCAGCCCGCCGGTGCACCCCGGCTCGTAGATGCCCCATTCCTTGGCGGCGGCGGCCGGCGGAGGGGTCGCCGCGACGATGTACGGCGTGTAGAACTCGAACGTCACGTGGTCGTCGGCCCGGTCGATGACGCCTTCGGCATAGCCGCCGGAGGCGAAGTCCGGCCTGTAGGTATAGACCGCGTTGGCGAACCGCCCCTGCCCCGCCCGCCAGCCGCAGTCCCGCTTGGCCTTATGCATCTTCTCGGGCATGTTCACCCACGTCCGCCCGCGCGTCGGCCCGATGATGTTGCCCGGGCGGTTGTAGTTGATGCCCCAGTAGACGAACGTCTTGCCGTCGTCCAGGCCGGGCTTGAGGTACTTGCGGACGCTCTCGCCGGCGCGAAGGTGGACCATCGGCGGCACGGTCGCGTAGCCGTCGTTGTAGAAGGCCTTCAGGAACACGTTGTAGCCGATGTCATTGCGGTGCAGGCCCGGGGCGATCCAGCCGTGGTTCTTCTCAGCCGGTATGTTCCGAGGCACGCTGCCGTCCTTGAGCCCCTTGATGACCTCCGTCATCGACAGCAGCCGCTTGCCCTTGCCGTCGAACATGATCGTGGAGATGTCGTGGTCGAGCAGGGCCCATCGGCCGTCGCCGTAGGCGCCGCCTGTGAGGTACACCTCGAATGGCGAGTGGCCCTCGATGTCGGCCTTGCGGCTGCGCCCGGGGCCAAGCAGGCGGTTGATCTCGGCGCACCACTGGGCGTGCGTGGCGTAGCAGAGGCTGAAGCCGAAGGCGAACTGCCCCCGCCAGAACTCGTGCGTGTACAGGTGGCCGGGCTTGGCGAACCCCGTGCCCCAGAAGTCGCCTCCCGCGGCCGTGCAGTGAAAGTGGTTGACGTTCCGCCAGAACCACGCGGCGATGGCCTTGTCCTCGTCGCTGTCAACGCCCCTGCCCGTGACGCGCTTGTAAAGCGCCGCCTGCGTGGCGAAGAGCCGCTCGAACGTCGAGCAGCTCAACTCGCCGCCATACCAGGGGTGGTCGGTCATGATCTGGACGTCGCCGACGCCCGCGCCGGCCCGCGTCGCCGCGACCAGCACTACCAGCAGGATTGCGATCGTGCGCATGGAAGCTCTCTCCAATTTCGCCTCGGCCTCATTCTTGCCCGGGTATTTCACCACAGAGGTCGCAGAGATCACAGAATTGTTTCTTCTGCAGGCAGGTAGAAGCGGTTCTGTCGACTTCGCGAAATGATGCTCTGTCTTGCTGGTCATGGGAACCTGCGCATGAACATTCAGGTGGCACTCCATAAACCACGGGGTGCCAAGAAAACATGACCAATAAGACCTCCGAGAACTCTGTGGGCTCCGTGGTCTATGAGAAATGCGGACCAGAAGCCTCCGCCGCTCGGCAAGGCCGCTACTGCCCAGACGATGGCTCACCGCAGGCCGGTGCGCGCCGCGGCGTGGTCTAGGTTCCCGCATGGCCGCGGGCTTGGAGGTGCGTCAGACGGACTTGCCCTCGTCGTCGGCCTTGCCGGCGTCCCCCGCGGAATCATTCGCGTCGTCTGTCTCGCCGCGGAGGCCCTTCTTGAACTCGACCAGGCTCTGCCCCATGCTCCGCCCGACCTCGGGCAGCCGCCGCCCGAAGATAAGCACGGCCACGACGACGATCACCGCTATCTCGGGCCAGCCGATCATCCAGGCAAGTGTAGTCATCTCTCGCTCCGGGTAAGGCTGCTGCGATTTGCTCCAAGAGAGTCATTATAAACCCAACCCGCCAGACTGTCAAAAGCTATCGGCGGCCTGATCGGTGCCGCTTCACCTGAGAAAGGCTTTCTGGGGAAGATGGATTCATGCAGCACTGACGGTCCAAGGCTCGTTCTCTCTTGTGAAGGGCCAATGGTCGCCCGACAGGATAAAGGAGAAACCGTATGAGTGCTGACGAGGATGACGTTCGTCGCGATGCAGCGGAAGACGGTGACAATGAGTTGACCGGCAAGAAAAAGTTCACGGGTCAGCTCAAACTGACGGGGGACGCCCTCGAAGGTTACGCCCCTGACGAGATCGTGAAAATTACCGGGCAGGTTGTGTTCACTTCGCCCATAACGGCTACCCCAAAGTGCCGTCTTAGAATAACCGGGCAAGTCGTGGCCCCCGAGGGCAGTCAGCGACTGCTGGCCCCGGCGATCATGAAGATGACCGGCCAAATGGTCCACTACCCGGATGGGGTGGAGCTACGCATCGTCTTGGGCAAAGAGACATTCGACCAGGCATTCTTCGAGGCGATGACGGGCAAGGAATTGCTCATCAACTTGGGCAAAGTCTTTCTCGGCCCCGATGTGCAAGCCCAATCCCTCAAGGAGAAGATTCATTCGATCATCAACCTTGGCAAGATAAGATGCAGCAAGTCGCTGCGCCCATTCGTTCAGTTGGTTTGCAGGGATAACTTGGGCAAGATCGAGGTTGAATGATGGGCTCTGCGCGGGCGCAGGTCGAGCAACTGCTGCGCGACTCGCAGTCCGAGTTGTTCGCCTTCCTGCTGGGGCGTCTGGAGGACCGTGAAGATGCTTTGGACGCCTTACAGGATGTGCTCTTAGCGGTGTGGCGCAAGCGGGAGGAGCTGGGCAAACTTCCATTCGACGAGCAGCGTCGCTACCTATATGCGGCCGCACGGAACCGCGCGATTGATGCGGTCCGGTCCCGCTCGACCGCCCAACATCGCCTGACCCGACCCTTGGAGGAAGGCAACGAACCGCTTGGTCCG